>SXGT01060366.1_pt1 | contig 10572 bp, 11 predicted proteins | sample 3176221 | NCBI WGS metagenome assembly SXGT01 (sample SAMN11356862, study PRJNA531348) | freshwater metagenome | isolation source: freshwater sample F1-120 | place: China: Fuxian Lake, Yuxi | collected 2017-12-25
CTCGACGATCTCGCCATCGACGGCCTGTTCATCGCGGGCAAGCAGGGCGAGTTCTTCTCGATGACGCTGGCCGAGCGCAAGCGGACGATGGAGATCGCGGTCGAGGAGGCGCGCCGCGGCGGCCCGCGCGGCAAGGCGCAGACGATCCTCTCGGCCTCCGACCAGAACATCGACACGGTGATCGAGCTCGCCCAGTACGCCCAGGCGATCGGTGGCGACTATATCGTCGTGCACGCGCCGACCCTGCATTTTCACGACGCGCACGACGAGTGCTGCCTCGAATACTACAAGTACATCGCCTCCAAGGTGGACATCGGCATCGCGTTGTGGAGCCACCCGGACAACGGCTTCCTGATGTCGCCGGAATTGTGCGCGCGGCTGGCCGACATCCCCAACGTGGTCGCCATCAAGTACTCGGTGCCGCGCGAGATGTACGCCAAGCTGACGCGGCTCGCGGGCGACAAGCTGATCGTGTCGACCGCGTCGGAGAAGGAGTGGCTCGACAATATCCTGGAGCTCGGCTGGCAGCTCTACCTGTGCTCCTCTCCGCCCTACACGCTGCAGACCGCGGTCGACCTCCGGATGCGCGAATACACCGACCTCGCTTTCGCCGGCAAGGCGAAGGAGGCCAAGGCGGTGTGGCAGAGCCTGGAGCCGGTGCGGCACGCGATTTCCAGAACGAAGCCCAAGGAGAAGCCCTACGCCCACCAGAAATACTGGCAGGAGCTGCTGGGCCAGGTCGGCGGCCCCGTGCGCCGGCCGCTGCTCGAGCTGATGGAAGCCGAGAAAGCCGCGACGAAGGCCGCGTTCAACAGCTGCGGGCTGCGGCTGCCGGGAAAGAAGACCGGACGGGTGGCGGCGGAGTAGGGGCGATTTTTGCCGAGCAGCAGGCGTAACGCTGAGGCAAAGCACAAACCTGCGTGTGAGTTCTGATGCCAGAAATCAGCCGCTTCTTCGGGATCATCGTCGCAATCTACCACAACGATCATCCCCCACCGCATTTCCATGCCAAATATGGAGAGCACAAAGCAAAGCTGACGATTGCCACAGGCGAGGTGATTGCCGGAAGCCTTCCAAGCCGCGCATATGCGCTCGTCGAGGAATGGCGGCTGGCGCACTTGGCAGAGTTGCAAGAATGCTGGAATCGCGCGGCTATGCATCAAGCACCCGGCAAGATCGATCCATTGGAGTAACCGATGCTTCCCAAAGTCGTTGATGCTCGTCATGCCGGCGGCTACCGCGTCTGGCTGCGCTTCGCCGACGGGATCTCTGGCGAGATTGATCTCGAGACGGAGCTGTGGGGGCCGATGTTCGAGCCGTTGCGAAACGTGGCCGAGTTCGCGAAGCTGCGCGCCGATCCTGAACTCGATACCATCGTCTGGCCGAATGGTGCGGATATCTCGCCGGAGTGGCTGCATGCTGCGCTGAAGGCGACCGTCACACAGCGCACCGCCGCAGAATAGGCAACTGCGATGTTCAAGGAGCACGATACGGTCGCGTTGTCATCCGATCTGCCGGCGGACGGCCTTGCTGCAGGCGACGTTGGCGCGATCGTGCATGTCTATCCCAATGGATTGGCCATTGAGGTAGAGTTCGTCACGCTGACTGGTAAGACCATTGCTGTTGCGACTCTACCGGTCGATGCTGTTCGCCCCGTCAACGAGGGCGAGATCGCACACGTTCGCCAAATGGCTGCAAAGTAACAATAGGCATGGCTGGACAAACATGAATTGCTCCCTCCAATTGGCGTTCAGCGCCTGCACTCAGTTCGTAGTCTCAGCCCTTCTGCCGGGCGCCATCCTCCTCTCCACTCCATCCCAAGCCCAAGACTACCCCACCCGCAATCTCACGATGGTCGTCGCGGCCGCTGCCGGCGGGCCGATCGACGTGTTCGGGCGGATCATGACGGAGCGCATGGGCGAGCTGCTCGGCAAGTCCGTGATTGTCGAGAACGTCGCTGGTGCAGGCACGATGCTCGGCGGGCAGCGCGTGGCGAAGGCCGAGCCCGACGGGCACACCTTCATCCTGGGCACGATCGCAACGCACACGTTCTCACAGCTGCTCTTCAAGAAGCCGCTTTACAACTCGATCACCGATTTCACGCCGGTGGGTCTGATCGCCGAGCTGCCGTTGGTGCTCGTGACCCGCAACAGCTTCCCCGCCGACACGATCGAGCAGTTCGCGACGTATGCGAAAGCCAACCCTGGCAAGATCACCTACGGCTCGGCCGGGCGTGGCTCGGCAGCGCACTTGGGCTGTCTGCTGCTCGAGCAATCGATTGGCACGAAGATGACGCATGTTCCCTATCGCGGCACCGCGCCGGCCATGCAGGACCTGATCTCCGGCCAGATCGATACCGTCTGCGATATCATCGTGACGGCTGTGTCGCACATCGAGGCGAAGGCGGTGAAGCCGATCGCCAACCTGTCGCGCGAGCGTTCGGCGATGCTGCCGAGCCTGCCGACCGCGACAGAGCGCGGCTTGAAGAACGCTGAGGCCTACACCTGGGTGGCCGTCTATTTGCCCAAGGGCGTGCCCGACGCGATCGTCAAGCGCCTGCACGCAGCCACCGTGGCGACGATCGACACGCCGGCCGTACGCGAGAAGCTGATGAAGCTTGGCGCGACGATCGTCGGCCCAGAGCGGCGGACACCGGAAGTGCTGGCCGCGTTCACGAGGTCGGAGATCGACAAGTGGAAGGGACCCGTCGAGGCGAGCGGCGCGATCGAGTAGGCACCGCAATCGGCGGGCTGCGCTGCGCTTGCCCGCCCTACACACCCCTTACCCCGTCGTGCGCCGCTGCACCGCCAGCATGTCCTCGAGCCGGCAGCTTTTCTGGGCGACACAGAACGTAGGTCGGGTCGAGGTACGAGACCCGACGCGACATCGAGCGTCGCATGTCGGGTCTCCTTCGTCGACCCGACCTACGCGCGCTACCCCGTCGTGCGCCGCTCCACCGCCAGCATGTCCTCGAGCCGGCAGCTCTTGTGGGCAAGCTTCATCTGCTGGCTGGCGCCGCCCTTGCCGAGAAACGGGTCGACCTCGTCGCGGGCGAGGCACGCGTAGGACTGCGCGACCGCCTTGTACATTGCAGCAAACGCCGAGCCCGACGACGCGGCGAGCCTGAACCCGAGCTTGGCGAAGTCGGCCCGCGAGAGCGGATAGCCGCCGAAGCCGTCCTCCGGCGCGAAGATCATCAGCGGCGCGGGCAGCCGCTCACCGACAAAGCGGATGTCGTCGGCAGTGCGGGTGTGCACGAACAGCATGTCGGCGCCCGCCTTGTGGAACGCCTCCGCTTTAGCGACCGCCCCCTCGATGCCCTCGGTCCGCGACGCATTGGTGCGGGCGATGATCAGGAAGTCGGGATCGGTCCGCGCGGCGACGCACTCCTTGATCTTGGCGACCATCGCCTCGGTCGGGATCAGCCGCTCCTCGCCGACGTGATGATGGAAGCGGCGGGGCAGATGCTGGTCCTCGATCTCGATTGCCGCAAAGCCCGACGCCTCGCACAGCCGCACGGTGCGGTGCATGTGGGCTGGATCGCCCCAGCCGCCGCCGCCATCAAGGATGATCGGCAGCTTGCAGGCGGTGCGGATGTCGACGGCAACGCGCGCCATCTCCGGCAGCGTGATGTTGGCCTCGGTGATGCACTGCAGCCAGCCGAGCGAGCCGCCGCCGAGATAGACGGCCTTGAAGCCGGCATCCTCGGCCATGCGCGCCATCAGCGGGTTGAGCACGAGTGGGGCGACGGTCAGCTCGGGACCGCTGATCAGTTGGCGCAGCGTCGGCACGGGGATGCTCCTCGTTCAGATGGGGCTCGGATCTGATGGCGGCGGTCTGATACCGCCGAGCGGAAAGATTGACCTGTGGCTTTGTCCGCTCTGGCCGAGGCCGCGACTGCGGCCCGGCGCGAGCGCCGCTGCGAAAGTTCGGATCCGCACTGCGGGTCAGAATTTTCGCTCATGGGTATGACAGCGTTCAGCCCTTCGCCTCGTAGGCCATCGCCGGCTTGCCCGTCCAGTCCGGCGGGTTGGCCGCCTTCACCCGGCGCGCCTCCTTCACCGTCTCCTTGATCGAACCCGACAGCGGCATGGAGAGGCCATACTGGTCCGCCATGTCCATCACGATCTGCATGTCTTTCAGCGCCCAGGTGAAGGTGATGCCGTCCCAGTCCTCCAGCGCGGCGGACTGGCCGGAGCTCATTTGCAGCGCCTTCCTGAGCTTGGGCAATTCGATGCCGGTCTTCTCCGCCAGCCGGCCCGCCTCGATCAGGCCGCACGCCGTCACCCACAGCATCATGTTGTTCATGGTCTTGCCGACCTGGCCGTGGCCGACCTCGCCCAGGTGCTCGATGTCGGAGCAGAAGCAGCGGTAGACCGGCTCGGCGCGCGCCACCACATCGGCTTTGCCACCGACCAGCGCCAGCAGCGTGCCGTTGTCCGCCGCCCAGCGCCCGCGCGCAATCGGCGCGTCGTAGACGTCGATGCCCTTCGCACGCGCCGCCGCATCCATACGCTGCGCGGTCTTCGGCGCCACGGTCGAGGAGATGGCGATGATGCCGCCGGGCTTCATCGTCTCGAGCAGGCCGCCCTTGCCGGTGATGACCTGCTCGACCTCCGGATCGAAGCCGACGCCGATGATCACGAAGCTGCACTGCTTCGCCAGCTCCGCCGGAGTCGCCACCGCGCCGGCACCGGCTGCCTTGGCCGCGGCGACTTGGGGCTCGGCTATGTCGCACACGGTGACCGCGTAGCCCTTCCTGATCATGTGCTTCAGCATCGCCAGCCCCATCCGGCCTGCGCCGACGATGCCGATGTTGTCCTTGGTGGTCACTGGGGCCTCCTCCTGGCTTGTTGATCGTTGTGCTTCGCCATGCTTGATTTCCAGCTGCATTAGAGTTCACGGCCGCGTCAAATATTCTGGCACCTCGCGCAGCAGCTTGGCATCGAACGCCAGGCCCAGCTCTTTGGTCGCCAGCTCGCGCAGCACTTTCGCTTGATCACGGTCGCGCCGGCGCTTCTCCGGCGGACGACCGGGCTGCTTCGACACCCATTCCTTCAACAGTGCAAAAGCGCGAATTTCAGGCGCAACGATCCGCAGTGGCATTCCGCGCCGATCGATCGCGACCGCCTCGAAGCGGGGCAGCGAGAGCAGCGCTTCCATGCCGACCATAGGATTGACGGTCAAATCGCCATCGAGTCCGGTGGCTTCGAGATTGCCAGTATCCACCGTCAGCAACTCGACGATGAAGCCATCCTTATTCTCGGCGCTGAGACCGTACTGGCGCGAGGCATCGAACGAGGCATCGGCCTTACGCAGCAGTGCCAGCACGGCGGGTGGGGGCATCTTCTCGATCGCAAGGGTCAGGCGCTCGCGGGCATCCCAGAGCCGGTCGGCGTCAGTGGTCTCCATCAGTGGTGAATGAATGTGAACGCCGCACTTCGCCTCGTATGCATAGAGGGCATTGGTGCCGACGATGGCGATCTTGGTGCCGAGAAAACCGTGCTGATCGAGCTGACGCAGGATGTCGGCCGTCAGCGTGGGCATCCGACCGAGGCCGAGCGCACGGTTGACCGGCGCCATCTGCTCCATGCGGGACCGCGTTGACTGCATGCGCTCGACGATGCGGTTGCGCTCGGCGGAATAGGTCGCGAACAACGCCTCGGTCTGGGGCGAGCGTGGCCCGTGGTGTTTGCGGTAGTTGAGAACCCGTTCGACGAGATACTCGCGACCTCCAGCCCCCTTGCGCCAGAACATCGGTGCGACGTAGCGACCATTATGCCCGTTCCAGATCTGCGTCGCAGCCTCCCTCCAGCCGCGGAAGGTCTGCGCGACGTCGATCGCCTGACGTGCCTGCTCGTTGGTCAGCTCGGTGTAGTTTTTCACGGCATAACCTATTGAAATAAAACACAATGGCCAGCATCAAGCAGTATTTTCCAATTTCACGGCCATTTCTATATATATCAATAGGATAGATGGAATCCACCCTCAAAACCGGCCACCTCGCCGCCCCACCATTGGCGCAACCGCCGCCCGCGACGCCCTGTCGAGCCAAATCGAGATCGCCGGCTGTCCCCAACTCCACCAGCATCATGCTACAGCAGCGGCATTCGAGGCCCAAGGGGACATGCCAGAGGAACCGCCGCCCATGTCGATCAAGAATCTCGCCGTTTGTCCAATATCGATCGTCGGCAATCCGAAACTGCTGGAGCGGGTGCTCGCCAAGTATCCGAAGGCCAAGCTGTGGAAGGGGCCGAAGGCACCCAACGAGGACCAGCTGATCGAGTTCCTGCGCGGCCACGACGCCGCGATCATCGGCGTGCACGAGCCCGTCACCGACCGCGTGCTGTCCGCGCTGCCCGAGCTCAAGATCATCGGCAAGATGGCCGCCGGCTGCGAGGCGATCGATTTCGACGCGATGAAGAAGCACGGCGTGCGCTTCGGCTACACGTTCGGCGTCAACAAGCTGTCGGTGGCCGAGTTGACGCTGTCGTTCATGATCGCCGGCCTCAGAATGGTCGGGGAGACCAACCTCGCCATGCGCAACGGCGAGCGCCCCGGTCTGCGGATCGGCACACTGCTGACCCAGCGCGTCGTCGGCATCCACGGCTGCGGCAACGTCGGCAAGGAGGTGGTGCGCCTCTTGAAACCGTTCGATTGCGAGATCATCGCCTGCGACGTGAAGGATTACGCCGACTTCTACCGCGCCAACGGCGTGAAGGCGGTCGGCATGGATGAGATGCTGGAGCGCTCGGAGGTGCTCTCGCTGCACCTGCCGAAGACCAAGGTGACGCGCGGGCTCTACTCGCGCGCCGTTCTGTCCCGCATCAGGAAGGGCGCAGTGCTGGTCAACACCTGCCGCGGCGAGATCGTCGACGAGGAGGCGCTGGCGGACCTGCTCGAGGCCGGCCACTTGCGCGCCGCCTGCTTCGACGTGTTCGCGATCGAGCCGGCCACCTGCGACCGCCTGCTGCGCAACCCGCGCATGCTCGCCACCCCGCACATCGGTGCCGGCGCGGAGGAGATCCGCATCATGATGGTCGATGCAGCGATCCGAGGCCTCGAGATCAACGAGTTGGTCGACCCGGCGAAGTACTACGACAACTGATGCTCTCGGTTGTCCGCTAAACTCTCTTGCGGCCACCCGCCCAAGCGTTCCGACCGGCTTGAGAAGCAGTCAAAGAATGGGGCCTGTCGTCAGTTGAGTTGAGTCCATCCGGCCAGGGCGCTGCCGAAATCTCACTTTGTTGCGTCAGTCGGGGGATTCCCAAATCAGATCTTCTCTGACTGATGAGGTGTCGGCAACGGGGAGGCCGACACATGCAGCGTTATGCCTTGCGCGACGACCAGTGAGACAGGATCAAGGGCTTCCTGCCGGGCCGCGAAGGCCATGTCGGTGGCACGGCACCCGACAATCGCCTGTTCGTCGATGCCATCGTCTACCGCTATCGGACTGGCATTCCCTGGCGGGATCTGCCTGAACGGTACGGGCACTTCAAGCCGACGCACAAGCGCTATCGTCGCTGGTGCAAGAGTGGCGTCTTCGCTCGCATTCTCGCGGTCTTGGCGTTCGATGCCGATGCCGAGTACATGTCGATCGACTCGACCAGCGAGCGCGCGCATCAACACAGCGTCGGCGCTCCCAAAAAAACGGCGAGGACGACAATCAGGCCATCGGCCGATCATGCGGCTGGCTGACCACCAAGATCCACGCCATCGTCGATGCGCTCGGTAATCCCGTGGCGCTGTCGCTGACACCCGGCCAGGCGGCCGATGTCACTCAGGCCGTGCCGCTGCTCGGCCTGGTCGATGAGCGGATCGAGCCCGAAGCGCTCCTCGCCGACAAGGGCTACCACAGCGACGCGCTGGTCGAGACGCTCGAGCAGCGTGAGATCACGCCGGTCATTCCGCCCAAGGCCAATCGTCGCGAGCCGCGCAAGACCGACTTTGCGCTGTATTGCGAGCGCAATCTCGTCGAGCGCCTCTTCGGCAATCTCAAGCAGTACCGCGCCATCGCGACCCGCTACGCCAAGCTCGCCAACACGTTCCTTGCCGCCGTCGCCCTGGTTTGCGTATTGTTCTGGCTCAACTGACGACAGGCACTAGACCAAGTGGGGAATTCTCGAGTGGGAGCTCAGTGCCTCATCGACGTTGTCCCACAAGAAGCCGCTTCCGAATTGACGTGAGGTCGTCGGCAGCTAGATTGCCCGGACAAAGAACCTGCAAAACACGGGAGGTCGTGGTGGCCCAGGCGAATTCGAAGGTAGGCTTCGACAATGTGGCGTCGCGCACGGTGACAGGCATGATGGCCGGCGCGCTGATGGCGTCGATTGCGGCCGGGCCTGCCGGGGCGCAGGCGGTCGAGCCCGGCGAAACTTTCTACAAGGGCAAGAACATCACGCTGTTGATCGGCGGAACGGCCGGCGGCGGCCTCGACACGGCGGCACGCATCTTCGCGCGCCACGCCAGCCGGCACATTCCCGGCAATCCAACCGTGACGCCGCAATTGATGCCGGGTGCCGGCGGCATCCGCGTGATCGATACGATCGCGACCAGCTCGCCAAAGGACGGCACGGTGATCGCGATCATTCCCTCCGGCCCGCTGGTCGAGCCGCTCGTCGGCGGGCGCAAGCTCGCCTACAAGATGACCGACATCGTCTCGCTGGGTGCCTGGGCCAAGGACTTCAGCCTTTGCGCGGCCTGGCACACCTCCGGCTTCAAGACGCTCGAGGACGCACAGAAGCGCGAGATCACGGTGGCCGGCACCGGCGCGGCAGCGACGCCCGATACGTTCCCGGTGGTCCTCAACGCGACAATCGGCACCAAGTTCAAGGTGATCACCGGCTATCTCGGCACGCAGGAGACGATCATGGCCGTCGAGCGGGGCGAGACGCACGGCCGCTGCGGCTGGAGCTGGTCGAGCCTGAAGGCGACCAGGCTCGACTGGGTCAAGGACGGCAAGATCAACATTTTCCTGCAGATGGGAGCGGAGAAGAGCCCGCTGTTCCCCAACGTGCCGTTCGCACCCGACCTCGCCAAGACCGAGCAGGACCGGCAGATGATGGCGCTGATGTTCAAGCCGCTGGCGCTGTCGAACGCGTTCCTCGCCCCGCCCGGCATGCCGGCCCTGCGCGTGGCAGAGCTGCGCAAGGCGTTCATGGCTGCCCACGCCGACAAGGAGCTGATCGCGGACGCTACCAAGATGATGCAGGAGGCACCATCACCGACCAGCGGCGAGGACATGCAGAAGATCATGAACGAGATGTACGCCACGCCCGAGCCGATCGTCGCCCGTCTGCGCGAGGTGCTCAAGAAGTAGCGCGCACGGGCTCCACGCGGTCGTAGGAGACGCGCACGAGGTAAAGGCCTTCGGGCGGTGCGACGGGGCCACACGCGGACCTATCAGCAGCGCCGAGCGCACGGGCGAGGTCGTCTCTTGTCCACTTGCCCTCGCCGACCCGGCGCAAGCTGCCGACCATCGAGCGCACCTGATTGTGCAAGAACGATCGCGCTTCGGCATGCACGTGGATCTCCTCGCCACGTCGCTCCACGTCGAGGCGGTCGAGCGTCTTGATCGGGGATGCGGCCTGGCAGGCGGCGGCGCGGAATGTGGTGAAGTCATGCCGGCCGATCAGTGCCTGTGCCGCCTCATGCATCGCCGCTGCATCGAGCGGCGTCTGCACCCACCACACGCGATGGCGGTCGAGCGCAGGCGGGGGACGACGATCGAGGATGCGATAGAGATAGGTCCGGCCGGTGGCGGAGAAGCGCGCGTCGAAATCGGGCGCGGCTACGCTGCACTCTAGGATCGCGATGCGGCCTGGCCGCAGATAATGGTTCAGTGCCTCGCGAAGCTTGAGCGGGTCCCATGCCCGCTCCAGATCGAAGTGGGCGACCTGGCCCGTCGCGTGCACGCCGGCATCGGTCCGCCCGGCCCCCCGGACCGAGACCGCCTCGCCGGAAAATTTCCAGAACGCCTCAGTGATCGCGCCCTGGATGCTGCGCCCCTCCGCCTGGATCTGCCAGCCGACATACCCGGTGCCGTCGTATTCGATCGTGATGCGGTAGCGCGGCATGGTGCGGGGATGGCGGCTCTGGGCTCGGGCGATGGCGTGATGCCGGGAAAGGTCCCGGCCACGGCTGTGCTGCGCTTTGGCCCAATCGTGGCGCGCTGGCAAGCCTGGACGCGATTACCCATGCACTTGTTCCGCTGGCGCGGTCGGCGATATCACCTCTACTACGAGTGCATCGCCACCGTGAGGCGGATGGCACGGGCAGATCCACCACATACTCGCAACCCTCGCTTGCCAATACCCATTCGGGCTATAGTCGCGGCCGATCGCGCGTCTCATCCCTCGCTCCCCGCACCTCCATCATGCCATTGCTCCAAGGCCTCGCGGCCATCGTCCTGTGGTCGACGCTCGCCAGCCTGACGGCGCTCGCGGGGCCGATCCCGCCGTTCCAGCTTGCGGCGATGACCTTCGGCATCGGCGCTATTGCCGCCGGCATCGGGGTCTCAGCGAGCGGGCGGCCGATTGCCGAGATCGTCAGTGCGCCGGCCGGAGCGCTCGC
>SXGT01874322.1_pt1 | contig 10572 bp, 5 predicted proteins | sample 3176221 | NCBI WGS metagenome assembly SXGT01 (sample SAMN11356862, study PRJNA531348) | freshwater metagenome | isolation source: freshwater sample F1-120 | place: China: Fuxian Lake, Yuxi | collected 2017-12-25
CGAGATCGAGCGTGCGGATCGTGATCGGACGCCCACCCATGCCCTCGATCACCTTGCGGTAGATCTCGGTCTGCTCCTGCTCGGTGGGGGCCTCGCGAAACGAAAGGAATGGGAACTCGGTGCGGTAGAGCCCGACGCCCTCGGCGCCATGGCGCTTCGCGAGGACCACATCACTCACCAATCCGACGTTGGCCTGCAGAACAACGCGGTGGCCGTCGGTCGTGATTGCGGGCAGGTCGTGCAACTCGCCGAGCCCTTCGTTGAAAGCGCGGTAGTCGCCCTCGAGACGCTCGTACTCGCGCACCACCTCGGGGCCGGGGTCGCGGTAGACCACGCCGGCGTTGCCATCGACAATCACTATATCCCCCTCGGCGACGGCGTCGAGCAAACGTTCGACGCCGACCACGGTCGGGATCTCGAGGGACTTGGCCAGGATGGTGGCATGCGAGGTCGCCGCCCCGGTCGCGAGAGCGATCCCGGTGAGCCGCGTCGGATCGATCTCGGCGAGGTCGGTGAGCGTGACCTCGCGCGCGACCAGCACGCTGTCCTCGGGCGGCCCGCCGGCACCATCGCTCTCGATGGCGAGCAGGATTCGCAGCAGCCGCTGACCGATGTCGCGCACGTCCACGGCGCGCTCGCGCAGGTAGGCATCCTCGACGCTCTCCAGCGTGCCGACCAGTTCCTCGACCGTGCGTCGAACGGCGTACTCGGCCGTGGCCCCCTCGCCGATCGATTCGCGGACGCGAGCGAGAAAGCTCTCGTCGCGCAACATCATCGCGTAAGCGTCGAAAATCTTGCCCGTGGCGTCCGGGAGAACGGCCTCGAGGCGCTCCTTCTGCCGCTCGATGTCACGCTCGGCGACCTCGACCGCATGGTCGAGACGGGCCAGTTCGCGGCCAGCATCCTCGGCCGGCACGTCCTCGATCTCGGTCAGGATCACCTGCGGATGCAGAATGTGCGCGCTGCCGATACCGAAGCCGGGCGAGGCCGTGATGCCGCGCAGGCGCTCGCCCGGGTCGCGCTCGGCACTCCAGCGGTCGCGCTCGCGCACGATGCCGCCGCGCTCGCCCGGCAGGCGGCGCAGCACCTCGACCGCGCGCCGGCGAAAGTCCTCCTGCTCGCGCTCGCGCGCCTGCAACGCGTCGAGCAAGCGCGCCTGCACGAGGAGCTGGCCGAGCTGGCTCGCGATCGTCCGCAGGAGCCGGGTCTCGTCGGAGGTGAAGTCGCGGCGGCGCAGCGTCTGCACGACCAGAACGCCCAGCACCGACCGTCGCTCCAGAATCGGTACGCCAAGGAACGAATGGAAGCGCTCCTCACGGGTCTCGGGGAAGAACTTGAAGCGCGGATGCGCGGGGGCGTCGGCCACGGCAACCGCATCCACCGTCTCGACCACGAGCCCCGTGAGACCCTCGTCGGTCCGCATCTGCACCCGACCCACCGCATCCTCGTCGAGGCCGTAGGTCGCCCACAGGGTCAGGAGTCCGCTGCGTTCGTCGAGCACATAGAGCGAGCAGGCCTCGGTCCGCATCCGCTCGGCGATCACCTGGACGATGTTCTCGAGGGTCTCCTGCAGATCCTCGGAAGCACCGATCAGGTCGCCGACCCGCTCGAGCAGGCGCAAGCCCGATGTCGTCCGCTCGCCCCCCGCACGCCGGCCATTCCCGACGCGCGAGCCCCGCCCTGCCCCACCCGCACCCATGGGCGGGGAGTATCGCGAGGTGCCGCGCGCCTGTCCACCGGTGGCGCCCGGCTCCCCGCGCCGCGGGCCCGATTCGCGGGCGCAACCGGCGGCCACGCCGAAACCGAGCTGAACAGCACCCTGCGCCCTCGAGTAGCCGCGAGGGGCTCTCCACCGAGGTCGTCTCATCCCTGTATTTTGAATATCTGTAGTTCATATTCCGAGGATGGTTCCGCGCCTGATTCCACGCCAGGCCCTCGCTGCTCGCCTGCGAACGGCCTTGCGCGTCAACCCCGTCCTGACCTTGCTCGGTCCTCGGCAGTGCGGCAAGACCACGCTTGCTCTCCAGGTCACCCGCGGCGTCGCCAGCCGCTACTTCGATCGGGAAGAGCCGCCGGCCGAGGCGCAGCTGGCCGAGCCGATGACAGCGCTGGCTCCGCTCCGTGGCCTGGTCGTCATCGACGAGGTCCAGCGCGCCCCAGCACTGTTCCCGGTGCTGCGGGTGCTGGCGGATCGCCCGCGCAAGCCCGCCCGGTTCCTCTTGCTGGGGAGTGCTGCGCCCGACCTCGTGCGCACCAGCTCAGAATCGCTGGCCGGCCGTGTGGCCTGCGTCGACATGGGAGGCTTCACCGTCAGGCAGGTCGGCGCATCACAGGTCCGCAGACTGTGACTGCGGGGAGGCTTCCCCCGCTCCTTTCTGGCCCGAACCGAGGCGGATAGCGTTGCTTGGCGGCACGATTTCACCCGCCCGTTCCTCGAGCGCGATGTGCGGATGTTCGGGCTCACGCTGCCGGCCCGCTCGCTGCGGTGCCTCTGGGTGATGCTGGCGCACTACCACGGACAGAGGTGGAACGCTTCGGAGATCGGGCGCTCGCTGGGCGAGTCTCCGACGACGGTCCGGCGACACGCCGACATCCTGACGGGGGCGCTCGTCGTCCGTCAATTACAACCCTGGTTCGAGAATCTCGGCAAACGTGAGGTCAAGTCCCCGAATCTCTACGTGCGTGACGCGGGCCTGCTCCACACGCTTCTCGGTATCCACCACTTCGCGTCGCTCGAGTCGAACCCGAAGCTCGGGGCCTCCTGGGAAGGCTTCGTCCTGGAGCAGATGCTCGCCGTGACCGGGGACCGCAACGCCCATTTCTGGGGCACGCAATCCGGCGTGGAGCTGGACCTCCTGATCACACTCGGCGGCGAGCAATATGGGGTCGAGGTCAAGTATTCCGACGTGCCCCGCGTGACGCGATCAATGCGCGTGGCGATGGCCGATCTGCGCTAGCCAGACTCTACATCGTCCATCCCGGTGCGGAACGATACCCGCTCGCGGACGGCATCGAGGCGATCGGCCTCGCAACCGCGCTGGCCGAGTTCGGCAGCTTGGCCGGATCGTAGAGTTGCCAGCGGCGCAGCGGGGATCATCAGCCGGAGGTCGGGGAGAACCAGCCATCGGTCCTCCCGATAGCCCGGGGCGACGCCCGCTGTCTGCCCCGCGCCGCGCTCCTGATCCCAGTCGCGCGCGAGCCGATACCCACTGCCTCGCCGGAGCAGGCCGAGCAGGGATGTTTGGTCCGCCGCGCACGTCCTCGCGCACCACCCTGCGCCGGCCCAGGGCGAGGAATTGGTCGCGCTTCTGCTTGCTCAAGACGTTGGCCATCCCTCCGCGGGCCCGCCCGTCGCCGCCGTCAACGTCCCGGCGTGCTCAGCTCCGTTGGTCGCTAGCCGAGGAGGTACCGCCTTCCGGTTGTTTTCTGCTCAATTCGGGGAGATGCAGGGATGACCGTCAGTCTAGCCCCGCACATGTCCGTCGCGATATCCTTCGCCCTCCCGGCGCGATGGCACGAGGAAACCTCAGAGCATGCACGACATCCCGACGACCGTATTCTTCTCCCTGCGCCAGCGCTTCTTCGACGCCGAGGGGGAGCCCGTGGCCTTCAAACTCCGGCCCAAGGCGAACACGCAGGACGATCCCTTCGACGAGTTCCTCGCAAATGTGGCGCTGACCGGCGTCGACGACATCCAGTGCGTGAAGGCGTCGGGGCCGCTGATCACTCCGGACCTCGTGCTGCTTCGACCGGGCCTCCTCAGAGGTGTGAAACCAGCCGACCTTCGCGACGACCTCACCCGCCTCGTCGCATTCGAGGTGAAGAAGCTTGAACGGACACCGAACGGCACTGTCGCTCGAGCATCGGGGCTCGACTACAACACCACGCCACCCTGTGGTCGCGTGCGTGTGTACGACAACGCCGGCGCCACCCTCGACGTGCGCGGATTCTACATTTTCGTGTGCCTCGAGCCCGCGAATAAAGGCGTCATGGCCACGGCCCTTGCGGTCGTTGACGGGAACATCCTCAACACGGACTTCGACTTCTATCTGAGCATCGTTGGCGAGCGCGAAAAGAAGATCGAACTCGGGAGCTACGGCGACGGCGCGGATCGCGCGAGGCCGATGTTGATCTTCTCGAACCCTCTTGGTGTTCGCCAGCTCAACCGAGGGGCGTGCCTGATTCACCCGAACAGTGAACTGGAGGCCACTACGGCCGGCTGGCTGCGGCAGATCCATGTGCTGAAGCGGACGACAAAGAGTGCGGTCGAGACCAAGTTCCACGCCTACCGAACCAGGGCAGACGCGAAGGGCACGCCGGTCACGACCCTCATCGAACCGATGCCAACGCCGACGCGCGACACGAAGACGCGGCCGCGCGGCCGCTTCAAGCTCCCGTTTCGCGTGTAGCGCATCGTCCCTCACCCCGCCTCAAGTCGATCCAGCAACTCCATCTGCGCGCCGGGCACGCGGGCCACATCGGCGGTAAGAATCGCGGGCTTTTGGGCGAATACCTGTTCTCCCCACAGCCGCTCAATCATCGCCTCCATCGCGGGCTTGGTCGACGACAGCGTTGCACGGACCTCGGTGCTGTCGCGGCCAGGCGACGCCTCGACTAGAAGCTGGCTGAGGACCACGACGCGGACATCGTTCCTCGAGAGATGGCGGCCGGTTCGATTGAACCGGCGAGTCTTGTCGCGCGATGCGACCTCAACCAACGCTTGAAGGCTCTCGTCGGAACGCCGCTCTCTCTGATCTCGACCGCGCTTCCGGCAGACCAGCATGACGTCGAGATCGATTGGCTCCTTGGCCTGCGTCTTCGGCGCCGCCACCGACATCTCGGCCTTCACCGGCTGCGCGCGCACGAACGAGAATCCAGCTCCAAGCACTGCCTCGCACACCGACGACCAGCCATCGTCTCGCGAATGGTGGTAGCTGAAGACAAGTAGCCCCTCGTCCTTCAAAACCCGCAGGCTCTCGCGGAAGACGGATTGCAGCTTCGTGGCAAAGCGATCAACGTCGATGTCCTGAACCTCTCCCTTGTGGCGAGTCGTGCCGCGGCCCGCGGGCGAGCGCGCCCCGAAGAACAACTCCTGCCAGACGAAGAAGAAATCGGCGAGCTCAGAGTAGTGGACGTTGTCGAAGAACGGCGGGTCCGTCAGCACAACGTCGACGCAAGCATCGGGCATCCCGGTGTCGGAGGAATCGCCGCAGGATACATAGACCCCGCCTACCTTCGGCAACTCGCCCTTCTTCAACTCGCGAATCTGCGCTCCCATCGGCGGACTGATGCCTACCACCTTGCGCCCTTTCTTGCGATTGCCTTCGTACTCAACGGCGAGTTCGAAAGGCGCCGACTTGTACTCGAGCGCTCGAATCAACCGAGACTCGAACAAGGTAGAAAATGAGCCCGAACTCTTTGGGGTGCCCCAAACGTTCGCCTCGATCGGCATTCGCTCCGGCTTGAGCACGTGGTGCGAGAACATGTGGCGGACCGCGCCCGTGCCCTCTCCCTTGTAGGAAGCGAACATGTTGTTGAACTCCAGCACGCCAGAGAAGAGCGTTGCCAGCGCCTCTCGGCTCGGTCCGTCCGGCAACTCTTGGATCGCCCTGGCGAGCGTTCCCAGTGCGAGCAATTGCCGGTCATTAAAAAAATCAGACCAGTAGCGATAGCTGTAGTTCAGCGCCTGCTTCGTGTTGTAGCCATCCGCAATCTCCACACGTGGGATCGGCAGCTTCTCCGTGATCAACCCCTTCGCCGCGCGTTCAAACCTGGCACGATCATCGTCTGTGATGCGGAGGTACTCCTTCTCCCCATCAGGCGTGAGCACCAGCTTCGCGTACAGCTCGTGCGCGGGAGATTTGCCCAGTGCCCGGACGGTCTTGGCGATCTGGAACTCGTGCTTGCAACTCCGGCAGGTTGCCGTCTGGCGTCCAGCGGCACCGACGTGTGGATCGAACGAGAGCGTGCACTCAGGACAAACTGCGGACTTGTCGGTAACGAGCCCGGGAAAGATCTCGCTGCACTCGGGACAGACAACGCGAACTTGCGGGTTCTTCGCCGCGTAGGCGTGGCGAGCGAAGATCTGGCTGGAGAACAGACGCGTCGCTGCGCTGCACTCCGGACAGGGAACAGCCTTCACCCAGAAGAAATAGAGAACGTCCGTCTCTCGTCCCTTGGAGTCGATCCCCCGATAGAGACCACGCAAGGTCGCGCCAACTTTGCGTTCGAGTTCCGCGAATAGGTCGCGAAGCTCGCGTTCAGGAACGTCGCTCAACGCCGTTCGTACAGATCGAGCGGCGACGGCATTGATGTCGCGACCGATAGCAGTGCATCCGAGCTTGTGTGCCTCGCCGACCGTCGTCCCACTGCCCATGAAGGGATCGAACACGACGACTCCTGGCAGCCGAATCGGCTGCCAGAATAGATCCATGATCGCCGAACCCGCCGGTGCCATCGCCCCGAGAATCGCGGCTCGGAACACCGATCCGAGCCGCTGCGCCCACCACTTGTGCGTGTGGTACACAGGCCGGTAGACCTCTTTGCGCCAACTCTCGACCTCAGCGACCTCGCTCAGGTACTCGAACGGGAACCCGGCTTCGAGCGCGCGCTTCCCCTGAGAGGCAAGCATCGGCTGCCCGTAGCTTTCGCCGGGCTCGGCAACTGACATGAGCGCAATGTTTCGAAGCGTCAACGCGGCTTGATAGGGGGAACGCTCAACCATCTTCTGAACCGTCTGTGGTACGCGCCCGGCGAGGAGGAGCAATCCGTCTTGGTCACACTCCAGCACGGATGAGAGCCCCCCGATGAGCTGATCCGAGGGAGGAACGCGCCCCGCCTCGACCCGCGACAAGTACGCCTGGTTCACACCAACACGCGCGGCAGTCTCCCGGAGGCTGAGACCGGCGCGTTTCCGCTGGGTCTTGACGAAGTCGCCGAAGTTCATGGCGACCATGTTGGCGCGCGTTGATAGTTTTGTCAACGAACTTTGGGGCCAGTCTTCTGCGCCTGGAGTGCCAGGGCCGATGTGGTCGCCGGCTTCATCGTCACGAACATCCGGGTCGCCGCGTCGGTGACCTCGGTCGCTGCTTGCGCGTTGGCCACGCCGGCCCCGGCAAGAGCCGCAAGGCCGCCGATCGCCGGGCCCGCGGCGGCGCCCTCCTAGCTTAGTCCCAGGGTTGGGCCGACGAGCCGTCCTGCCGCGATCCGGCCGACCTCCGAACTGCCCGGGACGTCTCGAGACGTCCTCTCGAAGTCGGCCAGCGCAGGGCGCGAGACGCGTTTCGAGGACGTGGGCGAACGCGGGAACCGTTAGATCCTGCCCGCCCCCCGAGGTCCAGCCATTACTCTCCTCGCCGAAGAACGGGCACACTGCTGACCAACCCCATCCTGCCGTCACGCGGACGCTCGACGCGGGCCCCGGCGAGCAGACGATTGAGCTCAGCGGCTGCGCGCGGAGGAGTGCAGCGACGCAGAGCATCGCACGGCTCACGCACACTCGCATGATACGTCGGTCCAGAGCATCCCTCGAGGCGTCCGCGAGGACGAGACCGTGCCGCTCTCCTGCAGGTGCTAGGCCGTCAGGCGCTCCTGGTCGCGCACGTCCAGACCTTTGGTCCGCCGTCCTCATCGGGCTGACGCCGGCCGCTCGTCTGCTAGCTTCGCCACGGGTGAGTCGGCAGGCGCAGGAGAACGGGCGCAGCAGGGCAAGGCGGCCGTTTCGTGCCTTCCTGGTGGGGATCGCGTTGGTGGTCGGCCTCGTGCTGGCCGCGGGGGGATGGCTCCTCTTCGAGTTCTACCGCGTCTCGCTGCCCGCAGTGGCGCAGCTCGCCGAGTACCGCCCGCCGGTCGCGACCCGCGTGGTCGCGGCCGACGGCACCGTGGTCGGCGAGTTCTTCATCGAGAAACGCTACGTGACGCCGATCTACCGCATCCCGCGCGTCGTCCAGCTCGCTTTTGTCGCCGCCGAGGATGCCAACTTCTACGAGCACCAGGGTTTCGACCTGGCGAGCATCGCGCGTGCCGCGGTCTCCAACTACCAGGCCGGTGCCACCCGCCAGGGCGGCAGCACCATCACCCAGCAGGTCATCAAGGCCCTGCTGCTCACGCCCGAGCGCAGCTACGAGCGCAAGCTCAAGGAAGTCCTGCTCGCGACCAAGCTCGAGACCGAACTCACCAAGGATCAGATCCTCGAGGTCTATCTCAACCAGATCTACCTCGGCGACGGCGCTTACGGTGTACAGGCCGCGGCGCGCGAGTATTTCGACAAGGACGTCGCCGACCTCGGGCTCGCCGAGGCCGCCCTCCTCGCCGGATTGCCCCAGGCTCCGGCGCGCTACTCGCCGACACGGCACTTCGATCGCGCCAAGGCGCGGCAGCAATACGTGTTGCGACGGATGGTCGAGGAGGGATTCATCACCGAGCAGCAAGCACGCGCGGCCGAGGGGGCATCGCTCGAACCCGGCCGGCGCGAGGCCGCCGACGTGGGACCCGCGCCCTACTACGTCGAGTACATCCGCCGTTTGCTCGTCAAGCGCTACGGCGCGAGCGCGGCCTCCCCGCTCGGGCTGGTCGTCGCGACGCCCCTCGATCTGGGGCTGCAACTCGCCTCTGAGCGGGCGCTGCACGAGGGCATCACCGCGCTCGACGAGCGACAGGGCTTCCGCGGCCCGCTTGGCCGGGTCACGGGTGCCCGGCTCGACGCGCTCACTCGCGACGCCCCCACAGGAGCGCCGCTGCCCGCGCCGGGATCTGTGCTCGACGTGATCGTCGTGGCCGACGCACGCGGGCATTGCCCATCGGTCGATGGCTCATTGCTCGTGCGCTGGGCCGGTGGCCTGGCTCCGTTGGCGCCCGAGGCGTGGAACTGGGCGCGCAAGCGCCGCTACGCGCCCCAGCCCGGCGACAAGCTGGAGGTCGTGGTCGGCGGGAACAAGGGCATCCCCGCGCTCGAACTGACGCATCGCACCGGCGCGCAGGGGGCGCTGGTCGCGCTCGATCCCCACAACGGCGACGTCCGCGCGCTGGTCGGGGGTCTCGACTACGACGTGAGCGAATTCGACCGCGCCACCCAGGCTCTGCGGCAGCCGGGGTCGGCCTTCAAACCCCTGCTCTACGCGGCCGGGATGGACCGTGGGTTCACGCCCGCGACGGTCGTGGTCGATGCGCCGGTCTCCTACCACGTCGGTGCCGGACAGCCGCGCTGGTCGCCCAAGAACTTCGATCGCAAGTACCGTGGCCCGGTGACCCTGCGCGAGGCCCTGACGCGCTCGCTCAACGTGGTCACGGTCAAGCTCGTCGATGCGATGGGCCTCCACTACGCGATCGATTACCTGCCGCGCTTCGGTTTCGAGCGTCCCTTCCCGAAGAATCTCTCGATCTCACTCGGCACCTCGGAGGTGACGCTGCTCGAGCTGGTGCGCGCCTACTCCGTGTTTCCGGGCGAAGGCAACCGGGTCGAACCCCGTTTCATCACGCGCATCACCGACCGCGACGGTAAGCTGGTCGAGGAGGCGCCGCCGGTGGTGGAACCGGCGATCGACCCGGCGACCGCCTACGTCATGGTCGGATTGCTGCGCAACGTGATGGAGCATGGCACCGGCCGTGGCGCCCGGATCGACCGGCCAGCGGCGGGCAAGACGGGCACGACCAACGACCAGCACGACGCGTGGTTCGTCGGTTTTATTCCAGACCTGACGGTGGGCGTCTGGGTGGGCTACGACGCCGACCGCTCGCTCGCCTCGATGGAAACCGGCGGCCGGGCCGCAGCACCGATCTGGAAAGCCGTCATGGAGCAGGCGGTACAGGACCTCCCGGTGCGCGATTTCGCGATCCCTGCCGACGTCGTGCTCGTGCCAGTCGACGCCGCCAGTGGGCGACGCGCCGAGCCCGGCACGAACGGTGCTGTGCTCGAAGCTTTCCCGCGCGGGCGCGAACCGGGCGCGGTCGACAACGCCGGTACCGTAGCCCAGCCCGCGACCCCGGCGGAGAGTGGCGACACCGAATCCGCGAGTGACGAGGTACGTCCGCCCGAATCCTGGCTCGTACCGCGGCCGCGCGACGACGGCGGTGGCGCGGCCCTGCACGAGGAGAGCTTCTAGGGCGGACGTACGTCGCCCGGAAGCCCACACTCGTGCGCAGCGAAACAGTCGGTATCATCGCCGATCCCCGCTTTCGCGAACACGACACCGGGCCCGCGCATCCGGAGCGCCCCGATCGCGTGCGCGTGCTCGATGAGCTGATCGCGGTCTGGTCCGGACCGGAACTCGCCCGGATCGCGCCTCGCCCGGCGACCCGCGCCGAGATCACCGCGGTCCACCCGAGCGGCCATCTCGACAGGATTCTCGCGACGCGCGACGCGCCGGGCACCCGGCTCGACCCCGATACGCCGACCTCGGCCGGCTCCGCCGACGCAGCACTGCTCGCGGCCGGCGGACTGATCGAACTTGTCGAGCGAGTCTGCGCGCGCGACGTCGCGAGCGGACTCGCGCTGGTTCGGCCGCCCGGCCACCACGCCACCGCCGAGCGCGCGATGGGCGTCTGCCTCTTCAACACCGTCGCCATCGCGGCGCG
>SXGT01114780.1_pt1 | contig 10571 bp, 11 predicted proteins | sample 3176221 | NCBI WGS metagenome assembly SXGT01 (sample SAMN11356862, study PRJNA531348) | freshwater metagenome | isolation source: freshwater sample F1-120 | place: China: Fuxian Lake, Yuxi | collected 2017-12-25
ATGCCGGCCGGATCGTCGAGCAGGCCTCCTGTACGGACCTGCTGGCCACTCCACGCCACCCCTACTCGCGCGGACTTCTGGCAGCGACGCCCGCGGCCGTGCGACCCGGAACGCGACTCGCCGAGATCCCGGGAACCGTACCCGCCCCGGCCCAGTGGGGCCGGGGCTGCCGCTTCGCCCCGCGCTGTCCTCTGGCCGTCGAGAGGTGCCGACGAGACGTCCCGCCGCTCGTAGCGGCGGCCGACGGATGGAGCGTCGCCTGTCCGGTCACCAGCGAGAGGTGCCACGGATGAGCCCGAGTCCCGCTCCCGACGGCGCCCCACCGCTGCTGCAAGTCGAGGGCCTGCGCACCTGGTTCCCTGTTCGCGACGGCCTGATGCAACGCACGCGAAGCTGGGTGCGCGCCGTGGACGGCGTCGATCTCACGCTCGATCGGGGCTTCACGCTGGCACTGGTCGGCGAGTCGGGCTGCGGCAAGACGACGGTCGGCCGCACCCTCGTTGGTCTCGAGCGACCACGCGCCGGCTCGATCCGCTTCGACGGTGTCGAGCTGACCCAACTCTCACCGGCGGCTCTGCGGCCTGTCCGCCGCCGGCTACAGCTCGTGTTCCAGGATCCGGCAGCCGCGGTGGATCCGCGCATGCGGATCGGCGAGGCCATCGAGGAAGGGCCGCGCAACTTCGGCCTCCCTTGCCGAAGTGCCGAGCTGCTCGAGCGGGTCGGGCTCGACGCCGCCATGGCGCTGCGCTGGCCGCACGAACTCTCCGGTGGACAACGCCAGCGTGTTTGTATCGCGCGCGCTCTCGCGCTCGAGCCCGAACTGATCGTGTGCGACGAAGCCCTGTCGGCACTCGATGTCTCTGTCCAGGCACAGATTCTGAATCTTCTCGCAGACCTCCGTCGCCAACACAGCCTCGCTTACCTCTTCATCAGCCACGATCTGTCTGTTGTGCGCCACTTCGCCCACCGCGTGGCCGTCATGTACCTCGGGCGGATCGTCGAGGAGGGACCGACCGGCCGCGTCTTCGAGCGGCCGGCTCACCCGTATACGCGTGCCCTGCTGGCAGCCGCGCCTCGCCTCACTCCCGCGCCCCACCACCCCACCGCACTGCTCGCCGGCGATCCGCCTTCGCCGATCGCACCGCCACCGGGTTGCCCTTTCCACCCGCGCTGCCCCGAAGCTCTCGCCGGGCGCTGCGCACGCGAGGAGCCGCCCGTCCTGCCGGTCGCGGGCGGCGGCATCTCGCGCTGCCTGCTCGCCCCCGAGCGACCTTGACGGCACGGCACGGACGCGCCGTCGCCTTGCGTGTCCCCGTCGCGCTCGCAAGACTGCGGCCCATGCCAGCACCAGAGAAGTTCGAGAACGTCACCGCGCTCACCAAGGCGAACATCTATTTCGAGGGCCGGGTCGTGAGCCACACGATCTTCATGCCGGGCGGGGCGCGGAAAACGCTGGGCCTGATCTACCCGGGAAGCTTCCACTTCGGGACCGATCTGGCGGAGCGGATGGAGATCGTCGCCGGCGACTGCTCGGTCAAACTCGACGGTGCAGCAATCACCTTCACGCGAGGGGCTGGAGAGACCTTCGATGTTCCTGCGAAATCGGGATTCGATATCGAGGTCGCAGCGGGAATCTGCGAGTACGTCTGCACCTTTCTCGGCTGAATCGTGGAAGGGTAACCGTGCCATGGCCAGCGATGGGGATCCGCTCGATGACTCGACGACACTCGCGGCCCTCAAGGCCCGGGTGCACGACTTCTGCGCCGAACGCCAATGGGATCCGTTCCACGGCCCGAAGGATCTCGCCATCGGCATCGTCACCGAGGGCGCCGAGCTGCTTGAGCACTTTCGTTTCCGCGACGAGACCGAGGCGCTTGACCTGCTCGCGGATCCGACAAGGCGTGCCGCCGTCGAAGAAGAGCTGTCCGACGTACTCTTCTTCCTGCTGCGCTTCGCGGGTCGATTCGAGATCGACCTCGCCACCGCTTTCGGCCGCAAGCTCCGTCGCAACGCCGAGCGCTATCCGGTGGAGTTGGCCCGCGGCCGAAACACCAAGTATTCGGAACTGTGAACCCGGGGCGCCTTGCACTCCGACGAGACCGGATGCCAACGTGACCGGATGACGGACCTGGAAGGAATCGAACCCACGCCCGAGCAGCGCGCGGCCCTGGCGGCGCATCGCCCCGACGGACCGATGATCGCCCTCAACCTGAACCGCTACCGCGAACGCGCGGCCTACCCCCCCGGCACCCCGGATGGGGACGTGAGCGGCCGCGAGGCCTACCTGCGCTACGGCATCGTCGCGGTCCAGGCCGTCACCCAGGCCGGTGGACGGATTCTATGGGCGACCGATGGCCGCCAACTCGCCGTGGGCAGCGCGGCCGACTTCTACGACGAGGTGGTCGCCGTCTGGTACCCGAGCCGGGCGGCGTTCCTCACGCTGGACGATTTCCCGGGCTTTCGCGAGGCCGTTGAACTTCACCGCCGGGCAGCGATCGCCAAGGCCAGCGTGCTGATCTGCGATGCGGGCCCCGAGCCCATATTATCGTCGCCCTGGGGCTGAACGGAGCCTGCCTGCCGCGGCTAGAGTCCTGTTTTTAATGCTTCTTTACAACCGCGGCATCCTGCGCAAGATGCACGCAGCGACCGCCCTCCCGCCCAATTTGTAAAGCTATTTGCGAAACAGGACACTAAGCCCGGGCCGGCCCCGCGAGCTGACCCTCGATCGCTGCCCGCAACTGCGGATCGTCTGGTGTTACGGTCGGCGCGAAGCGCGCGACCACGTCGCCACCGGGCCCGATGAGGAACTTCTCGAAGTTCCACTGGATGTCCGCACCACCTCCGGCCGGAGAGTCGACCAGCGCCCGATAGAGCGGCGAGCGCCCGGGGCCGTTCACGTCCTGCTTCTCGAGCAGGGGGAAGGTCACGCCATAGGTCGTCGAGCAGAAACTCGCGATCTCCTCGGGCGTGCCGGGCTCCTGGCCGGCGAACTGGTTGCACGGGACGCCGACGACTTCGAGGCCGCGCGGGTGCAGCTCCTCGTAGAGCTGCTCCATGCCCGTATACTGCGGCGTCAATCCACAACGACTGGCGACATTGACGATCAGCGTCGCCCGACCGCACAGCCGGGCACCATCGAGTGGCTCGCCGGCGAGCGTCCTGAGTTCGAGAGCATGGATCGACATCGGTTCAATCTCCCTGGATTCTCTTCCTGGTCAATCTGCAGCGGCGGATGCAATCCTCGAACGATTGCGAGCACGCGCCGGCACCCACCCCGCGTCCGACTCCACGACGCTAGACCGCCCCGCCTCGCGCCGCGAGGGCCTCGGCCAGAGCCAGCGCGCGCCGGGCGTTCTCGACATGCAGGTTCTCGATCATCCGGCCGTCCACGGTTGCCACGCCCTTGCCCTGAGCCGCCGCCTCCTCGAAGGCCGCGATGACGCGGCGGGCGTGCTCGATCTCGCTCGCATTCGGCGCCCACGCAGCGTTGCAGGGCTCCACCTGCGAGGGGTGGATCAGGGTCTGGCCGTCGAAACCGAGCCGCACGCCCTGAGCGCACTCCGCAGCGAATCCATCTTCGTCCTTGATGTCGTTGTAAACGCCGTCAATGGCGACCAGGCCGCTGGCCCGTGCCGCCAGGAGGCAGAGGCCAAGCCCGGTCAGGAGCGGCTCGCGTCCGGGGACATGCGCCGCGTGCAACTCCTTGGCGAGATCATTGGTGCCCATCACCAGCACCCGCAGGCGGGGATGCGCACTGGCGATCTCGGCAGCCCGCAGCATGCCGCTCGGCGTCTCCATCATCGCCCAGAGCGCCGTGCGCGCGGGCGCGCCCGCGCGCACCATCCGCTCGGCGAGGTCGCGGATCATGTCGCCACTCGAAATCTTCGGCACCAGGATGGCGTCGGGCCCGGCCGCGGCCGCCGCCGCCAGATCGGCCTCGCCCCAGGGCGTATCCAGGCCATTGACGCGGATCGCGATCTCACGATGGCCGTACTCGCCCGAACGCGCCGCGGCACAGACCTGCGTCCGCGCCAGATCCTTGGCGTCGGGCGCCACCGCGTCTTCGAGATCCAGGATCAGCGCATCGGCGGGGATATTCCTGGCCTTGTCGAGCGCGCGGGCGTTGGAGCCCGGCATGTAGAGGACGCTGCGAAGTGGTCGGATACTGCCAGACATGATTCCGGATCTCCCTCTATTCAGAAACCGTAAGCGACCCGGAGTTCCGGATCCTTCGCGGCCAACATGCGCGCGAGGCCAACCATGACCTGGCACTGCTTGTAGGTCGCATCGTCCTGCATCTTGCCATCGATCATCACGGTGCCGCTGCCGTCACCCATCGCATCGATCACCTTCACAGCCCACCGCACCTCGTCGGCCGCGGGGCTGAAGACGCGACGGGCGATCTCGATCTGGCTCGGGTGCAACGACCAGGCCCCGACACAACCCAGCAGGAAGGCGTTGCGGAACTGATCCTCGCAGCCCTGCGCATCCGAGATATCGCCGAAGGGACCGTAGTAGGGCAGCACGCCATGGCTCGCGCAGGCGTCCACCATGCGGGCGATGGTGTAGTGCCAAAGATCCTGCTGCACCGCGGGCCGGGCCGTCTCGGGTTGCGCCGGATCGGGATCGGCGCGGACGACATAGCCGGGATGGCCGCCGCCGACGCGCGTGGTCTTCATGCGCCGCGAGGCCGCGAGATCGGCCGGACCGAGCGAGAGTCCCTGCAGGCGCGGGCTCGCGGCACAAATCGCATCGACGTTGGCGACGCCGCTTGGCGTCTCGAGGATGGCGTGCAGCAGGATCGGTCGCGTGAGCCGCACACGCGCTTCGAGCTGGGCGATCAGGCGATCGGCGTAGTGGATGTCCCAGGGGCCTTCGACCTTCGGGATCATGATGACGTCGAGCTTGTGGCCGATGCCGGTGACGAGCTGGATCAGATCGTCGAGCACCCAGGGGGAATCGAGAGAGTTCACGCGCGTCCAGAGCTGAGTGTCGCCGAATTCGACCTCGCGCCCGATGGCAACCAGGCCGTTGCGTGCGGCTTCCTTGCGCTCGATCGGAATCGCGTCCTCGAGGTTGCCGAGGATCACGTCCACCTTCTTCGCAATCTCCGGCACCTTGGCCGTCATCTTGGGATTGCTTGGGTCGAAGAAGTGGATCATCCGCGACGGACGGACGGGAATATCGCGCGGCGGCGGTGGGGCGCCGACCGCCAGGGGCTGGAAAAAATGTCTCGCGCTACGCATGGCAACCTCCTCGATTCGAGCTGTGCCTAACGCAAGCCTGCGGCCCTCGTCCACGGCCGCCCCCGGTGGCGCTCCGTGGCCCCGATCCGCTAGCGAGGAGGCCGCAAGCCAGCGCTCGCCCGGCCAGAACCCCCCGCAGGAAGGCAGAACCCCACATGACGCGCGATGATGCCATAGCCCAGCTCACCCAACCCGGCGCGCCCTTCGAACTCCTCTCCGCCGAGATCGCCGGACAGACGCTGCCGGTCTACCGCAACGCACCGAGTTCGCTCGGCGCAATCTTCGCCTCCGCCCGGCTGCGCGGCGACGAAACCTTTCTGGTCTACGAGGACGAACGCTGGAGCTTCGCTGCGACGATGCGACAGGTCGACGATGTCGCCGCACTGCTGGTCGAGCGCTACGACGTGCGGCCCGGCGACCGCGTCGCGATCGCGATGCGGAACTACCCCGAATGGATATTTGCCTTTGCCGCGATCACCTCGATCGGTGCGATCGCCGTCGCGCTCAACGGCTGGTGGACGACCGAGGAGCTGGCCTACGGCCTCTCGGACTCGGGCAGTCGCGTCGCGATCGCCGACCGCGAGCGCATGGAGCGCATCGTCCCCGCCTTGCCCGACCTGCCCGATCTGCGCGTGCTCGTGGTGCGTTTCGACGGCGAGGCTCCCTCCCGGGTCGATCGGCTCCAGGACATCCTGGCGCCCGGGCGTCCTATTCCTCCGGTTGACGTCGGGCCGGATCAGGACGCGATCATCCTCTACACCTCGGGCACCACCGGTCGGCCCAAGGGTGCGGTCTCTACCCACCGTGCCGTGACGACCGCGCTGATGTCGTTCGCCTGCCGCGCGAACGTGCGCAAACTTCTCCACCCCGACGAGCAAGCACAGCACCCCTTCCCCGCCTGCTTCGTGCTGGTGGTGCCCCTCTTCCACGTCACCGGCCTCGTGCCCGTCATGCTGAGCTGCTTCGCCTCCGGGACGCGGCTCGTGATGATGTACCGCTGGAGTGCCGAGCGCGCGCTCGAGTTGATCGAACGCGAGCGCGTCACTGTCTTCGTCGGCGTGCCGACCATGTCGTTCGATCTTCTCGAATCACCGGACTTCGCCTCGCGCGACACCTCGAGCCTGCTCTCGGTCGGCGGTGGCGGGGCACCGGCGCCACCCGAGTTGGTGCGCCGCATCGACCGCAGCTTCAGCCGGGGCAAGCCGGGCATCGGTTATGGCATGACCGAGACCAACGCCTACGGGCCGCAGAACCAGGCCGAGGACTATCTGCGCAAGCCGACGAGCACCGGATGGGTCGTGCCGAGCATGCAGGTCCGGGTCACCGCCCCCGACGGCACGGTACTGGGGGCTGGCGAGGTCGGCGAAATCTGGTTCCGCGGCGCGAACCTGATCCGCGGCTACTGGAACCGGGCCGAGGCCACGGCCGAAACGATCGTTGATGGCTGGCTGCGCTCGGGTGACATCGGCCGCATCGACGAAGAGGGATTCGTCTACGTCCAGGATCGCGTCAAGGATATGGTGCTCCGGGCCGGCGAGAACGTCTACTGCGCCGAGGTCGAGGCGGCGATCCACGAACATCCGGCAGTCCACGAATGCGCGGTCTTCGGGCTGCCGCACGAACGGCTCGGCGAGGAGGTCGCGGTCGCGGTGCTGCCCAAGCGCGGCCAGACACTCGATCCCGGAGCCCTGCGGGACTTCCTCGGCCAACACATCGCCCCGTTCAAGATCCCGAGTCGGATCGAGATCGTGGCCACGCCGTTGCCGCGCAACGCCTCGGGCAAGATGCTCAAGCGCGAAATTCGTGACGCCCTGACAGAGGGCCGGCCACTGCCCGCAAGCTGAGGTCCCAACGGCTCGGGTCGGGCTGGCGCAAGCCGCTCCGGCAAGCCATCTTCGAGCGCAGCCCAACGAGGCTACGGGAGCCACTGATATGTCGACAGAACCGATCTACTACGATCCTTACGACTATCGGATCGACGCCGATCCCCATCCGATCTGGGCCCGGATGCGCGACGAGGCTCCCGTCTACTACAACGATCGCTTCGACTTCTATGCCCTCTCTCGCTTCTCGGACGTATACGCGGCCTCGGTCGACCACGAGGTTTTCAGCTCGGCGGAAGGGACCGTGCTGGAACTCATCGGGTCACCCATCGAGCCTCCGCCCATGATCTTCATGGATCCCCCCCGGCACACGGCGTTCCGCAAGATGGTCGCGTCGGTCTTCACACCGCGCCGGATGGCACTGCTCGAGGAGCGCATCCACGAACTCTGCCGCGGCTATCTGGATCCGTTCCGCGAAGCCTCGACCTTCGACTACGTCGCCGACTTCGGCGCCCGCCTGCCGGTCATGGTCATCAGCTCGCTGCTCGGCATCCCCAGGGAAGATCAGGACATGGTGCGCGCCTGGACCGACGCCGTCCTGCACCGCAACGAGGGCGAGACCGGTATGAGTAGCGCTGCGCTGGCCGCCTTCGGCTCGGTGCACGCCTACTTCCAGGCGCAGATCGACGAACGGCGCACGCGACCACGCGATGATTTGATGAGTGACCTCATCGCGAGTGAACTTCCCGAGGGAACGGGGCCACGGCGCCTCACCGACGCGGAGCTGCACGTTTTTTTCAACCTGATCTCGAGTGCCGGCAACGAGACCGTCGCCCGGCTCCTCGGCTGGACCGCGCTGACACTCGCGCAGTGGCCGGCCCAGCGGGCGCGTCTGGTCGAGAACCCGAACCTGATCCCGGGCGCCGTCGAGGAGTTGCTGCGCTGGGAGGCCCCCTCGCCCATCCAGGCGCGTGTCCTCACCCGCAACGTCGAGCTGCACGGCACGACGATATCGCAGGGCGCCAAGGTCGCGTTGCTCACCGGATCGGCCGGCCGGGACCCGCGTGAGTTCGCCGATCCCGACCGTTTCGATGCGACCCGCGAGATCTCGCGCCACGTGTCGTTCGGTTATGGCATCCATTTTTGTCTGGGCGCATCGCTGGCACGTATCGAGGCCCGCACCGCAATTGCCGAAACCCTCGAGCGCTTCCCCGAGTGGGACGTGGACGAGAGCGCGATCGAGATGGTCCACACCAGCACGGTGCGCGGCCCCGCGCGGGTGCCCCTCATCCTCTGAATCCGCGAATGCGCGAGCCGTCGCGGTCGGCGCTGGCCGGGGCCGTCGTGCGAGAGCAGCTGGCTCGGGTGCCGAACTGCCGACCCCACCTCGCCCTACAGCGAGGCGAGGAAGACGCGCACGCCGAGACGGAGGGCGAGGCCGCCGAGATCGATGTGGGCGCGACGTTCGCCGATCGCGACGTGGTTGCCGCCCGCCCACGAGTAGTCCGCCTCCACGCCGAGCGCGACCGACTCCGTCACCATCCAGTCGAGACCGAAACCGGCCATGCCGACGGGCCCGACATCGTCGCCGGCGATTCCGACCTTCTCGCCCTCGATCGTCAGATCGTTGACCTGGGCGATATTGACGCCACCTGCGAGCGAGACGAATGGCTCGATGCGGCCGTCGTCGAGCGGCCAGCGCAGGCGTCCGCGCAACAGGAGCGGGTAGACCGCGTACTCGCTCAGCACCCCGACCGCCGAATCGTCGAGACGGAACTCGGTCGGCTCAAACGCGAATTCAAACGCGCCCCAGCGCGTCAGGTTGGTCCCGAGCGCGACCGCGAATTGATTCGAGAATCCGCTGCCGAACACGTCTTGCTCTGGTTCGAGGCGGACGTCCGGCGCGAGTTCGTCGTCGGGGACAAAAATACCCCCCACCGCCACACGCAGATAAAGCCGCGCCCGGTCATCGAGATGAGCCGCAACCGCAGGCGGCGCAGCCGGATCAGGCCCCCGCACCCGCACCGTGGCGGCCAGAAGACCCGAGGCCGCCGCAAGTGTCCGGCTCCAGCCGTCTCCCGACACCTGCACGTCCTCCATGAAGGTGCGTCTGACCTGGAGTCCGACGGCCACCCCTTCCTCGAGCATAAATTCGGCCCCGCCGCCCAGTGAAGCCATCGGCGCCGCACTGCGAGCGGAGCCATCGGCCAGCCTGGTCGCCGCGCGCCCGTCGTTCAGCTCGAGAACGGCCACGCCCGCACCACCCAGCAGATAAGGCACGAGTCGCCCGCCGAGCACGGGCCACGACAGGCGGACCATGGGCTCGAAGCCCAGAATCGAGAGTTCAACAAATTTGGCGTCCCACGCCTCGGCGAAGACCTCGTAGCTGTCCACCGCGAGCTCGAAGGCAAGATGCGGGCTGGTCTCGACACCCAGCGAAAATCCCACCACATCGTGGGCGCGAACCAGGGGATTGGTATCGCCGATGCGCAGATCGAGGTAGGGCCGAGGTGCATCTGCCGGCGGTGCGGGTGCGGGCGCAGCCCCGCTCACGACCGCCGGAGCCAGGAGGAATGCCCCGAGGAGGCCCCACGCCCCTCCCTGGCCGGGCCGCCGCCCTCGCCCGGCTTCTAGCTCCGCCCGCGCTACTCCCTGGCCTCGTCCCACGATCGCCACTCGACTCCCGCTGGTGAGGAGATCACGGCCACTGCGTCAAGGAAAGGGCCGGCTCGAAGAGATGGCACGACACTCCCTAGGGCCGGCTCACTGGTGCCACGGCTGCCGGGTTCGCGCCGGCCTTCGCCCAGCGGTGCTCTGGGCGCTCCAGAATCGCGTCGATTTCCGCCTCGACCGCGACCGCCTTCGCCTCCTCGCCACGTGCACGAGCCGCCGCCGCCAGTTCGCGCGCCTGCGGGATGAGTTCGACGTAGAAGCGCTCGGCAACTTCGTACATGCCGTGCCAATGCGTGTAGTCGGGCGCCATCATCGAAGCGCCGTGCCGAGCCCGGCGCCCCTCGTGGTGCCAGAGGTAGAACCAGGTCCATTCGATTTCCTCGTCGAACTGAACCGGGGTCAGGAGTTTCTGCTCAGCCAGCGTCGCCATGATCATCTGGCCGGGCTTGGCGAACTTTTCGTTGTAGAGAACGATCAGGTCGTCGTACTGTGCATAAAAATCGTTGACGTAATCCATGGTGAGCGCACGCAGATCTGCCGTCGAGAGCGGTATACGCTCCTCGAGCCAGGCGCCGAGACGGCCCATCGGCTTAGCTCCTCCACACGGGTACATCCCCCCGACAGGAGCGGTCGCTGCAGGGGGCCCTGCCCCCGCTCGCCGCGAGCGCACCCCGCACACTCGGCTCTGCGGAAGCAGGCTCGGGCTCGATCGCGGACGCGCTCGCCATCTCGACGACCGGGGTCTCGATGAAGAGCAGCTTTCCGCGAACTTCGAGTGGGTAGCGCGGCAGGGACTGGCCCGCCTCGAAGGGCGGCCCGGCAATCGCCC
>SXGT01636792.1_pt1 | contig 10571 bp, 8 predicted proteins | sample 3176221 | NCBI WGS metagenome assembly SXGT01 (sample SAMN11356862, study PRJNA531348) | freshwater metagenome | isolation source: freshwater sample F1-120 | place: China: Fuxian Lake, Yuxi | collected 2017-12-25
CCGTCATGCCTTGATCCAAGATCAGTTTTGTCGCCTCGTTTTTAAATTCTGGAGTGAACTTTCGTCGCGTCGTTGTGGCCATAGTGGCCTCCTGGGCGACTACCTAACCGAGTGGTCCGCGGAACCGGGGCAAGGTCAAGGCCTACGGTCAGAGATCGAGCCCCCAAGCTTTGTGGGAGTTGTCTACTCGACTGCGATCGTCGTAGGGTCCGCATTAGGACGAACACGAGTCGCGGCGTGCCGAGCTTCTGTTGCTAGGAGGAAGCTGGGGAGAAAAGGTAACTTTTCACTTTCACCAGGTCCTCCGGAGTTCACCGCGGAGCCACATTTTCGCTCGGCTCATCGATTGTTGTAGTCCAAAGGGGCCGAACCGCCGAAGGTCTAGTAGAGCCTTGTGTCCCCGGGGGTACAATTTCAATTTTTCTGACTTCTCGAAAACCAGCTTTGTAAGCGTACCCCCGACGCGAATCGAACGCGTGACCTACTGATTAGGAAGGAGAATGGCTGTCTTTTGTATAGGCTTGGAAGGTGGGGTTTTACGATGCGACGGCACGCAGATGGTCGTGGATGGTAACAGAATGGAAAGGAGGGATGGTAGCAGGGTGGTAACAGCGGATCGTGAACTCTCTACACGGTTTCCCCTCGTGGAATCGCTCATCTACCGCAGGAGCTGCTGAACCACTCGCCCGATCTCAGCTCCTTCCGTCAGAAGATCCAACCAACGGCTCGGCAGCGCCTCCACTCCATGTGCCGCTCCGTAGAACATTCCAGCGAGGCAAGCTACGGAGTCGCTGTCGCCGTGTATCCGAGCGGCTTTGTCTATGACGACTTCGAACCCCTGATGTTGAAACAACAACAGGGCGTAGATCGCCAGCCCTAGCGCCGATGGCGATCGCCAACCGCCGTCGCCATCCGGGATGGCGCTCTCGTTCAGCCAGTCGCTCGGGGCCTGTGACTGGACGATCGCGGCTTCGAGAGCCGATCGAACGGAGGCCGTGGACGCCTGGTTTGCGACCTCCCATACCAATTCGGGGCCAACTTCACCCGTCTCCAACACCCTCCGCAGGAGCTGTGAGGCAACCACCGCCGCATCCAGCGCGTTGGGGTGCCGGTGGGTGACCAGGGCGGAGACCCGAGCGGCCGCCGTCAACGTTTCGCCTGAGTACCGAAGGGGGAGGGGGCAAACTCTCATCACGGCTCCGCAACCGTCGGATTCCGGTACGCCACAGGTGCGCCAGTCGCCGGTTTCGATCCACGTGCGGATCCCCCGCAGGCAGGTCATTCCTGGCGCGGTCGTGGGCGTGATCGGGTCGTGGTACCACGCGGCAAATTGGCGACCGACGGCCGATCCGAAAGCGTCGTCCGAGTAGGAGTCTGTCTCAAGTACCGCTTTCGCCAGGTAGAGGGACATGAAGGTGTCATCGGTGGGGCGGAAACAGCCAGGGGTTAGGCTGACGGGCGCGGTATAGACGGCATTACTGCCAATAAACTCCAGTTCCCGACCGTAGCTGTCGCCAAGCGCGAGGCCGAGGAAGGCTCCCAGGGCGCGATTTTCGGGGAGGGGCATGGGACTCCTGGTGTTCATTTGTCGGCATAACAGTCGTACTGAAACTGATAGAGCGACGTTTCACTGCGGATGAGTTTGATCCGTTTGCCTTCGTATTCGATCTCCCAAAGGAACGATGCATCCGAGATGTCGCCCATCGTAAACGCTGCCTTGTATTCGCCATAGACGACGTTTTTTGAGAACACCATCGGTAGGCCCAGCAGGGGGTATTCGGACTCATTGTACACGCGCAGAGTGATACCGGTGGTTTGTATGCTTCCGAGGTCGATGTGTTCTTGATTGGCGAACAGGCGACCCTCATCGTTGAACACCAAACGTTGTGCACCCCCTCGGTCGCGCACTTTTAAGAGCTTCCCGTCGCTTCCGTACGAGAACCAATACTCTGCGGCGATCTTCTTGGAGTTATCGGGATCCAACTGACGGTAGTGTACCAGACGGTCCTGGTCATCGTACTCGTAGGTTGCTTCATAGGGTTCTTCTATGGAAGCGTAGATTTCGTCGTCCGTACGCCCGCTCTTTCGTTCTTGTTCGATCGTCCAACCGTTGGTGGATCGGGATGCGCTGGGGAGGCCGCTGGTGCCGTACTGGAAATCCCACAGAGTGTCCAGGTCGAGCTTGCTTTTGTAGAGCTGGTGGATCTGGCAGGGCATGTGGTCCGGTCGCGGATCGACCAAAGGCTTGGCGTCTGCGACGTGCTGTACCGCTGCGTTGACGGCGGTGGTCACCGAGGCGTCGCAGGCCTTGGTGACCGTTTGGAGCCATGCGCAGGAACTCGTGAGATCCGCGTACGCGTTTCGCGCGGTCCAGGTGCCAGAGGTGTCTGGCGTGTAGGCTTGGCAAGAGGCCAGTTCCGGGAGATCGGTGTGGTGTTCGCACGTCCATTGTTGCATTGCCTGTTGGAGTCCGGGGGACGCGCTCGAGTCCGCCAAGACCTTGCCGATGCTGTCGCTGGTTCGGAATCGCCCCACATCGGTCGTTATTGCGGCAAAATACGTCAGGCTCACTAGCGCGGGATCCCCTTCCGCAAGGTATTGAAAGAAAGTCTCGCCTTTGGAGGGATCTGCTTTTACGGCGGAAAGGAGGGCCGCGCCTCCTTCGACGTAGTCCTGCTTTTCATAGGCAGCTTTGCCCTTGGCGATGAGGGTTCGAAGCCTCTCGTTAGGAACAAGCTTGCTTTCCGGTGAGTCGGGATATTCCTTTTCCACCCGGTCAAACGTGGACAGGGCGTCGTCGTATTCCCCATTGGCGGCGTATTCCTTGGCGCTTTCATACCAGTACTTAGGCGGATCCGTGAAGCGCCCACACGCGAGGGCGAACGCCAGGGAGACTGTGAAGACGGCTTTGGTGAGGGGTTGCATGGTTGCTCCAATGGGTATGTGGAGCGAATGACGCACGGAGCGACAGGAAACGGACAGTCGCGGCGGGTATGGGCCTCAGAGACTGGTGTGAGATGTAAGGGGCGGCCGAACGGCTCGCACTCGGGTGTGGCAGACCAATTGTGTTGGCGCCCGAACTTGGCTCATCGTTCCGTCGAGTACCGAAAACTTGGATAAGTCGCACTGAACGAGGGCGATGAGTGGCTTGCCGAACCCGCCGGCGTCCGAATAGTAAATTAACTTGTCTAATACGCGGGCTGGGTCTTGGTCGTCCGTGAGTCCGTCGCAATCCTCATCACGTCTGCTTCCTCGCACCGCTCTTCTGCCACAGGCGAGATCAGTCGGTCCGCGTCGTTGCACTCTGGACGTCCGCTCTGGGTTGACGCGAGTGAGTCGGACTCGTGCGTTCCGAACGAAAAATGCCTACCAACCGCCGCCGAGGTAGCCGTAGACGGTACCTTTTGCGCTGACGCCCGCGGCCGGCACAGGTGCTGCGATCAACAGGTCGGGGATGCCGTCGCCGTCGAAGTCGGCCCGCGAAATGGCCCGACCGAAGTTCGAATAGTATTCGTTGCCGTTGAAGATGTACGGGACGTCAGACACCGAACCCGCGCCGTAGAGGGGGTCGAACGACAGGTAGGCCGAGCCGACATTTGAGACCATCCCCACCGTTTGGTACGGCGCTCCGATCACCAGCTCGTCGCGACCGTCGGCGTCTAGGTCCCCCGGCGAGGAGACAGCGAACCCCGCCAGCCCCCACGCTTGTGCGCCAATACGACGGGCGTCCGCACCACTGGCGGGTAGTACCTCGGCTGGTCCAAATCGGCGTCCATAGACCACATACGCGGCTCCAACGCTTTCGGTCGCCCCGGAATCCACATACGGTGCGCCCAGGGCGAGATCGAGTGCACCGTCGCCGTCGAGATCGGCGAGGGCGATGCTTCGCCCAAGTTGGTCCCCGGCGTGTTCTCCGGTGATCGTGCCGTCGGCGGCAGTCACAGAGATGAGGCCGGAGAATCGGGTCTCCGCTCCGTGAAAGACGTACACTGCGCCGGTGCCGCTGGAGGCGTTGTAGGCCCCAACAACGATGTCCGCGATACCGTCGGCATCGATGTCCCCAATCTGCACATCCTTGCCGGACACATCGTTGGCGGCCGCGCCCTCAAAAATCGCGTCTGCAGTTCCCACGTCCACACCACCCGACCACCGGTTCGGGCCGCCATAAAAGAGGTACGTACGCCCCCGTTTGCTGTTGGCGCGGCGCCCCGACAGCAGCACATCATCGTACCCATCGCCGTCGATGTCGCCCACGGCCAGCGTGTCCCCCAACTCGTCCAGGCCGGACTCCGCGACCCATCGGAAGTCTCCGGTGGTCGTGGTGGCGCCGGTGAACGAACCCCCGCCGTAAATCACGTGCACGCCGCCAGCGTTGGACGCAAAGTGGCTGGCGCCGATGAGCATATCGTCGATGCCGTCGCCATCCAGATCGCCCGCTGCTACGGCGATCCCCGTGTCGTCGTCGATTCCGGTGGAGCTGAAGCGCAGGTCGTAGATGCCCAACAAGGTGTTGGCCCCCGCTACAGGCCCGAGGACGACGAACGCCGAACCGGCGTAGTAGGAGCCAGCGGGGTTGGACAGCGTCACCAAGGCGGCTTCCGCGCCAATCAGGAGGTCCTCCTGACCGTCCCCGTCGAAGTCTCCTGCGGCCATTGCCCCGCCGGTGAGGCTGCTGCCCACCGGTCCCACAACACTCATATCGGCTTCGGCGGTGGTGACAATGTGGGACGTACGAGCTTGTAAACCATCGCAATCATTGTCTACGCCATCGTCCGAAACTTCGGATGCGTCGGGCTGGACGTCCGGGTCCGCATCGTCGCAATCGCCACCTTCCAAGGCGGTGAACGCCCCCGCGCTGCTGCACAAACACGTTGCGGAGCCGACGCCAAACCCATCCCCGTCGGCATCCGTGAAGAATGGCGTGCACCCTTGTGCATTGACATCGTTATTGGAACCATCGCAATCGTCATCCTCCACCGTGGCGCAAGTCTCCAGAGCGCCAGGATGGATCGCGCCACCGATGTCGTCGCAGTCTCCTGAAATGGACGCAACATAGGGCGCTTCGGCCTCGCAGAGGCACTCGGAGGTGCCGGCCCCGTAGCTGTCGGAGTCGCCGTCCTCCCACCACGCGGTGCAGCCTTGCGCGTCGGGGCCGTTGGCGTTGCCATTGCAGTCGTCATCGAAGGGGGTGCCACAAACCTCCGTGGCCGCCGGGTTGACGGTCGGCAGGACGTCGTCGCAGTCGTTGTCGTTGGAGACAAAGTCCTGAGGACTATCGCAGGAAATCCACGAATCGGCGGGATCCCCGTAGGTGTCGCCGTCCAGGTCGACGTACCAAGTGGGCGCGTCGACGGCTTCGTCTTCGTCGATCACCTGGTCGCAGTTGTTATCGATGCCGTCGCAGGTTTCGTCCGCGTTTGGGGCGGTGAATTCGTCCGCGTCGTCGCAGTCCTGGTCGTTGCCGACGTATCCTACCGGAGCGTCGCAGGAGATAGTGTCTTCGCTGGGATCCCCGAACCCGTCCTCGTCGGCGTCGGCAAACCACGTGCTTGCATTGATCGCATCGGTATCGATCACTTGGTCGCAGTTGTTGTCGATGCCGTCGCACAGTTCATCGGCATTTGGGGCGGTGTATTCGTCGGAATCGTCGCAATCCAAGGGGTTGCCGACAAAACCGATTGGAGGGTTGCAGGCGTTGAGCGCGCTACTCGCGTTTCCAAACCCGTCTCCGTCACTATCGGCGAACCAGGGGAAAGTTCCTGTGACTGCAACGTCGGCGTCGTCCGAGTATCCGTTGCAGTCATTGTCGACCCCGTCGCAGAGCTCCAGTGCGGTTGGGTGGACGTCGGTCTGTTGATCGTCGCAATCGTCGTTGTTGGCCACGAACCCGTTCGGTGGTTCGCAGCTGGTCTGGGTGGTTTCCGCCGAGCCGTAGGTGTCAAAATCAGCGTCGATATACCATATTGAACCGTCGGCGACGGAAGGGTCGTTGTCGTCGGTCAGGCCGTCGCAGTCCTCGTCGATCCCCGAACAGATCTCGGGCATCCCGGGGTTGATCTGGTCGTGGTCGTCGTCGCAATCGTCGCCACCGAAGGCTGCCGCATCGTAGCCGTCGCCGTCCAGGTCGTGTGGAGCGGGGGAATCCGAATCGGTGCTCACGTCGGTTTCGACGCCGCTATCGTCGGTTTCGTCCTCTTGGTCCACATCCGTCTCGTCGTCATCGTCGTCATCGTCGTCATCGTCGTCATCGTCGTCATCGTCGTCATCGTCGTCATCGTCGTCCGAGTCGTTGTCGCCGTCGGTTTCGTCCGATTCAACCTCCGTGTCGTCGTCTTGGTCGTCATCGGAATCGTCGTTGGTCTCTTCGCTTTGGGTGTCGGGAGTTGGGTGTACGCCGGTGTCGTCCTCGTCCCAACACGCGGTGAGTGCGATGAGCAGCAGGATGCGGTGATGCATGTGACCCCCGGTTGGTCTTGAATGGTACGCGTGGCGGTGGGGGTGGCGGACAGTCGCGGAGCCGTTCGGGAGGTCCACGCCGGTGTGCGCTTCCACGTTGGGCACCAATCCCCATCGCGGAGAGTAAAGTGGCGGCGTTCATAGAGAATAAACAGCGAATGAGTTGAGTGCTGAGAAAGGGACTGGTGGTTGTGCTCGGGTTGCGCTATTTTCTCCATGGAACCCCATGGCTTGCCGTGGAATGGAGCACCGATGCGTGACGAAGCGCAGGCTCTGCTGTCCTATAGGGAAGCAGGGCGAGAGCTCCAACACCAAGCGTTTATTCCCACCCGTCTGGTACTTTCAGAGTCCGCTTTCGATGAGCTTGCGGATCAACTGGAGCGTCCAGCCTCTCCCACCGATCGCCTGCTCGAGTTGATGCGCGGCCGTGGCGGACAATCCGTTTAGGATTTCGGCGGTTGGCCATCCGAAAGGCCTACAACCGATGCGAGCGTCCGCCAGATGTCGCTCAGAAAATCCGTTCCGATAAATCCTTTGTACTGCTTTAGGTCGGCCTTCAGAATGGGTTGGATGAGGCTTACATATGCAACCACAGCCTCTGCATCGAACCCATCCGTCCCACGTGGCACTGAGAGATCGTATGAACCTAGCTTTCCCCTGTGCGAGGAGCTGCATGGCACCACAAGGATGGTTCGCGGCGATGCCGCCTGACATAGCTGTGTCGACTGAACCAAAATCACCCAACGCACGGGATGATGAGACCTCAATGCTTCATCCGTTTCGGGGAATCGGATTGCCGCATCCGTAACCGCATATACCGCGCCGGGTCTGGCATCCCGAATGATGTCTTTCGACGCGAGCACTCGTTTTTGACGTTCTCGAAGGCTCACTTTGCTGCCAACACCGTAAGGTTGGCTCGCGCACGAAGGAGCGAGGTAGCTTCAAACGCGGTGAAATGCGGATCATCCTCTCCTGCAATGTACTCGATCGCCTGCCCCTTGCCTTGGGACAACAGAATTCGGTCAATTGCGCTCACCACCGGCTTTGGTACGGTGATCCCGTCCAAATACGCTTCGGGCAGGGAAAGGATGTACTGGACCGCGTCGCCGGTGACGTCCTCACCACGATTCATCGCAACCGCGTGAGCATAAAACTCGACAGATTGGCCTAAACGGTCCACGTAAGCCGCCTGAATCGCCAACTTAACGCAGAGCCCAATGTTGGAACGATCGCCGTAACTCAGCGCTTCATCCAGTGTTTGATGGGCGTCTTCCACGGCGCCGAGACGATACAAAGCCTCGGCTACATTTGCATAAGCAACGACATAGTTAGAAGTGTCTTTGGGAGCACATTCCGTCGAATGAATGAAGGCATCGAGTGCCCCGCTCACGTCATTGCGCTCAAGGAGTGCACAACCGAGACCATTCCACCCCACATCGCTGTCGGGATAGGAGCGACAAAATGCCCTGGCCACACGCTCAGCATCTGCGAATCGACCGGCGTGCTGATGCAGCAGCAGGAGCAAATGGTCCCGCTCCTTCGAGGGCTCGTCTTCAGCAAGCTCTAAAGCCCTTCGATTGCACCAAAACACGTCCGGCGGATGAAATGGGTCATTCAACCGATCGGCGACTTCGTGGGCTTTCGTTTTTGGCTGAGCCATGACAGCATTCTAAGGGCTCATCATACGACCGGCAACGAATAAAGCAGGTTTCCGTGGTGTACGTTCGAAGGTTCGACTCGGCCCGGGTCCCTGCCACAGCACAGCGACGCCCCCCAACGCACGATCGCCTCGTCTCGGGTCACGATGGGAATTTTGTGGATCCGAACGGTCGCAAGCAGGAAACGGTCGAAAGGACTGGGATTGTTGAAGCGGGGAAGGTCCCGCGCGGCGAGGGCGATGTCGGCGGTGACTTCGAGGATCGTCAGCGGTCTTCGGGCGAGGGAGGCCAGAATCCAGTCCTTGGGGGCGGCTCCAGCTGGATCCGGCCGCGCTCGGCGAGCAGCGGAACCTCGTAAAGCGTCACTCGGCGCCACAATTTCCCCGGTGATCGTGGCGGTTCCTCTCATCCAACCGAGTGAACTTGCGCCTGTTCCTGCGGGCGGAATCGCGAAGCGCTGCGGCCGTGAGCATCGTGTCCGAGCCAAGCGTCGTCATGGTACTGGAGGACGCCAACGCTACCTGTGGCTCACAGCTGTCCCATATGCCCAGATTTCCCATGTTACATAGTTCAGTGTACCCGATGTTCGGTACTCAAAACGTGTGGCGACCACATGGGTGCCACCTAGTTTCGCGCACATCAATTGTAGGCCGGCCACAGCGTGCTGAAACGCCGCCTCGGGAGATCCTTGTGCAACCTCCGTTCTAATACCGCCAAACGCAACAGAGATGCTATTCGCCACGATGGTCGCGGCGAGGTCTCCAGCGGGCGGGCTCGAACTGCCGATGGCGAACACCGGTCCAATTGCGAGGTGGGGAGCTTGAAGTTCCCCGGTAAGCACCAGGACTTGTGTGGCTCGCCGGGTGACCTCGGCCTCTTCGGTGGCCAAAGACTCCTCCTGGTGGCGGGTGCTGCGAAGCGCAGTGAGGGGAGCGTGCCACATCTGCGGTAGCGGGTCGATCAAGTCGCGCACTTGATCCGGCGGGAGTCTGGTATTTTCTACGTTCTTTTTTGCGAGATCGTACAGACGCTTCAGTAAGAGTTCGCACTTACGTTGCCGATCTTTGAATGTATGTACAATTGTTTTTGCGATTTCATACTGTGCAGCCAGCGCCCGGATTTCCGGAGTGATTCCCAGCTGTTCCAGAGTTCTCTGGAGTTCAGCCGATGGGGCGGGCGCTATGAGCGCTCGGACCCCCAGTTCGCGCCTGAGCTGCCTTTCTGTCTGGGCGGGGTCGGTCCCAACGACCTTGGAGAGACTTCCAAGAAATCCCTGACTCGCCTGGGCCTGCTTCGCGGCCGTGTCAGCTTTGGCAACGAGTTGATCGGCCCCGTCACCGAGCTCGTGTACGAACTGGCGGAGGGGCTCGAACAGTTTATTGATTCGGTCGGCGTGTACCTGCAAATCCTTCGAGAGTTTCGGAATTTCGGCCGTAGCCGAATTTATTAGAGAGTCCAGCTCTGCTTGTTCGGCGGCGACCTGCTTATGGAGGGACGCGATCTGCAGGATGGCCGCTCCGAAGTCTGCATCGGTCGAAGCAACCATGCTGGCACTGAATGTGGTCTCAAGTTCTTCCACATCAACTCGTTCAAGATCGCTCGGTTGGAATTTCATTCGGTGGACTCCGGTTCAGGTCTAACGGTAGAGACGCCGGAGCTTTCGGTCGCCGGACAGTCAAAAGCCACGGAACCGCGGCAGCTGAACCGCTCGTAGGATAGGCGGTCGTTAGTTCGGAGAGCCGGCCCAAAGGTAGAGCTGCCCGGAGATAACCGCGAGGACGTCGCCGTAGCCGTCGCCGGTGACGTCGGGGACGAGGACGACGCCGGGGTACTCGGAGGCACCCGACCAGGTGGCGTCGGCGGTGGCGGTGGTGCGGTTTCCGGTGAGGGGGCCGTAGAAGAGCCATTGGTTGGTAGCGATGTCGGAGGTTCCGTCGCCGTCGATGTCGGCGGATGACAAGGTGCGACCCACTTCGGCCGAATTGGCCAAGCCGGAGATCGTGGCCACCGCGTTGGAGGTGGTGAGCGTCCCGGACCAGGGGCCTGAGTAGATGAACACGGCACCAGAATTGGAGTAGCCGTTGACATCGTACCTGGATGCACCGATCGCGATGTCTTGTGCGCCGTCGCTCGTTAGATCAGCCGCCATAGCCAACGAGTACCCGAAGTATGCACCCGATTGGGTCGGCCCTTGGAACGTCGCACTGGTCATGTTGGCGAGGGAGCCCGACAGGCCCATACGTCCACGGACGAGCCAAGCAGTTCCAGCTGTATTGGCGTTATTCACGATGTACTGGGGATCTGCTACCAGAAGATCGTCGTAGCCATCGGTATCGAGGTCGCGCGTCATCATCACCCTTCGCGTCTCTGCGAGGCCTGCACCACTCAGCGACAGATCCGGGCTGCTGTGCGTGCCCGTGAACGGACCGTAGAATATGTGTAAGCTGTAGTCGTACG
>SXGT01386407.1_pt1 | contig 10570 bp, 12 predicted proteins | sample 3176221 | NCBI WGS metagenome assembly SXGT01 (sample SAMN11356862, study PRJNA531348) | freshwater metagenome | isolation source: freshwater sample F1-120 | place: China: Fuxian Lake, Yuxi | collected 2017-12-25
CACATCATCAAATCCCGCTGGCTGAACATCTACCCGCAGGAATCCCAGAACATGCACGACATCCACCCGAAGGTGATTGACGCCGCGGTGTTCGGCATCCCCGACGAGGAGATGGGCCAGACCGTCAAGGGTGTCGTGCAGACCGTCGATCCCGCCGACGCCACCCCGGAGTTCGCCGAGGAACTGCTGTCCTGGCTGCGTGATCAGCTCTCGCACTACAAGTGCCCGCGTTCGATCTCCTTCGAAGCCCAGTTGCCGCGCACCGACACCGGCAAGCTGTACAAGCAGGAGCTGATCACACGGTACTCATGACGACTGCGGCCTCATGACCGTGCTGGAGTTGCCCGCCGGAATCCGCGTCGCCGTCGAGAAGCCGGTCGACGACGCGACTTTCACGCTGAGCGAGGCGGTTTCGGCCGACCGGCGGGTGGTCACGGTCGCCTCGGTGGATGCTGCCCTCGCCGATCTGACCGAGCGCTGCGGCCGGTGGCCACAGGCCGCGGCGGTCTGCGATGACGTGCTGCGCGCACATCAGCCGACCGCCCCGGTGTTCGCCGGCCTCATCACCGAATCGCTGGCGTACTCGACGCTGCAGTCCGGAGCCGAATTCGCCCGCTGGCTCGACGAACGCGGGCCCGTGCAGCTGCCGGCGCTGCCGGATCCGGTGCAGGCCGAACGCCGTGGCGACACCCTGTCGATCCGTTTCAATCGGGCCCGGCGGCACAACGCCTTCACCACCGATGCACGGGCCGCCCTGCTGGAGGTTCTCGGGGTGGCCCGGCTGGACGATTCGGTGACCGAGGTCGTGCTGGCAGGCAACGGCCCGTCCTTCTGCAGTGGCGGCGACCTCGCCGAGTTCGGCACATTCGCCGACCCGGCCAGCGCGCACCTGGCGCGCACCCGACACAGCCCGGCCCTGGTGCTGGCCGAACTGACCGAGCGGTTGGGGCCGGACTGCCGCGCCGAGGTACACGGCCAGGTACTGGGCAGTGGCCTGGAGATGGCCGCTTATTGCGGGCGCATCCGGTGCCACCCCGACGCCACGATCGGTCTGCCCGAACTCGCACTGGGGCTGATCCCCGGTGCCGGCGGCACGGTCAGCATCACCCGGCGTATCGGGCGCTGGCGCACTGCGTATCTGGTGCTCTCCGGCGTGACGATCGAGGCGGCGACAGCGTTGTCCTGGGGACTGGTCGACGAGGTCAGCGCTGACGTGCCGGCCGGATCACCAGCTCGTTGACATCGACGTCGGCGGGTTCGTCGATCGCATAGGCGATCGCCCTGGCGATGGCGTCCGGCGGAATGGAATCGGCCCGGTAGGTCTGCATGGCCGCCGCCGCCGTCGGATCGGTGATCGACTGGGCCAGTTCGGATTCCACGACACCGGGGGAGACGGTGGTGACCCGGATGGCCGGATCGAGCTCCTGGCGCAGTCCCTCGGTGATGGCCCAGGCGGCGTGTTTGGTCGCGCAGTACACCGCCGCGGTGGGCACCACCTCGTGGGCACCGACCGATGCGACTGTCACGAAATGCCCGTGGCCCTGTCGCTGGAACTGCGGCAGCGCGGCGGCGATGCCGTTGAGCAGACCTCGCACGTTGACGTCGATCATGGCGTCCCATTCGTCCACCAACAATGCGTCCAGCCGCGAAAGCGGCATCACGCCGGCGTTGTTGACGATCACGTCGATGCGGCCGTGGGCGGCGACCGCCCAATCGACGAACGACACCACGTCGGCACGATCGGTGACATCGAGGCGACGCACCGCGATGTTGTCACCCGCCAGTTCGGCGAGGCGGTCTTCGCGGCGGGCGCCGGCGAGCACCCGGTGGCCCTGGGCGGCGAGCCTGCGGGCCACCGCCGCGCCGATACCGCTGGTGGCTCCGGTGACGAGGACGATCTTGTTATCTGTCATGACCCCAGCGTCGGCCGGCCCCGGGCGGTCAGCCAGGACGCGGTGTGCCTGGGTGCGGCGCACCCAGGCAGTGCGGCACCGATGGGTCCTACTGTGGCGGTATGTCGGATCTGGGGAACTACCTACGCAGCAGGCGTGCACTGGTCAGCCCGGGTGATGTGGGCCTGGTCAGCGCCGGGCACCGCCGGGTGCCCGGGCTGCGGCGCGAGGAGGTGGCGCTGCTGGCCGGGGTCAGCGTGGACTACTACATCCGGCTGGAGCAGGGCCGGGAACGGTCCCCGTCGGCGCAGGTGCTCGACGCGCTCGGGGCGGCGCTGCGACTCGATGACGACGGCCGCCAGCACCTGTTCCGGGTCGCCGGGCTGGCGCCGCGGCCGCACACCGTCGTCGTCCCGGGTCGGGTCGACCCCGCGCTGCTGCGGCTGATGGACGCCTGGCCGGACAATCCGGCCCTGGTCTACAACCGGGCCTATGACGTGCTGGCCACCAACGCGATAGCCGATGCGCTGTTCGGGGACTTCGGCGCCCACGGCAACCTGATGACCTTGGTGTTCACCGAGGCGCGGGCCCGGGAGTTCTACGTGGACTGGCCTTCGATCGCGGCGAACTCCGTCGCGGGTTTTCGCCGCAACTACGCCGAAGCCCCGGGGGACCCGCGGGTGGCGGCCGTGCTGGCCGAGCTGCTGGCGCTCAGCGCCGATTTCGCCGACCTGTGGGCCCGCCACGATGCCCGGGGAAAAACGTTGTCCACCAAAACGTTTCAGAATCCGACGGTGGGGCGGCTGACGTTGCAGATGCAGACGTTCGCGGTGCGCTCGGCGCCCGGCCAGGAACTGGTGGTCTATCAGGCCGAGCCGGGGTCGCCGAGCGCGGACGCGGTGGCCCTGCTCGGCAGTCTGGCGGCGACCGCCGACCACTGACACACGCAACATGTGCGCACGTGCGCACTTATGTGTCATCATGGATACGTGAGCAGAACGGGCATCCTGGCCAATCCGGTGTTCCGGCGCCTCTTCGCCGCGCAGATCGTGGCCCTCGGCGGCACCGGCCTGCTGACGGTGGCGCTCAGCCTGCTGGCCTACGACCTGGCCGGACCTGCCGCCGGAGCAGTACTGGGCACCGTGCTGGCGATCAAGATGCTGGCCTATGTCTTCATCGCACCGGTCATGGCGACGGTGACGAATCGCCTGCCGCGCAAAGCAGTCCTCATCGGGGCGGACCTCACCCGCGCCGGGGTCGCGCTGCTGTTGCCGTTCGTCGATCAGGTGTGGCAGATCTTCGTGCTGGTGTTCGTCCTGCAGGCGGCCTCGGCGACATTCACCCCCGCCTTCCAGGCGGTGATCCCGGCAATCCTCACCGACGAACGGGACTACACCCGGGGATTGTCGCTGTCCCGGCTGGCCTATGACCTGGAGGCGATGGTCTCCCCGATCCTGGCGGCCGCGCTGCTCATGGTGATGTCCTACGACAACCTGTTCGCCGGAACGGTGGCCGGATTCCTGCTGTCGGCCGTCCTGGTCCGGGCTGCAGCGGTGCCCGACACCGAACCCGACCGCGCGCCGTGGCACCGTCGATTGTTCTCGGGTGTGCGAAACATGCTGGGAAATGGCGAGTTACGAGCATTGGTTGCGATGAATCTCACGGTCGCCGCGGCCACCGCGCTGGTCATGGTGAACACCGTGGTGTACGTCCGTGACATGCTCGCCGGCAGCGAGGCCGAGGTTGCGATGATGTTCGCCGCCTACGGGGCGGGGTCGATGGTGGTCGCGCTGTCGGTGCCCAGGCTGCTCACCGTCGTCACCGACCGCGTGGTGATGCTGACCGGTGCGGCCGCCGCCGCGGGCGGTCTGCTGGTGGCCGCGACGGTGCTCGTGGTCGCGACCCCGACGTGGTCGCTGCTGGCGTCGACCTGGGCGCTGCTGGGCGCCGCGACATCGCTGGTGAACACCCCGGCGGGGCGCCTGCTGCGCCGGGCGAGCACCGAGACGAACCGCACCGCTCTGTTCACCGCCCAGTTTTCGCTGTCACACGCCGGGTTCCTGCTGACCTATCCGATCGCCGGTTGGGTGGGCGCGGCCGTCAATCAGGGGCTCGCCGCCGTCATACTCGCTATCCTCGGTTCATTCGCGGCGCTCGCTGCGGCATGGATCATGACGCGCGGGAGGGGTGCGGCCGATGAGCGGGACAGCGCCCGGGAAGCCGCGCCCCGAGTCGTCGCCGAGTCTCGTCCATGACGCCTCTCCGGACCGCGACCGCCTCGACGCCGCCAGCGACACCTTCCGGATGCTGGCAGATCCGACCCGGCTGCATCTGCTCTGGCTGCTGACCCAGGGCGAGGCCGATGTCAGCGCGCTGGCCGAGGTGACCGGCGGTTCCCGCACATCCGTCAGCCAGCACCTGGCCAAGCTGCGGTTCGCCCGGCTGGTGGACACCCGCAAGGACGGCCGACGGGTGTTCTACCGGCTGCGCGACGGGCATCTGGGCAGGCTGGTGCAGGAAGGCCTCAATCACGCCGATCACCGGGTGACCGGCGAGCCGCCGCACGCCTGAAACTAGAGTCCCCGCCGTGACTCCGATTGCAGCCGGTGGCCCCTATTTCGACGATTTGCAGGTCGGGCAGGTATTCGACACCGCACCGTCGATGACCCTGACCTCCGGTGCGGCCGCCACGCACCAGAGCATCCTCGGCGACCGGCTGCGGCTGGCACTGGATGCCGACCTGGCCACGGCGGTGACCGGCGACACCGGACCGCTGGCCCATCCCGCGCTGGTCTGCGACGTGGCGATCGGTCAATCGACGCTGGTGACCCAGCGTGTCAAGGCCAACCTGTTCTACCGCGGGCTGAACTTCCACCGCTTCCCGGTCATCGGCGACAGCCTGACCACCCGCACCGAGGTGGTGGCACTGCGGCAGAACTCGACCAAGCCCGGGCGGGCCGCCACCGGACTCGCCGCGCTGCGGATGACCACCGTGGACCAGGCCGGGCGATCGGTGCTGGACTTTCATCGCTGCGCGATGCTGCCGCTGTCCGCCGATGGCGTGCAGACCGGGCATGCAGACGACCTGGGTGCCGTCGGCGCCGGCCAACAGAGCCCGCCCGATCCGACGGCGGGATGGAATGCGCAGGCGTTCACCGGCTCCGGGTTCGATCATTCGCTGGTCGGGACCGTCCTGCACAGCACCGCCGATGTCGTGAGCAGTGCACCGGAACTGGCCAGGCTCTCGCTGAACATCGCTGCCACCCATCATGATTGGCGGTCCGGGGGGCAGCGGCTGGTGTACGGCGGGCACACCATCGGACTGGCCCTGGCCCAGGCGAGCCGGCTGCTGCCGAACCTGGCGACCGTGCTGGGCTGGGAATCCTGTGATCACACCGGACCCGTCTACGAGAACGACACGCTGCACAGCGAACTGCACATCGAGGCCGCCGAGCCCGCCCCGGCGGGAACGCGACTGCGGCTGCGCTCGCTGGTCCACGCGGTCGGGGAGGACCGGGGCCCGGTTCTGGACTGGCGCTTCGCCGCACTTCACTTCTGAGACGGGGCAAGATGGCGGTGTGAGCACCGTCGGGGTCCCGGAAGCGCTGAGTACGCGCGCCCAGGGGGTGGCCGACGCGTTCACCACGCACACCGGCGTCCGGGTCGACGCCACCGCGCTGCTCACCGGCAGGGCGGCGCTGCTGGGTTTGACCACCAACGGCCAGATCTCGGCAGGTGGTGCCACCCGCATCCTGCGCGGCGAGGACACCTGGTGCGCGGTCACGCTCTCCCGCCCCGATGACATCGCGGCGGTGCCTGCGCTGATCGAGACCGACGACGTCGGCGCCGACCCGTGGCCGCCCCTGCAACGCTGGGTGCGCACCCGATCCGCGACGGCCGCCGTGGCGCGGGCCCGGCTGCTGGACCTGCCGGCGGCGGTCCTCGGTGAGACCGCACCCGGCCCGCCGGTGACCCGGGCGCACGGACCCAGCGGCGAGCGGCCCGGCCGGCTGCTGGTCGTCGACATGTCCTCGATGTGGGCGGGACCGCTGTGCGGGCGCCTCCTCGGTGACGCGGGTGCCACCGTGATCAAGGTGGAAAGCCCGCGCCGTCCCGACGGCACCAGAGCGGGGCCGGTCGCCTTCTACGACTGGATGAACCGCGGGAAGCTGTCCTACGCGGTCGATCTCGACGATGAACCGGCCATGAGACGGTTGCTGGAAGCGGCCGATGTGGTGATCGAGGGATCGCGGCCCGCGGCGCTGAGCCGCCGCGGGCTCGGCCCCGCCGATATCGCGCCGAGGGCCGGGCGGATCTGGTTGCGTATCAGCGGATACGGCTCCGAGGGCGACGCCGGCATGCGGGTAGCCTTCGGCGACGACGCGGCGGTGGCCGGCGGGTTGGTCCGCTCTGGTACGGGCGGACCGGTATTCGTCGGCGACGCGATCGCGGATCCGCTGACCGGTCTGCACGCCGCGGCCGCCGTGGTCGAGTCGCTGGCGCGTGGCGGGGGTGAGCTGATCGAAATGTCGATGTCGGCGACCGCCGCCTGCTACGCAGGGTTTGTCGGCGGACCCGTCCGGGAACCCACCGAACCTGAAACGGGCACGTCGGCATCCGCACTGGGCGCCGACAACGCTGCGGTGCACGCACTGCTGGACGAAAGGCATTCCGTGTCATGTTGATCCAACGGGCAGCGCTGCTCGACGGACGGGTGGTCGACATCCGGGTCGGCGCGCAGATCACCGAGATGGCCCCCCGCCTCACCCCGCACCCCGACGACCGGGTGCTCGACGCCGCGGGTGGCGCGGTGATCCCCGGGTTGCATGACCACCATGTGCACGTGCATTCGGCTGCGGCGGCGTCGGATTCGGTCCGGGTCGGTACCGCGGAGGTGAGTGATCGCGACGGCCTGGCCCGGGTACTGGCCGGCGCCGAACCCGGCGAGGACGGCTGGATCCGCGCGGTCGGCTACCACGAGGCGGTGGCCGGTCCGCTGGACCGGGACAGGCTCGATAGGCTCGCTCCGCCGGTCCCGGTGCGCATCCAGCATCGCAGCGGCATCCTGTGGACCCTGAACTCGAAGGGCCTGGCCGCGGTGGGCCTGGCCGATCACCCCGATGGCAGGCTGCGCAGTGCCGACCGCACCTGGTCGGATGCACTGCAGCGCCGCGATACCGCCATCGATGACCTGAGCAATCGGCTGTCCGCCTTCGGGATCACCGGAATCACCGATGCCACACCGGATCTCGACATCGGCGACATCGTCAAATTGGACGAGGTGCACCGGCACGGTGGAATGCGGCAGCGGCTGCACCATCTGGCACCCGGCAAGCGAATCCTGCATGACGACAGTCTGAATCTCGACGAGCTCACCGAGTGGGTGGCCCGGCGCCACCGCGACGGCGCTCCGGTCGCCGTGCACTGTGTGACCGCGGCCCAGCTCGTCATCACCATCGCCGCGTTGCGCGCCACCGGCGGCCACCCCGATGACCGCATCGAGCATGCCGCGGTGGTGCCCGACGACTGTCTCGGCGACCTCGCCGATCTGGGCGTCACGGTGGTGACCCAGCCCAACTTCGTGGCCGAACGCGGTGACCAGTACCTGACTGACGTCCCGGTCGACGAGCACCATCAGTTGTGGCGTCTCGCGTCGCTGCTGGACGCCGGCATCCCGGTGGCGCTGTCGACGGATATGCCCTTCGGTGACGGCGATCCCTGGGCCGCGATGCGGGCCGCGGTACATCGCCGCACGCCGAGCGGCGCGGTGCTGGGCGAGGCCGAACGGGTCAGTCCACGGACCGCGCTCGAGCTGTTCCTGGGCACCGCGGCCGCACCGACGGTGCCGCGTCGCGTGGCGCCCGGGCAGCCGGGTGATCTGTGCGTACTCGGCGTGCCGCCGGCGGAACTTCTCGACGACCTGGACGGTGGCGCCGTGGTGGCCACGTTGATCGACGGTGAGCTCACCTATCGCAGGTGAGCTCAGTCCGGCGGTTCGGAGCCCGGTTCGGGCTTGTGCACATCCGGTGTCTGCTCATCGACATCGGATTCGTCTACCTTCGGCCGGGAGTCGTCACCGGAATCGTCGTCGACGTACATACCTTTACCGCGAGGCATCGGCTCCCTTCCTGACGTTGTGGCGGGTGCCTGCGTGGGCTACCCACCGGCAGCGCGCCGAAAACTCCGGCGCCGGGTCGGGTCGGCGGAGCAACCGGATAACAATTCGGTCACAGTGCGAGATCACGATCAATTAAGTGTTTGCCGGTTGACATAAGAATCCGCCCAAAATTTTGCGAACACATGGCCGATTCCGGCGTAATTGCGACCGAACTCACGTTCGGGTGATGTAACGCCTGCACTCACCGGCCGACGTTTGCCGTTCGGCCCGGCGGGGCATCAACAAGGCACGCGTACCGTTGTTTTCGGGTCTGGGACCGTAAGCCTGAGATGTCCAGAACGAGGCATACAGAAGTCAGAACACGAAGGACACCAATCGATCATGAAGCTGAAGAACACAAGCATGCGCCGAGTCGCGGCGGGCTCTCTGCTGGGTGCGGCCGCTGCCGCCTTGATAGCTGCGCCGACCGCCTCGGCCGCGCCGAACTGCAATCCCGACGCCGTGGCCGGCACCGTCAGCTCGGTGACCGGCGCCGCCAGCGCGTACCTGAACGCCCATCCGGGTGCCAACCAGGTGGTTCAGGCGGCGCGCACGCAGCCGCGTGCCGAGGCATCGGCCAATATCCGGGCGTACTTCACCGCGAACTCGCAGGAGTACTACGAGCTGCGCGGGATCCTGGCGCCGATCGGGGACACCCAGCGGCAGTGCAACGTGCAGCTGTTGTCGCCCGAATTGGCATCGGCCTACTCGGAATTCATGGCCGGCTAGCAGAACCGGAGCTCCCGTCATCCGCCTACGCGGGTGACGGGACCGGTTCGCCGCGCAGCGTCCGCCGCAGCGCGGCGCACTGGCTGTCGAAGAAGGCGCGCGAGACCGCGGTCTTCGGCGCGACGCCGTCGAATCCGTGGAAAGCCCCCTGGACGACCTCGACATCACACGGCACACCCGCCGCGCGCAATCGCTGGGCGTAGGCGAGGTCCTCGTCGTGAAACAGATCCAGGGTGCCCACACCGATCCAGGCCGGGGGCAACCCGCTCAGATCGTCCCGGCGGGCGGGCACCGCGACCTCAGGGTCGGCCGCACCCAGATAGGCCGACCAGCCGAAACGATTACTCTCCTGCGTCCACAACCGATGGCCCGGGTCGTCGAACTGCGGGCCCACCGACCGATCGTCGAGCATCGGGTAGACCAACAGCTGCGCCGCCAGCGGCACCTCGCCCCGGTCACGGGCCAGCAGTGCGAGCGCGGCCGCCAGACCGCCACCGGCGCTGGCGCCCCCGATCGCGACCCGCCCCGGATCGACCGCGGGCAACCCGGCCAGCCAGGTCAGAGCCGCGTAGCAGTCCTCCAGACCGGCCGGATACGGGTGTCGGGGGGCCAGCCGGTATTCCACCGAGGCCACCGTGAGGCCGAGCGTGGACGCGAAGCGACGGCAGAGCACGTCGTCCTGGGAGGCGCTGCCGATCACATATCCGCCGCCGTGAATCCACAGCAACGCCGGACCGGGAGAACTCACCCCGCTCGGCCGGTACAGCCGCACTCCGACACCGGAGGTCAGGGTGAGCACCTCGACACCGGGTGGGACGCGACGGTCGGTCAGCGCGGTCATTCGCTGCAGCAGAGCAAGATTCGTCGGAGTGACGATCTTGCGTGGCAGGAAGCGGGCGAAGCGGGCGAGGTCCCGGTGGAAGGCGGCGGTTGTCGACACCTCGACAGTATTGCTTACCGGTGGCCATCCGGATCGGTATCTCGGCTGATCGCCACCCGTCGCGCGATCTCCAGTACCTGCTCGACGTCGGCGCCGGTGGCACCGGGATCTTTGGCTGCGTCGTCGTAGTGCCTCAGCCGCAACGCATCCGGCCACCACGGATGATCGACGAAGGCGGGATCGACGACCGCACCGCCCTGACGTAGCAGCGACTGCTCCGAGGTGGTGCTGAGCTGGTAGCCGGGCACCGTGGCGGCCAGATAGCGTTTCGCGGCCACGTGGGCGCCGGCCAGCCAGCCCACCCGTTCCCCGTACCGCGGCGTCAGCCACTCCCGCGCCAGCAGGTCATGCGCCGCCCCCGCGGGCAGCAGCGGGCTGTGCGCGATGTCGTGCAGTGCGGCGGCCAGCACCAGCTCGTCGTCGGCCCCGTCATCCATCGCGCGGGCGGCTGACTGCAGCGCATGGTCGAGTTCGTCGACGGCGACCTCGTCCCACACGCCGCGCAGTGAGAGCAGGATATCGGCCAGATCGGTGTGCTCGGACATGACGTCAGGTATAGGCATGACCGCAGCATCCCCGCTCGGGTCGGCACCGACTGTTCATCGAATGTTGTTATCCTGGGCGTTATTTGAGCAGCGGATCGCGCGGCAGCCCGAGGATTCGCTCCGCGATGGTGTTGCGGGTGATCTCCGAGGTCCCGCCGGCGATCGTCATGGCGCGGTTGCCCAGGTACGTCCGGGCCAGCGCGTCGTTGCCGCCGGTGACTGCCGACACCCCGGCCAGCGCCATGCCCAGTTCGGTCAGTCGCTGCGACTGCTCGGCCACCAGCAGTTTGGTCACATTGCCCTCCGG
>SXGT01744194.1_pt1 | contig 10570 bp, 7 predicted proteins | sample 3176221 | NCBI WGS metagenome assembly SXGT01 (sample SAMN11356862, study PRJNA531348) | freshwater metagenome | isolation source: freshwater sample F1-120 | place: China: Fuxian Lake, Yuxi | collected 2017-12-25
AAAACACTATTCAGCAATAGCAAGCTAGCTGACCTGGCTATTTCATTCGATTAAAACTATTTAACATCAAGAAAAAAGAAAATTAGCTCCCAACAACACTAAGCACAGATAAACCATCATATGTTTCAGGCCGTACATCGGGTCAACGGCAAGATCTTATGGGCCAACCTGCATCTGCTCTTCTGGCTCTCGCTTTTTCCCTTTGTCACCAACTGGGCCGGCGAAAATCACCAGGCCCCGCTGCCCATAGCCCTGTACGGTGTGGTGCTGCTGATGGCCGGAGTGGCCTATTATGTCCTCAGCCGCTCGCTGATCAGCCACCACGGACCAGACTCGGCGCTGGGCGCAGCAGTGGGCGGAGACTTCAAAGGCAAGGCCTCGCTGGTGATCTATGCGGTGGCCATCCCACTCACCGGGGTGGGCTGGTGGCTGGCCTTTGCCCTGTACATCCTGGTGGCGCTGATCTGGTTTATCCCCGACCGCCGCATCGAAAAGGCGCTTGCCAACAAGGGCGAGTGAAGGGATCGTGAAAATAGAACCCTACCGCCTCGAGGTGCCCCAGGAAGTGCTCGACGACCTCGACGAGCGCCTGCGCCGCACCCGCTGGCCCGGAGAACTGCCCAATACCGGCTGGAAGCGGGGTATGGACCACTCCTTCATGAAGCGGCTGGTCCAGTACTGGATCGAGGAATACGACTGGCGTGCCGAGGAGGCGAAGCTCAACCAGTACGCCCACTTCAAGGCGGATGTCGACGGGCTGGGTATCCACTTCGTCCGCCAGGAGGGCAAGGGGCCCAATCCCATGCCTTTGTTCATGATGCACGGGTACCCCTGGTCCTTCACCATGCTGCTCAAGATCCTGCCCCTGCTCACCGACCCGGGGGCGCACGGGGGCGACCCGGCCGACGCCTTCACGGTGATCGTGCCTTCGCTGATCGGCTTCGGCCTCTCCGACCCGCCGCCGGGGTTGGGCTTCGGCTTCCAGCACCATCCGGCGGTGTACGACAAACTGATGACCGAGGGCCTGGGTTTCCCGCGCTACGGCCTGGAGGGCGGGGATTGGGGCGGCATCCTCACCGCCCCCTACGGCTTCCTCTGTCCGCAGCATCTGATCGGCATCCATTTCAATTGCCTGTACCAGCGCCTGTGCGACGAGCGGGCCCCCGAGGAAAAGGACCCGGACCTGTTGCGGGGCCTGGGCATGAAACTGGCCCCGCTCAAACCCACCGACCCGGACCTGTTGCGCTACTGGAAGAACTCGGAGCGCTACTGGATCGACGAGGCGGCCTACTGCCACGTGCAGATGACCCGGCCGCAGACCCTGGCCTTTGGGCTGACCGATTCGCCGGCGGGCCTGGCGGCCTGGATCATCGAGAAGTGGCGGGCCTGGAGCGGCTGGGGCGACGATTTCGAGAAACTGTTCACCATGGACATGCTGATCACCAACGTGATGCTCTACTGGGTGAGCAATTCCTTCTGGTCGGCGATCCGCATTTACAGCGAGTCCTACTACCACCCCTGGGAACTGCAGCCGGGCCAGCGCATCGAGGTGCCCACCGCCATCGCCGCGTACCCGCACGAGATCGTGCCCATCGTGCGCAAGCGGGCCGAGAAGTACTACAACCTGGTGCGCTTCACCGAGTTTCCGGTGGGCGGCCACTTCGCCATCCACGAGCGGGCCGAGGAGATGGCCGGGGATCTGCGCGCGTTTTTCCGACCGCTGCGGGCCCAGTGAGCGGATGAGCGAAAACCCACCCCTGCCGGACCTGGACGCCGGCCTGCAGCGCCTGGGTTTCCGCAGCTTCCGCCCCGGCCAGCGCGAGGCCGTCGAAACCCTGCTGACCGAGGGCCGCCTGCTGCTGGTGGCCCCCACCGGGGGCGGCAAGAGCCTTTCCTACCAGCTGCCGGCCACCTTGCTGCCCGGCACCTCCCTGGTGGTCTCCCCGCTCATCTCCCTGATGCACGACCAAGTGCTGGCCCTGGAGGAACGCGGGGTGAAGGCCACCTACCTGGCGGGCACCCTGGAGCCAGAGGAGTTGCGCCGGCGCCTGGGGGCTGCGGCGCGGGGCGAGTATCAGCTAATCTACGTGGCGCCAGAGCGTTTGGGCCACGGCGCCTTCCGCAGCCTGCTGGGCCGGCTCAACTGCCCGCTGGTGGCGGTGGACGAGGCCCACTGCATCAGCCAGTGGGGCCACGATTTCCGCCCCGAGTACCTCCAGATCGGTGGGTTGCTGCAACAACTGCCCCGCGCCCGGGTGCTGGCCTGCACCGCCACCGCCACCCCGGTGGTGCGCGACGAGATCCTCGCCCGCCTCGGGCTGCCGCCCCATACCCCGCAGCGCATCCAGGGTTTTGCCCGGCCCAATCTGGCTTTCCGGGTGCGCGAGGTCAGCAGTCGCCGCCAGCGCCAGCAGCAGGTGGACCGGTTGCTGGCCCAGAGCCTGGGCCGGCCTGGGCAGGCCAAGGGCACGGGCATCGTCTACGCGCCCACCCGCCGCAGCACCGAGGAGGAGGCCCAACGCCTGGCCCGCGATGGCTGGAAGGCCCTGGGGTACCACGCCGGCATGGAGGGGGCGGTGCGCGAGGAGGTGCAGAGCGAATTTGCCGGTGGCCGGGTGGAGGTGGTGGTGGCCACCAACGCCTTTGGCATGGGCATCGACCGGCCCGACGTGCGCTGTGTGATCCACCTGGCTCCGCCCGATTCGGTCGAGGCCTACTATCAGGAAGCGGGCCGCGCGGGCCGCGATGGGGCCGACGCCACCTGCCTCTTGCTGATCTCCCCGGGGGACATGGCCCTGCGCCGCCATCTCATCGAAAGGGAGGTGGAGGGGCGGACCCCCGACGCGGAGATGGTGCGCCACCGCTGGAATCTCTTCCTAGAATTGATGCGCTGGGCCGAGGGCGGGGCCTGCCGCCACGACGCACTGCTGCGCTACTTCGGCGACGACGAGGAGACCCTCAAGGGCTGCGGCCACTGCGATATCTGCCTGGAACTGGAAGGGCAGGGGGGGAATCCGGAAGAAGCGGAGACCATCGTGCGCAAGGCCCTGTGCGGCATCGCCAGGGTGCAGGGCCGCTTTGGCATCCAGGCGGCGGCCCGGCTCTTGTGCGGGGCGGTGGACGAGCGCCTGCAGCGGGCCGGCCTGGAGCAGTCACCCACCTTCGGCACCCTGTCGGAGTTCGGGGAGGAGTGGCTGCTGCGGCTCTTGCGCCGCTGCGTGACCGCCGGTTGGGCCGACTTCCAGGGCGGCGAGCACCCAGTGGTGGTGATCACCGAGGAGGGCCGGGCGGTGATCCACGCCCGGCGGCCGGCCCGGCTGCTGCTGCCGCCCCTCGACACCCCTGCCGAGGAGGCCCCGGCAGGGCGAACAAAAAAAACGCGCCGCGCCGGCGAGGAAAAGGCCGCCGGCCTGGACGTGGCGGGCCGGGAACTCTTCGAGGCCCTGCGCGCCTTTCGCATCGAAACGGCGCGGGAGGAGGAGGTGCCGCCCTACGTGATCGCCAGCGACCGCACCCTGCGCGATATCGCCCTGCTGCGCCCGGCCAACCTCGACGAGCTATTGCTGGCCCACGGCATCGGGCCGGCCAAGGCCGAGCGCTTTGGCGCCGCGCTGCTCAAGGTGGTGCGCAGCGCCGGGGCCAAGGACTGAACCCCGGCCCCGGCGCCAGAGGGTTTTATTCCCCTTCCTTCTTCTTCTCCTGGTCTGCCTGGTGTGCCTCGGCGATGGTGCGGTGCTCCACCTGCTCCACCTTGGCGATGTCGTCGGCGCTGACGTGGCCGATGACGCGGCCGTCGTCGAGCACGTTGCGCTCGAGGGCATTGAGGCTCTGGAAGAGCGCCTTGAGGTCGCGCAGGCCGCCCCAGGTGAACCACACGGTGGTGATGGCCCCCACCAGGGCGGCGAGGTACACCGAGTTCCACTTCCACCAGTCGAACCACCCCAGGGGGGTCCAGCGGTCGAAGATCAGGTTGTAGAGGGCGGCAAAGAGGAAGAGGACAAAGGTGAACATGGACCAGAGGAAAACCGACCAGGCCATGCGGCGGTCGCCCAGGGTGTACTGCTCGTCGATCCCGAGGAAGGTGCGCTGCCACTGGGGGATGGCGCCGGTGTTGACGATTTCGGCGGCCTCTTTGTGGCGGTACTGGCCCCGGTGCAACATGCGGTCCATGTTGAAGGGCTCTCTGTAGGTCAGGAGCGAGACCACCACGTAGACGACCAGGCTGGCAAAGGAGGTGAGGAAGGCCACCTCCTGGCCGCTGATGGGGAAACGCTCGGGGGTCACGTGCCACTCGGCGATGGGCAGCGCATCCCCCAGCCCTTCGAGCGAGGCCTTGAACCAGGCCAGGAAACCGGGGGCATTGGCGCTGAGCCAGGGGTAAATGGCGTCGGGCCAGTACTGCTGGGCCAGGAAGCCGGCGATGGCCAGGGCGGCGCCGACGATCATGGTCGCCATCGCCGCCTCGGTGGTGCCCTTCTTCCAGTAGAGACCGCCCAGGATCAGGGCTCCGGCCCAGCTGAACATCACCGCCCCGGTGAGTTGGAAGAACATCAAGATGTAGGTGGTCTGGCTGAAGAACATGCTGAAGAACCAGGCGAAGACGGCGACGAAGAGGATGGAGAGGCGCAGGGTGAGGATCTGCCGGCGGGGGCTGGAGAAGGGTTTCTTTTTGTTGGGCAGAATCACGTCCTGCACAAAGATGGTGCCCCAGGAGTGCAGGTAGGTACAGTCGGTGCTGACGGCCAGGAAGAGCATGCCGGCGCAGAAGAGCCCGGTGATGCCGATGGGCAGGATATGCCGCAGGGCCACCGGCACCAGCATCTGGGTGCGGATGGTTTCGGTGGTGGTCGGGTTGTCGAAATTGATGCGCGCCGCCAATTCGTCGGTGACCGCCCTGGCCTGGGCGGCAAAGTCGGGGTGGTTCATGAAGGTGTAGGCCGCCACCGCCAGAAGCGAGAAGGCCAGCATGATGAAGCCGTTGCGCCAGGTGCCCAGCACCCCGGCCATCTTCTGTTCGTGGGCATTCTTGGCCGCGGTGTAAAAACCCTGGTTGCCCTGCCAGGCCTGGCGCAGGTACAGGCCCATCAGGATACCCAGGACCACGTAGAGGATGTTGAAGTCGGTGAGTTTGTCGGTGTCGAAGGGATCGACGAAGGACTCGCCCGGGGGCCGCGAGAGCATGGCGGTCTGGAACTGGTCCATGTTGAAGAAGACAAAGATGGCGATGAAGATGACCGTATAGATGAAATAGCAGTAGATGAACTGCACACAGTCGGTGACCATGGTGGTGACCTGGCCGCCCAGCATGACGATGACCAGGGCCACGATCAGGGAGAGGGCCATGATGGTGCCGTAGGTGGACAGCTCCAGACCGGGGATACCCAGGAGGTTGAAGCTCAGGGGCAGATCGCAGTAATACATGAAGAAGCGGCCGGTCACCGCCGGGAAGATGGCGTAGTTGATCAGCCCCGAGAGGTAGACCAGCACCCCGGCGACGATGCGCACCGGTTTGGAGTAACGCATCTCGAAGAACTGGGCCAGGGTCATGGCCCGGGTTTCGCGGAAGCGGTAGGTCACAAAACCCACCAGGCCCATCACCATGCCGATGGGGATACTCACCGCGCTCCAGAAGCCGATGGCAAAGCCGGATTTGTACCACTGTTCGAAGAGGGCCACCACCGAGATCAGGCCCAGGCCCGCGGCCCCGTCGGCAGTGGTGAGCAGATAGCGGCCAGCCACCCGGCCCCCGGCCATGAAGTCGGACACGGCTTTCATGTGCCGCTGCACCTTCCAGCCGATGACCAGCAGGGCCACGGTGGGCATGATCAGCATCAGCCAGTCAATGGAGGTGAACTGTGCGTTCATCTACGGGTTGTCCTCTCTTTCCGGTGGTCGGTCCCGCGCCTCAAATCGCTGTCTTGTTATACAAAAATGTTCTGATCCACGCCACCAATTTTCCCCAGGCCCCGCATTCCCGGTTTGCTCAGCCCAGGAAACTTCCCAGCACGTTGCCGCTCATGCCGGTGAAGCAGTCGATGAGCAGCCAGATCCCAGCCGGCACGATCTCGCCCAGGATCAGGCCCAAAAAGAAAGGCAGGGTGCGGCGGTAGAGGGTGGGGCCGCCGTATTTGAGCACCGTACTCTTGAGCAGAAAGGCGACGAAGACGCTGAACCACATAGGTCCGAAGGCCGAGCTGATCGGAAAACCCAGGGGGTGGAAGGGCCACCAGGTGAACTTGTAATGCAGCAGTTCCAGGCCGACCATGATCAGCGCCCCCACCGCCATCTGCACCAGGCCGTCCCAGTGCGGCCCGCCCGGCTCGCCGACCACGATATCCATGAAGCGATAGGGATACTGGGCGCAGTTGTCGGCGTAGAACCAGTTCAGGTTGATGGCTCCGTGCCGGTACCCGGTCTCCAGCCTGATCCACAGCGCCGCCAGGATGGTGAGGGCAGTGGTGGCCATGATCGCCCAGAAGAGCCGCCGTTTGTGGCGGGTGATCTGCTCGGCGAGTTTGAGGCTGTTGCTGCAGGCGGTCATCAACAAGATCAACACGTCGGTGCCCCACACGTAGGTGGTGGCCAGGCTGGCCCCACCCCGGGGGCCCAGCAGGCTGGTGCCCACGGCGGCGGCGGTGAAATCCGGGCCGGTGATGGGTGGAAACATCACCGCCACCCCGCCCTCGACCACCACGCGGGTGATGGTCAAAAAGACCACGAAGCAGGCAAAGAGCAAGAGGGGCACCACCAGCAGGGGCAGGCCGGCCTGCCACAACCAGATGCCCATCACCATCACCCCCCCCAATCCGGCGAATACCGCCTGGCGATAGGAGAGGATCTCCCCCGAGTCGTCGATGGCCGGGTCGCCGGTGGTTGCCTTGCGCCACACCTCGCCCAGGTGCCGGCGGGCGGTCCACAGGCCCATCAGCACCAGCACGATCATGCCGCCCATGGCCTGGTAGATGACGATGGCCTGGCCGTAATGGCCAAAGGCCCCCACGGGCCCGGGATCGATCTTGACCCCGACCATGCGGAATACCCCCTGCTCGACCACGTTGAGCAGGTAGAAGAAGGTAAGGCCGGCGGCGATGTTGCGGCTGATCAGGTAGGAGAACCCCAATACGGTGAAGCTGAGGGTGAAGTTGACCCAGATCGAGTCGCGGAAGAGCAGCATGCCGCCGAAGTCGGTGGTGAGGGTGGGGAAATAGGGGAAATAGGCGTGCAGGGCGTTGATGTTGACCATGAGGAAGGGCAGGGCGAAGCCGATCCACATGATTGGCTGGCGGAAGAAGGGTTTGAGCGGGGAGCGCTCGTCGTCGTCCTGGATCATGTGCAGGGGCAGTTGCATCATCGGGTAGACCAGCCGCTCGCGCTCCACCCATTGCCGGCGCAGGATCACCGAGGTGCAGACCATCACCAGATAAAGCGCCATGCCGAAGAGCAGCCAGTAGGCGATGGGCTGGGCCCAGGCTCCCCAGGGGATGGCGGCGCCCCGGTCGGCGCCCTCGTAGTACTGCCAGATCGCCCGTTCGTCCTGCACCGTGGCCCAGGCCGGCAGGTGGGGCAGGAGGCGGGTCTTCCAGTCGTTTTCCGGGCTGGCGTAGTACGCAGCGCCCGTGGCGATGGGCGGCACCAGGGCGGCAAAACCCCGGGCCGGCAGGGTGTTGGCCACCAGCAGCAGGATGTAGACCACCGCCAGTTCACTCTTGTCGAGGGCCCAGTTGCGGCGCAGGGCGCCCAGACCCACGTTGACCAGGGCGGTGAACACAAAAAAGAGGAAGAGGGCGCCGGGGTTGGTGTTCCACACCCCCATCTGCGAGCCCTTGATAATCATGTCCCCGTAGGGGATAGCCAGGCCCATGAAGGCCGACAGGACCAGACCCAGCAGTATGGCGCGCAGCGAGCAGCCCCGGTAGGGGCGGGCTGAAGGGGGTGTTTCCTGCATATATTGTGGGCGGTTGGGGGCGGCCCGGGGCGGGGTAGACCGAATGGCGACCTGCCGCAGGAGGCACGAATATGCAAAAGATAAGCATCTCGCGCGATGAGGGCCTGTATCAGGCCTTTGCCGACATCGCCACTGCCGCCGACGGCACCCTGGTTTGCACCTACCGCGAGAGCCTGTGCCACGGCCCCATCCCCTTCTCGCGGGTGGTGGTGCGCCGCAGCCGCGACGGCGGGCGGCGCTGGGGCCCGGCGCAGCTGGTGGTCGAGCGCACCCGCGAACAGACCCAGGCCGGCCTGGGCCGGCTGAACTGCCCGCGCCTGCTGGCCAGTGCCGACGGCACCCTGGCGCTGGTGGTGGATCTGCAGTTCAAGAGCGAACTGGAACCGCATTCGGCGATGAACCTGCTCTTCCGCAGCCGCGACCAGGGCGCCACCTGGGAGGGACCGCAGGAGACGGGCATCACCGACGGCATCGTACCCTCCCTCAAGGAACTGGCAGACGGGGCCTGGCTGCTGGGGGTGACACGGATGCGCAGTGCCGATGGTCAGCTCTCGGGCCTGGTGGAGCAGCAGACGGTGTACCGCTCCGAGGACCAGGGGCGCTCGTGGGCGGGGCCCTTTGCCGTGCCCCTGCCAGAGATCGCCACGGCCACCGGCCGGAACTGGCGCCTCAACGAGGGGGATTTCGCCCAGCTCGACGACGGCACGGTGATCGTATACATGCGCGAGGACGGCGAGGGCCTGAGTGCCTGGAAGAGCCGTTCCAGCGACGGGGGACGGACCTGGTCGGCGCCCTTCCGCACGCAGATGATGAGCTGCCGGGGCCGGCCCTCGGTGGGGCGGTTGCGCTCGGGGGAGATTGTCGTCACCTACCGCTTCTGCAGCGGGCTCTCCACCAGCCTGGGCCTGTACGTGGAGACCCCGCAGGAAGCGGCGCGTTTTTCCCCGCTCGATCCCAACCAATACAAAACTCAGTACGCCCAGGCCCGCTTCGCCTTTCTCGACAACGACCGGGCCCTGGCCCCCGACAGCGGCTACTCGGGATGGGTGCAGTTGCCCGGCGGCGAGTTATACGTGGTCAATTACCTCACCGATGACGCGCCGCGGGCCCAGATCCGCGGATATGTCGTTGGCCGCGAGGATTGGTTCCTCTTTCCGGAGGGGGCCATCGGCTGGTACCACGCCGCCGACGAGGGGGCGTACATCGACCGGGCCCTGGAACTGTCGGCGGCGCAGCAGGCCTGGGTGCGCCAGCAGGACTGGCGCCGGCGGGTGCCGACCCAGAAATGACGCGGGAGATGGGGCCGCCGTTGCGAGGGCTGCCGGGCAAACCGTACCACGAGCAGAGTTTCGCCCAGTTGCGGGTGACCGACACCTGGCGGCGCTACGCCGACCGGCTCAGCTGGGGCCGGGGCCAGTGCCTGGCCCTGCTCGACGATGGCTGCGATCTGCACGACCTGCCCTGGCAGGCGCAGCTGCCCTGGGGGCCCAAGGTGCGGGCCAGTTACAACAGCATCGATGGTAACGAGGATCCCACGCCGGTGCCGCCTGGGTACCACGGGACCTCGGTGGGATATCCCTCCTCCCTTAACCACCAGGGGGTGCTGGGCGTGGCCTTTGCCAACTGCGTCGCCCAGGTGCGCTGCGTCAGCATCGTACATCTGCAGGGCCAGGAGGAGGCGGCCACCATGGCCGCCGGGCTGCGCTGGGTGATCGAGCACCACCAGCGCCACCACATCACCGCCGTCAACCTCTCGCCCCTCGACGACGAGCGGCACCAGCAGCCGGTGCTCAGCGCCATCGACGAACCCCTGGCGGAACTGCGCCGCCTGGGCATCTGGGTGAGTGCCCCCTGCGGCAACCATCACTACACCGACGGCATCTCCTGGCCTGCCTGCCAGCCGCACTGTTTTGCCATCGGGGCCACGGTCCCAGGCCGGCACGAGGTACATCTCGATCGTTTCGCCAACACCGACCTGCTGGCCGCCGCCGAGGCTACCTCCTCGTCCAATGCCTACGCCGCCGCCTCTGCCCAGATCCTGCGCGAGGCCATCGAGGAGTGCGCCTATCCCTGGCAGGAGGAGGGGGTCAATCTGCCCGAGGCCATGCTGGCCATCTTCGCCAGAACCGGGGTCCCCATCGCGGACCCGGCCACCGGCTGCAGCTTCCGCGAACTGGATCTGCTGGCCGCCGTGGACCATGTCTTTGGCCGGGGGTCTGCGCAAATTCGCCAAAAAGGCTTATAATATATAGGTGGTTTGCCGCCGCTCCTCCCGCCGCCTTGCCCCCCCGAGGAAAATCCGCCGATGGACAAACTGGCAGATCTGGTCCAGGAGTACTGCGCCTCGGAGCATTTTCTGCTGCTGGACCCAGGCCTCAAGGACCACGCCGAATCGCTGCTGGCCTTCTGGTGCGGCCAGGTGGGGGAGCGGGTCACGCCCGACAGCATGGGGCAGGCGTTCAGGCAGGTGGCGCAGTTGGATCTGCCCCTGGAAGCGCGCCGGTCCTTTCCCGAGCTGCTGCGCGAGTTTGTCGATTACCTGGTCGATACCGGGCGTTTTCCCCGGGCCGCCGGCTGGCGGGGTCTGGTCGAGCGGGCCGAAGCGGATCATGCCCGCAACTTTCG
>SXGT01774368.1_pt1 | contig 10570 bp, 7 predicted proteins | sample 3176221 | NCBI WGS metagenome assembly SXGT01 (sample SAMN11356862, study PRJNA531348) | freshwater metagenome | isolation source: freshwater sample F1-120 | place: China: Fuxian Lake, Yuxi | collected 2017-12-25
CACCACCAACCCCGATCGCACCAACTACTTCGAGGTGGTGCCGTCCAACCAGCTCGAGACCGCGCTGTGGCTCGAGAGCGATCGCATGAGCCACCTGCTCGAGCTGGTGACCCAGAAGTCGCTCGACAACCAGATCGAGGTGGTGCGCAACGAGCGCCGCCAGCGCTACGACAACGTGCCCTACGGCAAGGCCCGCTTCGCGCTGTACGAGGCGATGTACCCCGAGGGCCACCCCTACCGCTACCTGACGATCGGCCGCCACGAGGATCTCGCCGGCGCGTCGCTCGAGGACGTCAAGGACTTCTGGCGCACCTGGTACGTGCCGGCCAACGCCACGCTGACGATCGTCGGCGACTTCGATCCGGCCACCATCAAGGCCACCGTCGCCAGGTGGTTCGGCTCGCTGCCCGAGGCCAAGAAGCCCACGCTGGTCACGGTGCCGGCGCCGGCGCCGCGCGCCGCCCGGGTCGAGGTCGCGGACGGCTTCGCCAAGCTGCGGCAGATCACCTGGGCGTTCCACAGCCCGGCCAACTTCGGCGCCGGCGACGCCGAGCTCGACATCCTCGCCAACGCGCTGGGCAACCCCGGGACCGGTCGGCTGTACAAGACCCTGGTCCACGAGCGCCAGCTCGCGCAGAGCGTCAGCGTGTTCCAGAACGGCTCGCAGTTCTCGGGCATGTTCGTCGTGACCGTGACCTTGCAGACCGGGGCCGAGCTCGCCGCGGTCGAGCAGGTCGTCACCGAGGCGCTGGCCCAGGCGCGGACCGCGCCGATCGACGACGCCGAGATCCGCCGCGCGGTGACCCAGGTCGAGGCGCGGATGATCTACGGCCTCGAGGGCCTGATGGCCCGCGCCAACCTGCTGCAGGCCTACAACCACTACCTCGGCTCGCCGGATCGGCTCACGACCGATCTGGCGCGCTATCGCACCGCCACCGCCGACGGCATCCGCACCGTCGCGGCGCGGGTCATCGATCTCGATCGCGCCGTCGTGATCGTCACCACCCCCGGAGGTGGCAAGTGAAGCGTCTCGCCAGCCTGGTCACCGCCATCGCCATCGCGTCGCCCCTCGGGGCCTGCTGCCCGACGCCGCCCAAGGCCACCACCCCCGCGGTCGCGCAACCTGAACCCCCGCGACCGCCGCCGGTCGATCCGGAGCCCCCCATGCCCCCGCCGCCGGCGTTCCCGACCCAGACCGCGCAGCCGCAGGCGCTGGTGTTCCCCGACGAGCCGTTCCGCGCGACCCAGCCGCCGCCGGGCCCGCCGCGGCCGTTCCAGCTCCCGACCATGCAGACCTTCAAGCTGGCGAGCGGGATCCAGGTCTACCTGGTCGAGCAGCACACCCTGCCGATCGTCAGCATGGACCTCACCTTCGACGGCGGCAGCGAGAACGATCCGGTCGGCAAGGAGGGCCTGGCGTCGGTGTGCATGGGCCTCATGTCGGACGGCACCGCCGCGCTCGACAAGATCCAGCTCGCCGAGGCGCTGGCCGACACCGCGTCGAGCATCAGCTCGTACGCCGGCGCCGACTCGCAGGGCCTGGCGCTGTCGTCGCTGTCCAAGCACCTCGACAGCACCTTCGCCCTGTTCGTCGACACGCTGCGCACCCCGGGCTTCCGTCCCGACGAGTTCGCGCGGGTGATCAAGCGGCGCCTCGAAGGCCTCAAGCAAGCCAAGGGCTCGCCCGAGGCGGTCGCCGGCCGGGTCGCCGGGCCGGTGCTGTTCGGCGGCAGCCACCCGTCGGGCCGCGTCGTCACCGAGGCGTCGCTGGCGGCGATCACCGTCGACGACTGCAAGGCGTACCACCAGCGGTACCTCAAGCCCGGCGGCGCGCGCCTGTTCGTGGTGGGCGATCTCACCGCCGCCGATGTCCGCGCGCGGTTCACGGCGCCGGGCCTGGCGGCGTGGAAGGGCAAGGCCCCGGCGCGCAAGAAGCTGCCGGCGCCCAGGTCGATCGCCGCCCGGATCGTCTTCGTCGACATGCCCGGCGCGGCGCAGTCGCAGGTCGGGTTCTCGCACTTCGGTCCGCGCCGCACCGCGCCCGACTTCTTCCCGACCGCGGTCATGGCGTCGATCTTCGGCGGCGGCTTCACCAGCCGCCTCAACCTGAACCTGCGCGAGGACAAGGGCTACTCCTACGGCGCGCGCGGCGGCATCAACTACACCCGCGACTACGGCGTGCTGACCGCCGGCACCTCGGTGCGCAGCGACGCGACGTACCAGACCCTGCTCGAGATGGTCCGCGAGCTGCGCGACTTCAAGTCCGGGCAGCGCCCGCCGTCGAGCGAGGAGATGACCCGCGAGAAGGCCGGCGCGATCCTCGGCATGCCGAGCCGCTTCGCCACCGCCGGCGCGTCGCTGGGCATGTTCCGGGCGCTGGTCTACTACGGGCTGCCGCTCGACTACTGGACCAGCTACGTCGGCAAGGTCGGGGCGGTCGACGCCCCGGCGGTGGCCAAAGCCGCGGCCAAGCACCTCGACGACCGTAAGGCGGTGTACGTGGTGGTCGGCGACGGGAAGACCCCGGTGATCGTGCGCGACGGAGGGACCGATCGCCCCCTCGAGGTCGGCGGGCGCCAGCTGACGCTGCGCGAGGCCCTCGACAAGCTGGTCGCGGACCAGGCCCTCGGGGCGGGCGGGCTGGTGGTCCTGGACGCCGACGGCACGATCGTGAAGTAGCTGGCAGGCGCGGTGTGCGCCTTGTCCCTACCAGTACGAGATTGCAGGGGAAATCACACGAGCGGCGACCCGATCGCTACCCCTCAAACGAATTGGATCGCCCGCTGGATCCTGCAAGAATATCGGTTGGGGTTCGTCCGTGCGGTCGAGCCTCAACCCCTATGCGGCACCGCCAGAACGTCTCCTGCCTTCCACGCCAGGCCTCGCGTGAACGTCACCGCCGCGGCAGCGCGATGCTGGTGGCGATGATCGCGCTGACCGGTCTGGTCACGCTCGCCAGCATCACCGTCATGTCGATCCAGGGCGGCATCACCGCCGTCGGCCAGGACCGGTCGAAGTCGGTGGCGCTGTACATCGCCGAGTCGGGCGCCGCCGCCGGCGCCGACTACCTGCGCAAGAACATCGTCGCCGGCAGCTACTTCTCGAACTTCGTCGAGCCCAACAACGTCAACCCGCAGCAGCCGACCGGCATCGTCGGCAACGGCGCGCGTCCCGGCCAGTCCGGCAACATGTTCTCGACCGACATGAACGCCTGGTACGAGGTCGCGGTGCTCAACAACGTCGAGGACCCCGGCTTCGCGCTCGGCAACGACACCGACAAGATCGTGATCATCCGCGCCACCGGCCACGGCCCCAACGGGGCCACCGCCCAGGTCGACTGGCACGTCCAGGCCGACGCGCTGACCGGCCTCGGTCGTCCCTGTCCGAGCTACGGACAGAAGGGGATGGCCGAGGACGGCGCCGGCCGCAACGACTGCCTCACCACCGTGATCTCCACCGACGTCGCGACCTACTCGCCCGGGGGACCGTGACCATGACCACCCACCGCCGTCCCGTTCGTTCGACCCTGACCCGCACCGTCGCCGCCGCCGCGGCGCTGACGCTGGCCGTCAGCCCCGCCAGCGCGACGATCACGGCGTGCCCGCAGACCTCGTCGCCGACCGCGTGGGCGGGGTCGTTCCTCGACTCCGACACCACCAAGAACGGCATCGTCTACGACCCCGGCGGCGCCCGCCTGCAGCTGCAGAACGGCGCCGGCCAGTTCCGCTCCCAGAGCCTCGGCATCACCGACTTCACGGTGTACGCCGCGGTCGGTGACTTCGACCACGACGGCTGGGACGACTTCGCCGGCGCTGGCGAGACCGACTCGTTCCTGCGCATCTACCGCAACCGCACCTTCGACAACCCGGCCCCCGACTGGGACGACGTCAACGCCACCCGCACGCCCAGCTTCCCGGTGGTGCGCGAGCTGATCGGCTCGAGAAGCACGGCGGTCCGCCGCCGGCCGATCGCGGTCGGCGACTTCAACGGCGATGGCTGGGCCGACGTGTTCCTGGCCGAGCACCGCCTGGCGACCAGCGGCACGCTCCAGTTCATGCCGAACAACGCCCGCCTGTTCCTCAACCAGGCGTCCAACGACGCCAACGGCGACCCGCGGTTCTACAGCTCCTACGGCGCGATGACCAACGCCGCGTCGCTGACCGCGCTCGGCGAGCAGGCCTGGGGCGGCTCGACGACCCAGGTCCTCGACTTCAACGGCGATCGCAAGCTCGACCTCCTGTACAGCTCCAGCGACAACGGCGGCACGATCCGGGTGTTCCTCAACAACTGCACCCTGGCCTCGCCGCAGCCGACCCCGGTGCCGGCGGCGCCCGCGCCGCTCAAGTGCTCGAACAGCCCGACGTTCACGTACTCGTCGGTGCTGATCACCAGCATGGGCATGGGCGCCAGCGGCAGCGCCCGCTCGCCGGTGTTCTCGTACACCGACGTCGACGGCGACGGCCTCCGCGACCTGATCGCCGCCGCGCCCAGCTGCTGCACCAACGCCGGCGATCGGCTGCGGCTGTGGAAGGGCCAGTCGGGCGGCGGCCTGTCGTCGACCGCCCAGTCGATCACCTTCCAGGGCGGCGGCACCGCGGTGTTCGTCCACGACTTCTCCGGCGACGGCAAGCCCGACCTGGTGGCCGGCACCGACAACAACAACTACAACGCCGGCAACGGCGGCGAGCTGTTCTACTGGGTCAACAACGGCACCGCGACGCCGTTCTCGGACGCGTCGACCAAGCTCAGCACCCACAACGCGACGACGCTGATCGACTACGACGTCGGCTTCCTGTTCAACTACGACCACGATCCGTCGAACACGATGGACGTGATGATCGCCGACGGTAACCACACCGGCAGCTTCTTCATCCAGGCCAACCGGGTGGCGACCAGCTACGTCGAGTGCGGCGACGCGGCGTCGGGGACGATCGACCTCGGCTCGCTGTCGAGCTCGGAGATGGTGGTGACCGCCGCGCGCATCCACCCGACCTACACGCTCAACGGCGGCTCGATCCGCTTCTACCTGTCCAACGAGACGCCCGAGAACTGGGTGCTGGCGACGCCGTGCCCCGACGCCAGCGGCGATCTGTGCGCCAGCTTCCCGCGCCCGGTGGGCCGGACGGTGCGGTGGAAGGTCGAGATGTGCTCGAACTCGACCCACACCCGGACCCCGGTGCTGTCCGACCTCAGCGCGACGTTCGACTACACCCGCGCCCGCGAGCACTTCCGCGCCGGCGTGATCGTCAACGACGGCGTCGCGTACCTCGGCGGCTTCCGCCAGCCTGGCGATCGCGGCCACCTGTTCGCGGTCAACGCCGGGCTGTCGAACACCTACTGGGACGCCGCGACCTGGATCAACGACGCCGCCGACAGCGACCGCAACATCTACACCGCCAACCCCAGCGGGACCAGCCGCCTCGACTTCACCGCCAGCAACGCCGCCAACCTGCTGGCGACCCTCGAGGTGTCCGACGCCACCCAGGCGCAGACGGTGATCGACTGGGTGCGCAGCAAGCGGTTCGGCATCGGCAACGCCGGCATCGAGAAGAGCCGCCTCGGCGCGATCCAGTCGTCGACGCCCGCGATCCTGACGCGACCTGGCTTCCCGATCTGGTACGTCTACGCTGGCGCCGCTGACAAGCTCCGCCACCAGCAGTACCAGACGGCGCAGCGCGACCGGCCCAACCTGGTGGTGTTCGGCGCCAAGGACGGCATGGTCCACGCGATCCGCACCGCCCCGACCGCGATGACCACGGCGCCGAGCGGCAGCGAGGCCTGGGCCTTCGTGCCACCCAAGGTGGCGTCGGGGATGATCGCCGACTACACCACCAGCCTGGTCAGCGGCACGACGTCGGTGGCCTCGTTCCCCGACGGCTCGCCGACCCTCGCCGACTACCGCAAGTCGGATGGCAGCTTCGGCACCGCGGTGCTGATCGGCAGCGGCGCCGGCGGCAAGAGCCTGATGGCGCTCGACGTCACCCAGACCATCTCCAGCAGCGGCACCGTGGTGGGCCCGACCCCGATGTGGACCTCGGTCCCGGGCGAGGCCGACGCCGGGCAGGCGTACTCCAAGCCCGCGGTCGCGCGGGTGTTCATCGGCGGCGCCGAGAAGTTCGTCGCGATCGCCGCCACTGGCATCGCCAACGAGAACCCGTCGGCGCCGTTCACCCACGGCCGGATCGTGGCCGCGTACGAGGTGGCCACGGGCCGCCTGCTGTGGAAGTTCCAGGCCAAGTGCGCGGTCACCAGCGACATCGCCACCTTCGAGACCGACGACGATCTCGAGCCGGGGGCGCCGACGTTCAACGGCTACGCCGATCGCGCGGTGTTCGCCGACGCCTGCGGCTACGTCTACAAGCTCGATCCGGCCCGCGATCTGGGCGGTGCGTGGAACGACAACGCCGGCCTGGGCGCGATCGCGGTCGATCCGGCGACCACCTCGCACCCCGACGGCAGCAGCACCACCACCCCCCAGTACGCGCTGTTCTCGACGCAGCACACCGCCCAGGGCCTCGGCGCGGCCAGCCCGATCGCCGGCACCCTGGCGATCCGCTCGGACTCGAGCACCCGCGTGGTGCTGTTCTTCGGCACCGGCGGTCTCGAGAGCCACCCGGTGACGCAGCAGAACGAGTTCTACGCGGTCTACGCCGACACCGGCGAGATCCGCTCGAAGATGAGCGGGGCCTGCGCGTCGAGCATGTGCGAGAAGTTCTACGGCGGCGCGGTGGTGACGACCCAGCAGGTGATCTTCACGCGCACCACCGACCCGGCGGTCGGGACCACCGGCTGTGACACCGGCTCGACCCAGGTGGCGGCGGTGTCGCTCGAGGCCGGCACCGGTGACGACTTCACGGTCGACTTCACCCAGAGCGTCGCCTCGGCGGTCATGGGCGCGCTGTACGGTGACGCCGGCGCGCTGTACTTCGCGACCCTCGGCGGCGACGTCTCGCGCATCGGCACGCCGCGCGCGGCCAACGCCGGCGGTGACTCGACCGCGACGAGCGCCCCCAACCCGTTCGGCCAGGGGAACGAGTCGTCGACCACCGGCACCGTCGGCACCAACACCCCGCTGACCCTGCTGGGTTGGCGCCAGGTCTACTAGGCGCGGTAGGATCATCCGCGTGCCTCGCGCCCCGCGTCCGCGTCGCCGTCACCAGCGTGGCTTCACGCTGATCGAGCTGCTGGTGACCCTGGCGGTGACGGTGATCGGCCTGACCGGGCTGATGTCGCTGCACGTCGCGACGATCAAGAGCAACGAGCGCACCGGGGACGCCGGCGACGCGGTGGCGGCGGCGCAGCAGACGCTGGAGGACCTCCGGTCGATGCCGGTGCAGACGCTGCTGGCGACGTTCAGCACCTCGACCCTGCCGATCGACGTCAACCTCAACACCGTCGCCGGCGCCACCGGCACCACCTTCCGCCGGCGGGTGATCGTCTCCGAGCTGACCAGCGCCAGCCCCGACCTGATCAAGATCCGCGTCGAGATCGCCTGGAGCGACGACAACGCCAACGGCAGCGGCACCGGCGCCGGCACCGCCGCCGCGTTCGATCACGTCGTGTCGCTCGAGCTGATCCGCACCATCGGAGACAGCCTGTGACCGCGGCGCGCAACCGGCGCGGCCTCACGCTGATCGAGCTGATGATCGCGCTGACCATCAGCGCGCTGCTGGTGGGCATGATCCTGTCGATCTTCACCCGGATGTCGACGGCGTACCGCACCCAGCAGTACGTGGCCGACCTGCAGCGGACGTTGACCGCCGCCCACGACGTGATCCAGCACGACATCCGCCAGGCCGGGTTCGGCGTGCCCGACGGCTGGAAGAAGAGCGGCAGCCAGCTGATCCGCCCCGCCGTCGAGATCCGCGATCGGACCAGCGGCCCCGACGAGCTCCACGTGTTCTACGCCGACGCGTCGGCCCAGGCCCGGGTGACCACGATCGACGTCGACGCCGCCAACCCGTTCCTGACGTTCACGGTCGACAACCAGGACAACTTCGCGGTCGGCGACGTCGTCGTCATCACCAACTACCGCCAGGACTTCATCGGCACCGCGCCCAACCAGGTGGGCGTGCTGCGGTTCCGCGCGTGCGCGGCGCAGATCACCGCGATCTCCAGCGCCGTGTTCTCGCTGCGCACCGACGGCACCTGGGGCGAGCCCAGCAACGACCAGTGCGACGACGTCCGCCAGGCGCACAACAGCTCGGGCGTGGTCGTCGGGCAACCCAGCACGATGGTCTACCGCTTCGTGGCGCGCGGCTACCGCATCGATCCCACCCGGCCGACGCTGAGCGTCCTCCAGCTGTCGCCCACCGGCGGCCTGCTCGACGACTGGCAGGACCTCGGCCTGGGGTTCACCGACCTGCAGATCGCGTCGCGGTGGTACGAGGCCGAGGACGACGACCTCGGGGCGGCGCGCGCCACCACCGACACCGCCGACGTCGACGCCGACCCGGTGCGCGACTGGTACTCGGGCGCCGACCAGGACGCGCTCACGACCGGCACCTCGTCGCTGTGGGACGATCGCCGGCCGCTCTTGACCGAGGTCCGGTTGACGCTGGTGGTGCGCACCCGCCAGAACCTGCAGGCGGTCGGCGCGGCGCGCACGCCGGCGCTGATCGACAGCGCCCGCCCCAACAACAACGACCTCGGCAACCGCGCGGCGGTCAACCTGGCCGGGGTGCCCGACGCCAGCCGGCCGGTCGAACTGCGCGGCGACGCCATCTACCGCTACGCCACGGTCGGCTCCGACGTGCGCAACCTGGCGGTGGGGCGATGACCCGCCGGCCTCGCCCGCCGGGGCACCACCCCCGGCGCGCCTTCACGCTGGTGGAGCTGCTGATCGTCGTGGCGATGGTCGGCGTGCTGGTGGTGGCGGCGTGGAGCTACCTGCGCCCGGATCCCCGGCCGATCGACGCGGCCGACCAGCTGTCGACGATGGTGTCCGAGGCCTCGCGGCGCGCCGTCTCGGGTGGCGCCGTGCGCGCCAACGTCGCGACCGCGCTCGGCGTCACCGCGCGCACCCGGATCATCATCGAGGGCGGCTCGCCGGTGATCCTGTCGCTCGAGCGCCTCGAGGAGGATCCCACGCCGACCTCGACCAGCGCCTCGTGGATCGAGCTGCGCCGGGTGGCGCTGTCGAAGCAGATCGTGCTGGCCGGCTACACCGACACGCCGACGGTGTCGGGCACCACCGGGCCCGACACCGCGCTGGGCAGCGGCGCCACCAAGGAGATCTACTGCTCGGCCAACGGTCGCTGCACCGGCGTGATGGTCTACTTCAGCGCGGCGCACGGGCCCCGGCGAGCCCGGATGGTGCTCCTGCCGCTGGGCGGCAGCCCCATCACCTTCGCCTCGTGGTGACGTTGCGCGGCTCCGGGAGATGGTCGAGACTTGGGCCGGTGCGGCGCCTCATCTCCGTCTTCGCCCTCGCCGTGGTGGTCGCGCTGGCCCCTGGCTGCAAGCCGACGCTGCCCAGGTACAACTACGCCGCCGAGCCCGACCCGCGCAACAGCGAGTGGATCCTCGGCATCGGCGACCAGATCACGATCAACGTCTGGGAGAACCCAGGGTTGACCACCGAGGCGACGATCCGCCCGGACGGCAACATCACGATGCCGCTGGTCGGCGACCTGCGGGCGGTCGGCGAGACCCCCTCGAGCCTCAAGGCGATGATCCGCGGCCACCTGACCGACTTCGTCAAGCTGGGCTCGGGATCCGAGATCACCGTGGCGGTCCGCGGTGCCAACAGCTACCGCTTCACGATCGTCGGCGAGGTCACCCGGCCCGGCGTGGTCCAGCTCGGCTACTACGTCACCATCGTCGAGGCCCTGGCCATGGCCGGCGGCTTCACCCGGTTCGCCTCGCGCAACTCGCTCAAGCTGATGCGGCGGGACCCCAAGTCCGGCAAGACCCGGGTCATCCCGATCGCCTACGACTTCCTGGCCGACGGCAGCCACCCGGAGATGAACCTGGTGATGATGACCGGCGACACGCTGTTCGTACCGTGAGGGGCGCTCGCAACGCCCAGGCGGCGGCAGGTGGTTCACCCGGGCGCGCGCGGGGCGGCGAGATCCGGTACGATCGGCGGGATGGAACCGCACCCGGCGCTGACCCAGTTCCTCGGTGAGTTCAAGCGGGTCGCCAGCGCGATCGTCGACTCGTACTTCGTGGTCGACGGCGAGCGTCGGATCGTCGACTTCAACCGCGCGTTCTTCGCGATGCTGCCGCGCCAGGTGGCCCGCGGCCTCAAGGGCAAGCACTGCTACGAGGTCATCGAGCTCAACATCTGCAAGTCGGAGTGCATCGCCAAGCAGTGCTGGGCCGACAACAAGCACGTCCGCCTCGACGAGATCAGCGGCAAGATCCAGGGCGAGGCCGACGCCAAGGAGCTGCGCTTCATCCTGTCGGCGGTGCCGATCACCGACGACGCCGGCAACCCGGTCGGGGCGCTCGAGATCCAGCGCAACGTCACCGACGAGGCGGTGGTGCAGGTGAAGTACCAGGAGATGCTCGAGACCGAGGCCCGCGAGCGCGAGCGCCTGGCCAACCAGATCCGGGTGCGCACCAA
>SXGT01194386.1_pt1 | contig 10569 bp, 8 predicted proteins | sample 3176221 | NCBI WGS metagenome assembly SXGT01 (sample SAMN11356862, study PRJNA531348) | freshwater metagenome | isolation source: freshwater sample F1-120 | place: China: Fuxian Lake, Yuxi | collected 2017-12-25
GACACCAGAGAATAGCGCATGCCTTGATGGCCCATCATGATGCCGTCCGACGCCGTTGGCGCGCCAAACGTCTGCCCGACGCCGCCGCCGGCGCGGATGCCTTCGAGCGCCTTGGTGGCAAGCCGATTGAGATGGGCGTTGCAGGGGGTGATGTCGGAGTGCAAGTTGGCGACACCAATCATGGGTCGATTGAAGTCGTCGTCCATGAACCCGACCGCACGCAACATGGCGCGATTGGGCGCGCGGCCCATGCCTTCGGTGGTGGTCAAACTTCGGCGTTTATCGGACACGTTCGGATCTCCTTGGTTTCTTGCTCGCTACCAGCCTTGAACGCCAGTGAAAGGGCGATTCCCTGGGCAGTTGCCTGCGCTGTTGTCTTGGCATTGCTCACTTCACGTTCTCAAGTTATGTTCCATGGCGCGCGTAGGCCAGCGCCGGCGGTGAAAATTGCCATCCAGATTCAAGTCACCTGGCTATCTTCGCCGATCTTCCTGGATAACCGAACATTCTTCGAGCGTGGAGGGAGCCATGATCGAGAAAATCCTTTTGTCTTATCAGCAATTCCTGGCCAGTGGCTGGCGGACCCCTCACCGGAAAGCATGTGTGGTCCTCGAAGCAGCGCCGCTGGAAGAGCGTGCGACGCCCGCGGCCGGGTTGATCACACCTGCCGAAGCACCCCAGGTGGTGTGGATCGCCCCGATCCTGCCGACGGCTGCCATGGTGCCGGTTTACAATGCGCCCATGGCCGGCACCGTCGAGGCCAACGTACGTGCCGACCTTTTCTGTAGTTGTGACGGCAGCGAGATCGAGCAATCGGATCTCGCAGAGGACTGGTTCGCGACTCAGCCATCTCGAAGCGAAGGCGAGGCAACCAAGCACGAAGAGAACCCGCCGGAAGCGGCAGAATTCAATGCCGAGATGGAACCCGTCGTCGCAGGCGCGGTTTTCTGTGTTGACGCATCGGGGGAAGGTTCAGCGGAGTGAACACGGCGGAATTCTTGGCCCGAAGCGACGGCGAGGGAATGCACTCCTTCGCTGTCGCTTCGGGCCAAGTTGCTTTCGTTCTCAATTCTTCTTTTTCTCTTCCTTGGCCCAGTAATGCAGTTGCACAATGAGCGGACGCGGGCGCTGCGTATCGCGATTGAGCTTGATCGCGTTTTCGTCCAGGATAGCAACCCGGCGCTTCTCGACATCTTCATAGAACTCGTCCGGCGGCAGGATGTCGTTGAAGACCTTGGTGCCAAAGTGCATCGGGAAAACGTATTCCTTGGGTTTGAGTTGTTCGACCACTTGCTTCGCTTCGGCGCCGTTGAGCGTGTAGATGCCGCCCACCGGGATCATGACGACATCGACCGGGCCGATTTTTTTGAGCTGCGAGGCAGTCAAGAGATGCCCGAGATCGCCGAGGTGGACGACGCGCCAGCCATCGACCTCGACGACAAAGGCCGCCACCTTGCCGCGTTCGAGCCCTTCTTTGGTGTCGTGATAGACGCCGACCGTACGGATCTTCACGTCGTCGACGGTTTCCTCGAAGATGCTCCAGTCGGATTTCAAGCCCGGCGTCTTCAGGCCTCGCAAGACTTTGAGCTTCTTGCCTTTTTCCCGAGCCTCCAGCGCCTCGACGCGCGTGTGGTCGTTGTGGTTATGGCTAATGCACACCACATCGGCTTTCTTGGGTATGACCCTGAGATCTGGATAATAATCGGGAATCGTATGCGGGTCGAAAGCGACGCGCGTTCCCTTACTGGAAGTCAGGATGTAGAAGGATTGGCCATGGAACTCGATGGCGATCGGCGCCCCCTTATCCTGGGCGACGGCGATCGAAGCCCCGAGGAATCCCGACAGGAGCAGGATGGATAAAGAAATGACCAAACGTCGCATGCGAAGACTCCTCGAAAGCGCTGATTTCCCTAGATGATACCGCGTTTGCCGGAGGAAACCAAGCGATTTCCGCCATGCCGCCCAAAGATGACGTTCTGCGCGTCGGCCTATAACGCACGAAATGCCGAAAGCCAGGGACTTTCTGCGCTACCCCACGAACCAGCGCATCAACTCATGCCCCTTGGCAAACACGCGGGTTGCCTTCTCCGCGACGACCTCGTCGTACGAGGGCTGCCCCGCCGCGGCGATGCCGGATCCCGCCACCGCGAAAGGCACCATGCCATAAGCATGCGCCCGTGTTCGCAGCGGCGTGCGATGATCGGGCGACACCAGGATGCGCCAGTCGCCTTGGCTCGGCAGCGCGGCGAGCAGCGGGCCGACGATGTGCTCGTCAATGCGCTCCAGGGCTTTCACCTTCTCATCGGCCTTGCCTTCGTGCGACGCTTCATCGGGTGCTTCGACGTGGACGCAGACCAGATCATGCGACTTCAACGCCTCGATGGCGTAGCGCCCCTTGGCAGCATAGTCGGTGTCGAGGTAGCCAGTAGTGCCCGGCACATCGATGCGCGTCCAGCCCAGGAGAATTCCGACGCCGCGTACCAGATCGACGGCGCTGATGATCGCGCCTTTTTTTCCATACAACTCGGCGAAAGATTGGAGGGACGGCGCCTTACCCTGACCCCACAGCCAAATCTGGGTCGCATCGCGTTTCTTGAAATTACGGCGTGCCTGGTTGGTCGGGTGGTCGCGCAGCACCTCACGGCTGCGTTGCATCAGGTCGCGGAGCAGATCGCTACCGGGGCCCTTGGGGAGGTAGCCAGCAATGAGTTGATCCGGGACATCGTGCGGCGGCTGCGTCTTCGTCTCCGGTCCGAACGGCGCACCGGGGCCGCGGTAAATGAGAACGTTGCGATAACTGACGCCAGCGTGGAATTCCAGCGCCTCGCCGCCAAGCTTCGCCTGGATGGCATTCATCAATTCCTTGCCATCATCAGAGGTAATATGCCCGGCCGTGAAGTCGCGCATTTCCTCGTTCTCGACGTGGACGAGGTTGCAGCGAATCGCCCAGTCGCTGGCGCCAAGTGGCAGGCCCATCGCGGCCGTCTCGAGCGGCGCTCTGCCGGTGTAGACCTTCAGAGGGTCGTAGCCGAACAGGCTCAAGGTCGCGACGTCGCTGGCCGGCGTGAGTCCGGGAGGCACGTTGTCCGTGCGCCCGACCAACCCCGTCTGGGCGATGCGGTCCATGTGCGGCTTCCGCGCCGCCTGGAGCGGCGTCTTGCCTCCCAGCGATTTCTGCGGCTCGTCGGCACAGCCATCCGGGATGATGATGACGTATTTCATTCGTAGGGAGTCCGTAGTCCGTAGTCCGTGGTCCGTAGTCCGTGGCATTGTATGCGCACAACCAGCGTAGACAGCGGCGCCTTTGCTACGGGCTACGGACCACGGACTACGGACCAAGTCCTACCCAAGCAACTGCGTCAGCAGCATCGGATTGGTTTTATCAAGCAGATTGGCCCGGCACAGCTCGGCGGCGGTCTTGACTTCCATCTTGAACATCAGGTTCGAGCGATGAATGTCCAGTGTCTTGGGGCTGATTTCGAGTTGCTCAGCAATCTTGCGATTCGGCACGCCTTGAACCATCAAGTTGAAAACCTGGACCTCGCGTTTGGTCAGGGTCCGGATCTTCTGGGACGCGACAACGCGCTCCTCGAACAGGCTTTGGTATTTTGCGAACAAGGCAGTCGCCTTTTTTGCACTTTCGAGCACGGCATCGGGCTTCTCGGCGACGTCGAACGCGCCGGCTTTGACCGCCTGGACCACTGCCGAGAGACTACCGGCGCCGCCGACCAGTACGACCGGCACGATGCAATTGCCATGCGCCAGGTCCTTGAGTACATCCAGCCCATTGCGCAATTCCGTAATCACACAGCCGACCGGGGTGTCTTCCTCGAACGTAGCCAAGAGTTGCTTGACACTGGTATGGCAGACCAGCGTTAAGCCGGCCGACCGAAAGGTTCCCTTCAGGCTATTTCCCAAGCTGGCGTCGGTGGAGACGACGCCGATGGTGTTTCGTGCGCTCATTGGATCCCTCACATTTCCGATGAGCCGTCTGGCGTAGGCCGCGACGACTACGGAGTTGCTTGACTCGGTGGTGAAAAGGCGACAGAGATACTTGCAGGGCGGGCGACGGGGGCGAACAGAGTCGGCGATGATGATTGCGGCGAAGGGCACTTACTTTGATCTATTATAATCAACCCAAGGCAAAATGCGTACTGTTTTCCTGTAGCCGCGGCGAGGGTTTGCGAATTATGACGACCACATATCGACAATACTGCTGCCAACCAGGCCAGCGGCGCATCAGAAAATCGTCGCACCAGGCCAGTCCCGCGATCAGGCGTTGCTGCCGGAATACCCGGCCCAGCATGGCAAGCAATTGGAAGCCACGCACTTGCAAGCTGGGGAAGGCGTCGCAAAGTTGACGGAGGTCGCAAGGCCGCAGAGGCGATTCGTCCGCAGTGCGTTGCTTGCCCGGGTATGGAAGCGCCTGGCGGGCCCAGCTCAGCCAGCGATTCCCGCCCCACGGCTCGCAGAAGACGGCAATGCCGCCGGGTGCCAGAATGCGGTCGATCTCCCGTGTGGCGCGATGCAGATCGAGGTGGTGCAGGATGGCATTACCCCAGATGCGATCGAAGGAGGCATCGCCGAACGGAAGCCGCTCGCCGTCGCATGCCAGGAAGTGCGCCTGCACGCTGTTGGCCCGCGCACGAAGCCGACCTTCGCGCAGATAGCCTGGCGAAAGATCACAGGCGACGACACGCGCACCGCGCCGAGCCAGTACGACTGACGCCATGCCATGGCCGCAGCCCAGATCGAGGACGCGTTTGCCGTGTACGTCACCGAGTGCGTCAAATGCCGGCGCGATCCACGATTCGTGGGTCAGGTAAGCTGCATCTACCACGGCGTAGTCCCGAGCTTGGAGGGCCTGGGCGCGCTGGGCAGCCTGTTGATCGTGAAATTGTCGTTCGTTCTGCAAGCGAATCTGCGTCATCCATGCTCCTCCGGGCGAGAATACGACGTAGTATAACCCGCAAGCCCGCTGGCGAGCAACGCGAGCCTGCAGGATCCCGGAGGTACCGCACCATGCCGAGCTGGAAAATCGCCGCCGTCCAGATGGATTGCGCCTTAGCCGACAAGTCGAGAAATCTGGAGACGATTCGCGCCCGCCTTCGTGAAGCGGCAGACAACGGGGCGCGGCTCGTCCTCTTTCCCGAATGTGCCTTGCCTGGCTACTGTTACGAGAGCAAGGAGGATGCCCGACCCCACGCCGAGTCGATCCCTGGTCCCAGCACGCACGTGTTGACGCAAGACTGCGCGAAGTTGAACGTCCACGCGGTGGTCGGCTTGCTCGAAGCAGCGGGAGAAAACCTCTTCAACGTTTGCACGCTGATCGGCCCCAAGGGGGTCGTCGCCAACTACCGCAAGATCCACCTCCCATTTCTCGGTGTCGATCGCTTCACGACGCCGGGCGATCGGCCCTTCGCAATCCACGACATCGGCGGCCTTCGCATCGGGATGAATATCTGCTACGACGGCAGCTTTCCCGAATCGGCCCGCTGCCTGATGCTGCTCGGCGCCGACCTCATCGTGCTGCCAACCAATTGGCCCACGGGCGCCATCGGCACTGCAAAGACGTTGATCCCCGCCCGCGCCCTGGAGAACCACGTCTACTACGCCGCCGTAAACCGCATCGGCACCGAGCGCGGCTTCAAATTCATCGGCATGTCGCGCATCATCGGCTGCCGTGGCGAGTTCCTTGCGGTCTGCGAAGACGATCAGCCGACGATCCTTTATGCAGAAATCGACCCGGAGACCGCACGCAACAAGCACCTCGTCAACATCCCCGGTAAATACGAACTGCACCGCACGCGCGACCGCCGGCCGGGAATGTACGCCCCCATCACAACGCAAGCCTCAGGATGAGCGCAGCGATTCTTGGAGGTACGGCTTGGTGGACCAGAAAACCTTCGTTAAAATGCACGAAACACGCCCATTCAAGCGAGTGGTCCGAGGCAGACCTCGATGTCGGAATCGAAAAAACAAATCAATGACCCTGTCGCCTCGAACGCGCAGACTGCGTCCGTGCTACCCCCCGGGGCGACGCAGGACTTCAAGGCCCCTGCCGAATCCTGCGCGCCGACCGCTGCTGTCAACGTGCCCGGCTACCGGATGCTCGGCGTCCTGGGGCGAGGCGGCATGGGCGTCGTCTACAAAGCGGTCCAGGAGAAAGCAAATCGCCTAGTCGCGCTCAAGATGATCCTTGCCGGCGCTCACGCCGACCAGCACGACCGAACGCGCTTTCAGGTTGAAGCCGCCGCCGCCGCACGCCTGTCGCATCCCAACATCGTTCAGCTCTACGAGGTCGGCGAAACGCCCGACGGCTTTCCGTTCTTCTCGCTGGAATTCGTCTCCGGCGGCACGCTGGCGGAGCGATTGAAGCAAGGCCCACTGCGGGCCCAGGAGTCCGCCGTCCTGGTCGAATCCCTTGCCCGCGCCATGCAATATGCTCACCAGCATGGCATCGTCCATCGCGATTTGAAGCCTCTTAATATTCTTCTCGAAGGACCGGCCGGTCCGGGCGACGAACGCGACACGATGATCAAGAATCCGGCCACCAAAACGCTCAATCGTACAGAACAGTCCGCGGCGCCTTCGACAGCTTCCCTTACCAACAACCCCAACCCTCTGACTCCGAAGATTTCCGACTTCGGCCTCGCCAAGCAGCTCGACAGCGAGGATGGTCTGACACGCACCGGTGCGATCATGGGTAGCCCAAGCTACATGGCGCCGGAGCAAGCATTCGGGCGATCGAAAAACGTTGGCCCTGCCGCAGATATCTATGCGCTCGGCGCAATCCTGTACGAATGCTTGACCGGCCGGCCGCCGTTCAAGGGGGCGACAGTCGCCGACACACTCGAACAGGTGCGGACCATGGAGGCGATTACCTTGAGAGCGTATGCCAAGGAAATCCCGGCCGACCTCGAAACGATCTGTTTGCACTGCCTGCACAAAGACCCGCAGCGCCGGTACGTCTCGGCGGAGGCGCTCGCGGAGGACTTGCGTCGCTATCGCGAGGGGCAGGCGATCACCGTTCGACCGGTGAGCAACTTTGAGCGCACCTGGCGCTGGTGCAAACGCAATCCGTGGCTGGCGTCGGCATTCGCGGCGGTGTTTGCCATGATGGTGCTCGTCATCGGCGTTCTGGTCTACGACAACATCAAGACGAACGTGCTGAACGCCAAGATCGTCAAGGAAACCAAGCTTGCCAAGGAGCGACAGCAACAATCGATGTTGGCGCTCGGGCTGGCCATGACCGAGATCCGCGATTTGGCCGAGGACACCATGGTCCCCGCCAAGCAGAGGACGAACCTGCTTGCGAAACTGATCGCTGAACTCCAAAAGCAAGTCGATGATAATGCCACCACGCACACCATCGATTCGGTACGCAATAATTCCTACCTCTACACCGTGCTCGCCACTGCCGAAAACGAGTCGGCGATCGAGACCGACGAATCGACTTGGATGCACGTCGAGAATGCTCGATCCTGGGGCAACAAGGGGTTGAAGATGGTGGACCACTGGCTCGAGCTCGCGCCGGATGATCCTCTAGCTCTGAGCCGGCGGGCTACCCTCTTGCATCTCATGGGAAGCACGTTCGCGCACAACTTCACGGCAGACCCCAAGAAAGCCAAGGAAGCTTCCTTCGCTGAAGCGCTCGAGATTCGCCGCAAGCTTGCCAGCGATCCGGAGGCGGTCAAGATCGTCGATCAGTTCACGCCAGGAAAGGCCAAGTCCGAACTGGCCGAGAGCCTGGAGAACGCACGACAGTATGAGGAGGCCTTCAGTGTCCATGACGACTTGTGCCGAGAGCATCCTTCACCGCGCCATCTCAACAACCGAGCCTACGCGTTTGCCAAGGCGGCCCTCGACGAGAACACCCCAGTAGCAAAAAAAACGCCCTACCTGACAGTTGCCAATCAGCGGTATGCCGACATGAATGAGCGCCTGCAGGGAACGGGGCAGTTTACTCGGCCAATGCTGGTTCGTTGGGCGACCACCACCCAAAGAATGTTCGAGCTGAAGAGTAAGCAAAACCGACCCGCCGAAGCTCAGAAGTATCTGGAGAAATATGCGCTCATGGCGCAGCAACTCTCGACCTCCGGGGAGGCGCCCAGGTATCACTACGCGAATGGCTGGGCCTATTACGAACTCACACGCTTGCAAATCGCAGCGGGTCAACACGCCCAGGCCCGCGCCAGCGCCGACGTGGTTCGGCTGCGGCTGGAGGTGCTTCTGGCCGATTATCCGAAAGAGGCCGAGACCGTTAACCTACAGATCAGCCTGTGCCGCCTGCAAATACAATTGGGTGAACTCGCCCAGGCGATTCGCGGCGCAGATTTCTTGCACAACAAGGTCCCCGATGCCACCCTGGGCGACAATCGGTCCTATCGTCTGGCGTGCGTTTATTCGCTATTCATCCCTGCGATCTCGAAAGCACGAGGTAAGAGCCCGCTCACGGACGACGATTTGAATCAGCAGGCAGCTTGCCGCGACAAAGCGTTGCAATGGCTCGAAAACGCCTTCAAGCGTGGCTACCCATACTTTGCCGACACGCGCAAGGACATTGATTTTGAGTCGATCCACAGCGATCCGCGGTTTGAGCAGATTCTGAGGAAGTATGAAAAGAAATGAATCTCGGTTCTTCCGCTGCCGGCATGGCTTGCTCGACCGCAATTACCTCTCGATTGTTCTGCGCAAGCTTTCCCTTCTTCAGAATACGCCGCCCTGATCATCGCCCGCCGCCGAAGGTGATGCCGACACTCACGATGACCTCGTTCATCCAAAGTTGATGACGAGCAGTTCCTTGAAAGACGGGGACATTCGAGAGCTGAGCAAAGGCGATCTTGTCCGTTATCTCCAGGTAGATTGGCTGCGCCAGAACGACTCGGAAGCCAAATTCTACGCCTGCGGTCCACCCGTTGATCTGCCACCAGCCTCGATTTGTCCCAATAAGATTGTTGAACTCTTTCTTGCCTACATCGTTCGCATTACCCAGAATCGTATTGGCGGCATGAGGCACCACGATGCCTGCACCAATCTTCCCTATGGCGGCAACGCTGAAGGTTTCGTTGGTTTCTCCGATCAAGGGTATCCGCTTGACCAGGTTGAACATCGCATGGTTCGCGCCATTGTGGAGCTGGTAACGAAAGATGTTGTCGAGTTGAAAGTTCGCGTCGATCGGCTTGCCGGCGATCGCCCCTGCAACACGGGCGGTCTGGCCCTCGCGCACGTCGTATTTGGTGTGATCAAAGTTGAACTCGATCGCAAGCGTGCGGGCTTCATCGACGAATCGGCCGAAGCGGATGTTGTACTGTCCCGCAAGTAGCCCTCCCCAACTCGGATCGTCAACGCCCCTCACATTGTAAATGGTAAAGTTGTTGCCCTGGAAAGGCTGCGAAATGTGGAAATCGGACGGGGCCCAGGCTTGTCGGCTGCCGCCCCAGGAGAAATACCATTCGCCCTGGCGGAAAAACCTGTAGAGGACGCCGCGCGGGGTTTCGTCAAGAACATAGGCGGGAATCTCGGGGCGGCCGCCTTGCCCGGGAACACCCGTGTTTTCGGACCTGTCCATTCCCGCAATCGCGGCGATACTGGTCAATTGTGCATGAACGCTCCCTGTCAGAAAGCAAATCCAAATACCTGGCAGGATGATGGCCAAGCGCCATTTGCAGAGTCGATTCGTCGCCATCCGTGACTCCCATTCAAGAATCTCAATGAACGGTGAGACCTGCCAGCATAAGCCTCATCTACGGCACATTATCGACCCCGCTGAATCGATGGATGACCAACGCGTATCCAAGCATTGCCGGAAAATAGCCGTTTCTTCGCTAGTTCCGTTCAGGTTTACCTGTTCGGCAAAGTTTAACTGCCGTACGTTAACATTTCCCCTGCCCCATCCCCCTCCTAAAATAAAGCCACGGACAAATCACCGTTGCAACACGGGGCCGCCCTTTCCCTCCGTGTTTCATCCGTGTATCATCCGTGGCTGAAATTCCCCGACACGGAGTCCACCACCATGGCCGACAATGAATCCACCTCTCCCCCCGCTAACCCGGGAGGCTCGCTTAACTTCATCCAGCAGATCATCGAAGCTGACAACGCCTCCGGCAAGTTCGCCGGCCGAGTTTGCACTCGCTTCCCTCCCGAACCTAACGGTTACCTGCACATTGGCCAGGCCAAGTCGATCTGCTTGAACTTCGGTACCGCGAAGAAATACGGCGGCACGTGCAACCTTCGCTTCGATGACACTAACCCCGAAAAGGAAGAGCAAGAGTACGTCGATTCGATCATGAACGACGTCCGCTGGCTGTTAGCTGGAAGCGCCAGCGACGGACACGCCGACCCGTGGGCCGGGCTGTTTTATGCGTCAGACTATTTTGATCAGCTCTACGATTGGGCCGTCGCCCTCATCAAGAAGGGTAAAGCCTACGTCTGCGATCTGACGCCGGACGAGGTGCGCGAAACCCGCGGCACCCCGAACCATCCCGGCACTAACAGCCCCTTCCGCGATCGCTCGGTCGAGGACAACCTCAAGCTCTTCGAAGGCATGAAGAACGGCGAATTCCCCGA
>SXGT01844313.1_pt1 | contig 10569 bp, 9 predicted proteins | sample 3176221 | NCBI WGS metagenome assembly SXGT01 (sample SAMN11356862, study PRJNA531348) | freshwater metagenome | isolation source: freshwater sample F1-120 | place: China: Fuxian Lake, Yuxi | collected 2017-12-25
AACCCGTGCAGCAGCAGCACGCAGGGCCGGCCCGGGGTTTCGTAGCCGGCCTCGAGCGCGTGCATGTCGAGGCCATTGATGCCGCCCACCATGCGCGAGCGGATGCCCTGCGGAAGCCCCTGCAAGTTCAGTGCGCCTTCCTGTTCTTTTCCAGCCAGCCGTTCACCAGCGCCACGGTGCGGTCGATCGCCGGGGACTTGAGGCCCATCTGCGCCGCGATGCCCTGCACCAGCAGGTCCACGCGCTCGATGTTCTGCGCGCCCGCGGCGAGCGCCCGAGCCGCCGAGGAGGGTTTCGCCAGGCCCTGCGCGGCAGCGGCGTATTTCTCGAACGGCACCAGGTCTTCGCCGCGCGCGCCCAGCGAGATGCACAGTTCCCGCACCCACTGGTACACCGCCTTCGACTCCGCGAGGTCGCCGTGCACCGCATCCCTGATGGAGCGCACCTCGTCCTTCTGCACGCAGCGGTAGTTGCCGGTGAGCAGCATGCTCCACTTCGCGAGGGGCACGAACACCGAGTCGTGCACCTTCAGCTTCACCGGCAGCTCCATGCCCTCGAAGCGCACCGCCTCGATGTCGGCCTGCATGCGACGCAGGATCGCCGTGTGCGCCTCCGAATCGAAGCGCGCGGACTTGAAGTTGGTCGGCAGGCTGACCTGCAGCACGTTGCTCGGCTCCTCCGGCGGGCGGAAAGCCTGCGGGTCCGGGCTGCACAGCGTCACCAGCTTCGGGTCGAAGTTCAGCCACACGCTGGCATCGGCATAGCAGGACTTCAGTGCGTCGGTCTTGAGCCCCGGAATGCGCGCGAGATACGGCAGCGGCGGCATGTTCATGATCGACATGCACGGCACCTTCGAGCGGGCGACGGCATCGAGCAGCTCGCGCACGCCCGGCGAGCGGTACTGCGGCTCCTGCATGGCGAGGGCGACGAGGTCGTAGTCCGCGGGATTCACGGCGCCGGGTACGTCCGCAGAGAGCCTGCCGGGCGCCTTGCGCGAATCGACCTCGACCAGGCCGTCGCGCCCCTTCACCGGCAGGCGCACTCGCGTGCCTTCCTTGTTGATCAGCTCGGCTTCCGCCGGCAGGCAGACGAGCTTGACGTCGTGCCCGGCGAGCGCCAGCTTCATCGCCAGCAGCGAGCCGTAGGACGCGCCCATGACGAGAGTACTGGTGTGATTGCGCATCGTGAACCTCCGTTTCAGGCCCGCGATGCTAGGCAGTCTGCCACCCCCGCGCAATCATGCAGGGCAGCATTTCCCACCATGCGGAATCACCCTGGTGGCGACGCGATCACGTCTTCGTAGCGGTGGCGCTTCGTGATCTGCGCCGAATGCAGGAAGATGTCCAGCGTGGCCTCCCACGCGGGGCGCGTGATCTCCACGTGCGGCGACCAGTTGCCGAGTTTCTGATAGCTGGAGATCGTCGCGGCCAGCACTTCGGGCGCGATGCCGGGAAAAAACGAAGCTTCGGCGCGCGCGACTTCGGCCGCGGGCGTGGCAATGAGCCACGCGCGCGCCTTGCGGTAGGCGCGCATGAAGCTCTTCGCCATGTCGCCGGCGAGCCATTCGCGCGTCGCGGCAAGGCTGGAAAACGCGCACGGGCCGATGGCATCGCCCAGGGTCGCCACGATGCGCCCCACGCCGTCGTGTTCGAGCTGCTGCGGCGCCGGGCCCTGCAGGTGGACGTAGTCGCCCTCGCCGGCGCGGAACGCCGCGATCATCTTCTCCGTAGAGCCCGCGTCGATCGCGTGGATCGCCTTGAAATCGACCCCGCGCCTGTGGCAGGCGTAGCGGAACATGGTCATGGGCTGCTGGCCGTGGTCGACGATCACCTTTCTTCCCGCGAGCCGCTGCCAGTCGAACTGCGGCTCCGCGCCGCGACCGACGAGGAAGAAGCCGTCCTTCTCGTTGATCTGCGCGAAGTGCAGCGCCGGCGGCTGCTTGCCCTGCTCCAGCGGCGTGAAGCCCTGCGCGGGCGCGGATTGCGCGACGTGCACGGTGCCATCGAGCAGTCCGGCGATCGCGGATTTTCCCGGCGGCGAGACCGAGTGCTTCGGCTCGAGCCCTTCCGCCTTGAGGAATCCGCCCGCCATGGTCGCGATCAGGGGCGAATAGAACGCGGAAAAGCGCGTGAACTGGATGCTGATGACTTCGCTCAACGATTCCTCCGAAGGTAGCGCGGGCCGGGGCAGTCTACCGCGCCAGGGGTTCGACCTGCGCGACTTCCTGCCCGTCGGTGAACAGCACGTGTCCCTCCTGGATGGTGCACTGCAACCGCATATTGCGCTGCGCGAGCTTCGCCATCGCCTGGCTGGATGCCGAAGGGATTTCGACCACGCGCAGGTTGGCGAAGCGCTCGAGCTTGCCGCCCGTCTGCTCCCACCAAAGGCGCGCCTTCTGCCCGCCGTAGGCATAGACGATCACCTCGTCGGCGCGGCCGCAGGCCTTGCGCAGCGCCTTCTCATCCGGCAGGCCGATCTCGATCCATTGCTCGATGGCGCCGGTGAGGTCCTTGCGCCACAGGTCGGGCTCGTCATCCGCGGAAAGCCCGTTGCCGAATGCCAGCGCCTCGTGCGCGTTCAGCGCGAAGGCGAACACGCGCATCATCAGGCGCTCGTCGGTCTCCGACGGATGGCGGGCGAGCGTGAGCGCGTGGTCCTGGTAGTAATTTCGGTCGGTGTCGGCGATCTGCAACTCCGCCCTGAATATCGTCGACTTGATCGCCATGGGCGCGATCTTAGCCCGCCGGCAACCGGAATACGCGTGCGCTAGCGCTTCGGCGGCAGCTTGGGCGGCTTGGCGGGCCTGAGCGGCCCCCACAGGCGGCTGTAGTAGGTGTCGGCGAGCAGCAGCGCGGGCAGCGGGTTGTGGCCGAGCACGCGGTCCTTGGCCACCAGCACGGTGCACAGGCCCTTCGAGTACCTGAAGAACAGGCTGTCGTGGCCGATGCACAGGCCCATGACGACGTTGAACTCGCAGCCGTGCTCGTTCAGCAGCCCGGCCTGCGCCACCGGATTGCACAGCGCCTCGAACTGCCCGGGGCGGATCTTCTCGCTGTCGGCGAGGCCCAACTCCTCCTTCGGGATGCTGCCGTTCTTGCATGCCGCCGACACCACCTCGAAGCCGTGGCTCTCGAGGATGCCGCTCAAGACGTAGGCATGATCGACGAAGCTGATGCAGTTGGCGATGCCGATGCGGCGGTAGCCCATCTTCTTCGCGAACTGCACGATCTCCTCGACGCGCGTCCACTTGCAGTAGCCCTCGGCCTCGACGCGCGCGGATTCCTGCGAGATGCGGCGCGTCTGCGGGTCGTCGTACAGCGCGCGGGCGCGCGCCTGGGCCTCGGGGTCCACCTTCGCCGGGCAGAATCCCGGGCCGCGTTCGTCATCCTCGCCTTGGCGGCAGGCGCGCACGCTCGCCGGACAGTAGGCGCAAGCCGGATCTTCGTAGGCCACTCGCGATCCTCCAGGCACTGGAAACAGGCTCCATCCTGGGGCCGCATTGGCCAGCTGCCCTGATCTGCATCAAATCTCAAGTCCAGGCGCCTCGCGGCCGACAACGGGAAGATGGGCCGCTTCCGTTCCCTCGCCATAGCGGCGTTTCTCGCCTTGCCGATCATCGGCGCCGCCATGTACATGGGCGACGCCGGCGGCGCGGCGCTCGGCGCCATCCTCGCCCCCGTGCTCCTGTGGCTTGCCGTGCGCGCGGGCGAGCGGGCGCGCGTGAGCCTGGGCGAAACCGCGCTCGACCTGCGCGCCATCTTCGAGAACGCCTCGGTCGGCATCGCCTTCACGCGCGATCGCCGCTTCGAGCGCTGCAGCCCGACGTTCTGCGCGCTGTTCGGCTACGCGCCCGGCCAGATGGAAGGCCTGCCGGGGGCCGCCGTCTGGCCGACGGCGGGGGACTACGCCGCGCTCGGGCGCGAGGCCGGGCCGCTGCTGCTCGCCGGACTGCAGTACGTCGCCGAGCGCCAGGCGCGCCGCAAGGACGGGTCCCTGTTCCTCGCGCGCGTGCTGGCGAAGGGCGTGGAGGCCGGCAACCCGTCGCGCGGCACGATCTGGATCGTCGACGACATCACGCGGCAGAAGCAGGCCGAGGAGCGGCTGTTCGCCGAGAAGGAGCGCGCCCAGGCCACGCTGCAGGCGATCGGCGACGCGGTCATCGTCACCGACGTGCAGGGCCGCGTGGAATTCATGAATCCCGTGGCCGAGGGGCTCACCGGCACGGAACTGCTGCACGCCGCCGGCCGGCCGCTGGCGCAGGTGCTGCGGCTCGCGCACGAGGATGGCGAGGCGGTGGAGGAGCCGACCGGCAGCGTGCTGCAGGACGGCGCGCTGGTGACCAAGGCGGCCGGCATCGTGCTGCGCCGCGATGACGGCACGCTGCGCTCGGTGGAGTACTCCGCGGCGCCGATCCGCAACCGCTCGCAGCAGGTCGACGGCGTGGTGGTCGCGCTGCGCGACGTCACCGAGCAGCGCGAGATGGCCGAGCAGGTCTCCTGGCAGGCGAGCCACGACGCGCTGACCGGCCTCATCAACCGGCGCGAGTTCGAGCGTCGCGTCGCCGCGGCGATCGAGGAAACGCGCATTACGGGCCACGAGCACGTGCTCCTGTTCCTCGACCTCGACCAATTCAAGGTGGTGAACGACACCTGCGGGCACGCCGCGGGCGACGAGCTGCTGCGCCAGGTCACCCACGCCCTGTCGCGCACCCTGCGCCAGACCGATGCGCTGGCGCGCCTCGGCGGCGACGAATTCGGCGTACTGCTGGCGAGTTGCCCCATCGAGCCGGCCAAGCGCATCGCCGAGTCGCTGCGGCGCGTGATCGAGGACTTCTGCTTCACGTCGCAGGACAACGTGTTCAAGGTCGGCGTGTCGATCGGCGGCGTGGTCATGAACGACCCGACGCGCACGCTGGCGCAGGTGCTGAGCGCGGCGGACGCGGCCTGCTACGTGGCCAAGGACTCGGGGCGCAACCGCGTGCACCTGGTCACCGGCGAGGACCATGAGGTGGTGGCGCGCCATGGGCTGATGGAATGGGTGTCGCGCATCCACAAGGCGCTCGAGGAGGACCGCTTCTGCCTGCACTACCAGAGCATCGCGCCGATCGACGGCCGCGACGAGCGCGGCGACCACTTCGAGCTGCTCATCCGCATGGTCGACGAGGCCGGCAAGCCGGTGCCGCCGATGGCCTTCATCCCGGCGGCCGAGCGCTTCCACCTGATGCCGGCGATCGACCGCTGGGTGGTACGCACCGCGTTCCGCACCTTCGCCACCGCCTACGCGGCGCCGGGCCGCCGGCGCCTCTCGACCGCCAGCATCAACCTCTCGGGCGCCACCATCACCGACCCCAATTTCCTCGACTACGTGCGCGCGCAGTTCGCCGAGCACGGCGTGCCGCCGCAGCAGATCTGCTTCGAGGTCACCGAAACCGCGGCCATCGCCAACCTGACGCGCGCCACGCAGTTCATCACCGAGATGAAGCGCCTGGGCTGCCGCTTCTCGCTCGACTACTTCGGCAGCGGCATGAGCTCCTTCGCCTACCTGAAGAACCTGCCGGTGGACTACCTGAAGATCGACGGCGGCTTCGTCAAGGACATGCACAACGACCCGATCGACTGCGCCATGGTGGAGGCGATCCACAGGATCGGCCACGTCATGGGCATCGCCACCATCGCCGAGTTCGTCGAGAACGACGAGATCCTGGCGAAGCTGCGCGCCATCGGCGTCGACTACGCGCAGGGCTACGGCGTGGCGCGCCCGCGCCCGCTGGACGAGCTGCTGCCGCCGGTGGCGCAGGCGCTGGCCGCCTGAACTGTCCGGGTCCCGCCTCCTATGGCACGCCCGCGATGTGCCGCGCCGCGATCCAGCCGAAGGTCATCGCCGGGCCGATGGTGATGCCCGCGCCGGGGTACTTGCCGCCCATCACGCTCGCCTGGTCGTTGCCCGCGGCATAGAGGCCCGGCACCGGTCGCTCGTTGACGTCGAGCACGCGCGACTGCGCGTCGGTGGCGAGGCCGATGAAGGTGCCCAGGTCGCTCGGCACCAGGCGCACCGCGTAGTACGGCGCATCGACGATCGGCGCGATGTTGGGATTGGGCTGGTGCAGCGGGTCGCCGCCGAAGCGGTGGTAGGCGTTCGTCCCTTTGCCGAAATCCGGGTCCTCGCCGCGCGCCGCGTGCGCGTTCCAGCGCGCCAGCGTGCGCTCGAGGCCCGCCGCGTCGATGCCGAGCTTCGCAGCGAGTTCGGCGGGCGTATCGGCACGCACCAGGTAGCCGTTCGCCAGGTGCGGGCCCAGCGGCATGGGCGAAGGCGGCGCCACGCCCATGCCGTAGCGCCGGATGGCGCGGTGGTCGCACAGCAGGAACGCCCCCACCGCAGCGTCGCCCTCGCAGGCGGCGAACAGGCGCGGCATGAAGTCGTGGTACGAGTCGGCCTCGTTCGCGAAACGCAGGCCGCGGCGGTCCACCGCGATGTAGCCCGGCTTGCAGCGGTCGATGAAGTGCGGGAACGGCACGGTGGAGCCGTCCGCCTGCGGCACCAGCGACACCGGCGTCCAGGCCGCCGGCTGGTCCTGCTCGGTGAAGAGGACGCCGCCCGCCGCCTGCGCCGCGCGCACGCCGTCGCCGGTGTTGCCGGGCGGCGCGAGCGGTACGTGGTTCTTGCCGGCGGCAACGTGCCGGTAGTAGCGGCCGCGCCACTCCTCGTTGCGCGGGAACCCGCCGCAGGCGAGTACCACGCCGCGGCGCGCGACCACCTCGATCTCGTAGCCGTCGCGCTTCACCACCGCGCCGGTGACGCGCTCACCGGCTTTCGTCAGCCGCACGAGGGGCGATTCCAGCCACAGCGCGACCTTCTTCTCGAATGCGCTTTTCGCCATGCGCGCGATCAGCGCGTTGCCGTTGGCGATGCGCGTGCCGCGCGGGTACGAGAGCCGGTCGAGGGCGTAGCGTGCGAGCAGCTTCGCCACGTGCCAGGCCGAGCGCGGCGAGCGGCTCACGTTCAACAGGTGCGGGATGTCGTCGCGGCCCACCGACATGCCGCCGAACAGCATCATGGTGCGGATCGGCGCGCGCAGCTTGCGGAACCAGTCGCCCAACTCGCGGCCGTCGTAGGGCAGCGGCAGCAGCGACCTGCCGCCCTGCGAGGCGCCGGGAAGCTCGGGGTGGTAGTCGGACCATGCGCCCATCAGCAGGTACCTGACGTGCGTCTCGCGCTCGAAGAAGGCGAGCATCGGCGCGGCGTTGGCGATGAACGCCTCGGCCTTCGGACGGGCGAGGAAGGCGCCGACCTCGGCTTCCAGGTAGCGCATGACTTCGGCGGGCGAATCGGCGAGCTTCGCCGCCACGCCCGCCTCGTTCATCGGAATCCACACCACGCCTGCGGAGTACGCGGTGGTGCCGCCAAACTCGGGCTCCTTCTCGACCATCAGCACGTCGAGGCCGTGGTGCGCGGCGGTGATCGCGGCGGCAAAGCCGCCCGCGCCGCTGCCGGCCACCAGTACGTCGCATTCGCGGCGCTCCATCGTCACTCCTTTGAGACTGGCGGCCGCGCCGCCGGGCGCTTACCAGTAGCCGCGCGCCCAGTAGTTGCAGAACTTCTCGATGTTCATCGGCAGGAAGTTGGCGTAGTTGGCCCATTTCTCGTACTTGGGCAGCTTGACCTCGGCCATCGCCTTGTCCCAGCACTTGCCCTCGCCCGCGGCAACGCGCACCGCTTCGCTCAGGTCGAGGATGTACTGCTTGTAGGCCCGCACGTCGTCCTTGGTGCCGTAGCGGCCGCCGGGGAACGGGTGGCCGCCGACCATGCGCTCCCAGTCGAGCGCCACCACGCGGTTGAGCGACTCGATCCAGTCCGGGAAGAAGCCATCGGGGAAATCGCGGAAACCCACCGCCTCGACCGGAATGAAATCCACCGTGAACGCCAGCTTGTCCTTGGGCAGGATCATCACCAGCGAGTTGTCCGAGTGGTTGCGCCCGGTGTAGTGCAACTCCAGGCGCACGCCGCCGAGTTCGATGACGTGGAAATCGCCGACGCCCTCGTCCGGCACCACCGCATCGGCGAAGCGCAGCGATTCGAGCCGCGCCTTGGCGTTGCGGTGGGCGATGACACGCGCGCCGGCGTCCTTGAACGGCCTGCCGCCGGCGATGTGGTCGTAATGGTGGTGGCTGTAGACCAGGTACTTGATCGGCGCCTGCGTGACCTTGCGGATTTCGGCGAGGTAGGTCGTCGCCGCCACCGGACGCAGAAATGCGATCGGATCGGTGGCGATCACCCCGTCAGGCGTGACCACGAACAGCGCCTGGTGGAAGCCATACCGGAACAGGTACGCGTGGTCGGTGAGCTTGCGGGTTTCGAACGGCGCCTGCTGCGCGGCGGCAGGGAATGCGGCGAACAGGAATGCAAGGGCTGCCAGAAATTTCGTCACGATCATCCGCCCTCGAAATGGTTGCATGATTCAGTCGCAAGCCGCCGCGCAAAGCGCGGGATTGGCCGCGCAGCCGCCGTCGCCCTGCAGCTTGCAGGCCGAGCGGCTGCGGTTGACGAAACTGATCCCCCCGGGGTAGCTGCACACCAGGCGCGTGATGGCGCCCTGCTTCGCCACCGCCACGCGCGAGGGCTTCGCCGCCTTCACTTCGGCCGTCGTGAGTTCGCAGGACAGGTAGCCCTGGAACACGCCGTCGGCGGACTCCCACAGCGAGACGTTCTTCAGCCGGCGATACGCCCGTTCGTCCGCGCAATCGGCGCTCGACTTGTCGTACATGCGGGCGTTGTCGCTGCAATAGGCGGTGTAGCCGTACTTCAACTGCGCTTCCGGGGGGCAGGTGCCGACCTGCACCGCGGCGGCGAGGTCCGGGCAGGAGAGAGTTTCGGCCGCCGCTGCCGCCGGCACGAGCAGCAGGCAGAGGGCCGCCCGGGGCATCGCTTTTCGCATGGGGAACATTGTCGCCGTATGCAGACTCGGGGAGCAACTGCCGGGTCAGCCGCTTCGCAATTGCGCGCGGAGCTCCGGGGCGCGTGGCGTCATTGCGGCCTGCAGGTCGATTGGCGCACCACCAGTTCCAGCGGCAGCTCGATGCAGCGCCCCGCCGCACCGCCGATGCGCTCGAGCAGGTGGCGCGCGGCGCGCTCACCGACTTCGGCGATGGGAAAGCGGACCGTGGTGAGGGCGGGCGTCACGATGGAGGCGATCTCCATGTCGTCAAGCCCGGTTATCGAGATGTCCTGCGGCACCCGCAGGCCCCGGCGCTGCGCAGCCTGGATGGCGCCTATCGCCAGCACGTCGTTGCCGCAGATCACGGCGCTCAAGTCGGCGCGCGCGAGAAGTTGCCCGACCGCATCCTGCCCCGCCTGGAGCGAGTAGTGCGCCTCGACCACGTTCGCCGCCTGCAACGCGACCCGTGCGCGCCGCAGTTCTTCGCGTACACCCTGGAGACGGTCGCTTGCGCGGTCGTTGCCCTCCAGGCGGCCGCAGATGACGCCGATGCGTCGGTGGCCCAACTGCAGGAGGTGCGCGGCGACCAGCCGACCCGCGGCGCGGTTGTCGAAGCCGACACACGCCCCGCGGCGCGGACTGTCAAGCGCCCATGTGTACACGACCGGGATGCCCTGCGCGTGAATCAGTTTGCGTGTCTCCGGCGCGTGCGCGCGGCCCACCAGCACCAGCCCGTCCACCCCGCGCCCGGCGAAGGCTCGCACCATGCGCGCCTCCGCATCCAGGTCGAACTCGTGGCAGGCGAGCAGCAGCGTGTAGCCCGCCGGCTCCAGCGCCTTCTGCAGGCTGTGGGTGCTGACCGAGTAGATGGCGTTGTCCAGCGTCGGGATCACCGCGCCGATGGTGTGCGTGCGGCGCGTCGACAGTGCGCGCGCCGGGCCGTCGGAAACGTAGTGCAGCCGCGCGATCTCGCGCTCGACGCGCCTGCGCGTTTGCGGGCGCACGATCCCGGGCTGCGACATCACGCGCGAAACCGTGGCGGTGGAAACCCGCGCCGCGCGGGCGACGTCGCGCAACGTGGCGTTACCGCGTTCTCGGGCGGAGGTCATCCGCATTCAGCCGGTCGGCTCCAGGTTGCGGCCGGTCGCCGGGTCGAACACGTGCAGCCTTGCGGCGTCGAAGCCGACCCAGACGCGCTGGCCGATGGCGAGCCGCGTGTCCGCCTTGACCTGGGCGGTGAGCTGCCCGCCGTGCCCGTAGGCGAGATCCACCAGCTTCTCCGAGCCGACCAGCTGCAGCATCGCGATGCCAGCCTCGAAGCAGTCCGGCTGCGCCGACTGGTGCACGCGCACATCCTGCGGACGCGCGCCGAGCAGCACCTCGCGCGACACGTCGCCGCCCACCGGCGAGCGGCCGATGCGCGCGCGCATGCCGCCGCAGTCGAGGCTCAGCGTGCCCACGTCAACCGCGGCCCCGGCGAGGAAGTTCATCGGCGGGCTGCCAATGAAGCCGGCGACGAAGATGTTGGCCGGGCGGTTGTAGACCTCCTCGGGCGTGGCGTACTGCTGCACGCGGCCGCCTTCCATCACCGCGATCTTGTCCGACATGGTCATCGCCTCGAGCTGGTCGTGCGTGAC
>SXGT01016474.1_pt1 | contig 10568 bp, 6 predicted proteins | sample 3176221 | NCBI WGS metagenome assembly SXGT01 (sample SAMN11356862, study PRJNA531348) | freshwater metagenome | isolation source: freshwater sample F1-120 | place: China: Fuxian Lake, Yuxi | collected 2017-12-25
GGACTGACAACCTCCCGCAGAATATCCGTAGCCACTTGCGCATACAAGGCCGTAGTCTCCAGCTTCTTATGGCCGAGCAGCACCTGGATCACCCTTATATCCACTTTCTGTTCCAGCAAATGGGTGGCAAAGCTATGCCGCAGCGTATGCATAGAGACGCGCTTATCAATCCCCGCTGCCTCGGCGGCAGCCTTGATAGCCCGGTTGAGTTGGCGGGTACTAAGCGGATCGATGGGATCTAAACCTGGAAATAGCCAACCACCTGGGAGCATTTTGCCTTGGGCATGGGCAAACTTCCACCAGGTACGCAAGCGCTCCAGCAGTACCGGCGACAACATCGCATAGCGATCCTTGCTGCCCTTGCCCTGTTCAACGCGTAAGATCATGCGTTGGCTATCGATGTCACTGACCTTCAACGACACCACTTCGCTGGCACGCAAGCCGGCGCCGTAAGCCACTGATAATGCCGTTTGATGCTTCAGATTATCCACGGCAGCCAGCAGGCGAGCTACCTCTTCTCGACTCAAGACCACCGGCAGTTTGCTAGGCTCATGAACCGAGTGCATCTTGGATAACAACTCGGGGTGATCCAGCGTTGCTTCGAACAGAAACTTCAGTCCGGTAATCGTTGCGTTCAGGGAAATCGACGAAATGCCGTGATCGACCAGATACAATTGATAATTGCGTAAATCTTCGGCGTTGGCGGTATCCGGCGACCGCCCCAGGAACTTCGCGAATCGCTTCACGACCCGGATATAACTGGATTGGGTTTTAGGGGATAGTTTACGCATCCGCATGTCGTCGATCATGCGTTGGCGTAACGGAGTGATGGGGTGAGTTGTAGAAGTCATGACACTGCTCCTATCTTGAAACAAGGCGGATTGCCTCATCTCATAGACAGTGGAAACAGCGATATGATGTCAATCTACAAGGACTTTGCTACACAGCCTCCCTAGCGCGGAGCGGTTTAGTCCATCGACCCCTTGCTGACACTCGCGCTTCTCCAAAGCGGCCATTCAGAGAAATACTGATTCTGCGAGCTGGGGGCCTACAAAGCAGTCATTGGCGACTTCACTGAATCGGCCAACTGCCGTCCTTCGCAATTTCCGAAAGCAGGCCGTCAAAACCAAGAATACAGACTTTCAAGAAACCACAATGATTCAAGTGCATCGAGGGCAAGCTCGATCGCGCCAACCCGGATTACTCTCCCTATATGTCCAAAGAGACCAGAAAGGGGAGAAAGCGCGTGTGCTGGAATTCCTGGATTGCGCCCCATAATTTCGAGGGCTTTTTCCTGAATATGGGCGACATGCTGGTCAAAGCGGGCGACTGGCAAACCGCACAAAAGATTTATGCCAACGGGAGGCTCGCCAAAGAGTATCCGCTCTGGAAGTATCGACGGGTACAGGAGGAGCGCATCCAGCAAGCCCAGGCCAACGTCGCATTATTCAATGCGTCGTCGAATACAATGTCGAAGGTACGCATCATGATCAATGCCGAATTCGCTTGTATGGTCTGTCATCGGCAGTGAACGAAGGAAACTTGTAGCAAAGTGATCCCGGCTACGTGATGGCGTCGATACCGATACTGCTGTATTGCGGCACTCTAAGATGAACGCGGATACAATGACAGGAGTGATAGCAATGTTAATGATACGGTTGTGCCTATGCTTTGTGCTTTTCATTCTGACCGCTACGATCGGGGCGGCGGAGAGCGGGTCGAGTATTATCACCACGATGCCCTGGGCTCGGTGGTGGCGGTCACCGATAGTGCTGGCAATCCCGTCTACCGGGAGGAGTATTTGTGACCCCTTTGATTTGTGTGGTGGGTAGAGCACCTCATCGTCACCTGCCGTGGCTCAAATGCGCCGATTGACGTTGCCAAACCGCATTGAATCTCCTATAGTTAGGCGACGTAAGGCACTAGCGGTTCACTATAATCACTAATAGGGGTTCTCATCATGCAGCCACAGCTTTACTCCGTCGCCTCTGCAAGCGACCCTACGCAACCGATCGCCACATTTTCTTCACTCGGCGCGATGAACTTCTCGGGGCACAGCGTGGAGGGCGTGCGCTCCGCGTTCACCGTCGGCGGCTGGGTGCGGCGTACGCAGACCGGCCTGCTGCAGACGATTTTCAACGCCCCCGGGCAGTTCCAGCTCTGGTTCGACGCGAATGGCTATCTGACAGGATCTTTGGCAGATGTCGGAAACAGCGGGCGCAGCTTGCTACCGGTCTCCGACAGCAACTGGCACCACGTTGCAGCATCCTTCCAGCAGGATTACGACGGCGAAGGCGCGGGAATGCTCACGATCTTCCTCGACGGCCTACCGAACGCCACCGAGGTGGAAGGCGGCGAAAGAGCCACGCCGCCGGGCACGTTCATGCTCGGCGGCGGTCAGTCGGACGGCATCGAGGTCGGATCGTGGACGCTATGGACCCGCGCGCTGCCAAACACGCCCTTCGACCTTCCGCCCTGGGGTGCGCCCGCCACCGACAGCCCGCTGCGGACGGGACTGCTTGCAGTGTTCGACTTCGCGGGCGGATCAGTGACTTCGTCGAACCAAGACATTACCATCGTCTGCTCGAAGCTCACGACTATTCATCCTTGCCTGGTGCTTGACGGCCCGGCCTATGCGACCGTCACTCCGAAAACGACCTTAGTGGTCGGCAACAATGATCCGTGGAGCTTGTTGTTCTGGGTCAAAGCACCACTGCAGAGCGCGTCCGAGCAGTTCGAGCCGTTCTCGAACGAGAGCGCCAGTCCAAATGGCAACTTCACGCTGGCGATCAGCCTTGGTCCACAGCAGTCGATCGCGGTGACGCGAAAGCTGGGTACCGAAAACCCGGTCGTGTTCATCACCGCGCCCTGCAACGTCACCGACTGGACCCACGTAGCGCTGATCTACGATACGCAGCGGCTGTTGCTTTACCTCCAGGGAAGCCTCGTCGCGACCTCAGCCGAAGTTGCCTTGACGAACATCTTCAACGAAGCGGTCTTCGCGGGTGGCGAGGTGCCCGCCTGCTTTCTTCAGAACGTGTCGATCTGGAAGCGCGCCGTGGGTGCGGACGAGCTCGTAGCGCTCGCGAACTCCGTGCCGGTCGACGCGAGCGGCCTGCAGGCCTCGTTTCCGCTGCTCACGGACCTGTATGACACCGTGGCGGGCCTGGCGCTCGTCCCGCAGCTGAGCGGGGATACGTTCGGCGCCGACACGACGACGCGGACCTCAGTCACGTCGACCTACCAGGCGCTTCCCAGCACGCTGACCAGGCGCGACCCTGGCGATGCTCTCACGCTGGTCGCAGACGACTACTGGAACCTGGCCCAGAGCCTCGGCATCACCATCCCGAGCATGAGCGAGCGAGACGAGACGCAGTCGCCCGACCTCGCGGCGTTCTATCAGAGCAGCTACTTCAACATCGCCGAGCCGGCTCGTGAGTTAGTCATCGACCACTTTGACCGGGCCTATCGTCTCGCCAATTCTTTGCGCGCGCGAGGCATCAAGGCCGGACGGGTGGAGACGAGCGTCGAAAACGGACAGACGGTCTTCTATTACAACACGATCGACGGACAGACCGAGATCGATCGGCGTGATCTGAGCCTGTCCGCGATGGACATCTGGCTCATCACCATCTTGATGGACGTGCTGTTCGTGATCTTCGCCCTGGTCGGCGTGGCCGTGACGCCGCGAGCCGTCGGGGACGCCGTCCGTAGAAGTCGGCTCGCGTTCGTGTTTACGGGGCTCCGGGACGCGATCAACCGTGCGCCCCCGGGCATCAGCGGAGCCATGATGATCGTCTCCAACATCATCGGTCTCCTAAGCAATGCCGGAGTACTCGCATCCATTGTCTGGAACATCATCTCGTACAGCTGGTGGGACTTGCTCTTCGTGGGCCTAAGCATCCTGGTCTCCATCCTCGCAATCGTCATCGCACCGGCGTCTGTCGGCTGGCGCCTTGCCAACGCTGGTGTCGCGATCGCGAACCTCGCCTACGACCTGACCCAAAAGCCGAGGGAGTCAACACCAACTGAAAACTAAGAGAGGGGATGGATTTAATTTTCGCTTTTTGCTGGACGGCCTCGTCTCTTGACGCGTATGCCCAGCTTGTGGTTGATCTCCTCTTCCAAACCGCTGCGTGCCGGTGAGCTGCCCTCGTTGCAATGCCGCTCTAATGAGGGCCAGCTTGGAGGGTCGGACCCAAGTGACACAAATTCCGTGTAGCAACGCTGCCTTTGATGAAGTGTCTCCCCCAGCGCAAGTAACAAGGATCGAGGTATGGCATCGCAGCTGAACAGGCGAGTGGATAAGCTGTTAAAAGGCGAGGATAGGAAGTCCATGAATTATTTCAATAGAATCAAAGTAAGCGTCCACTGAGGTCGCCTTCACGGTTTAACTAAAGTTTGTCATCCTTGTTGATTTATGGCGAGGATGAAAAATGGCGATAACTCACCGTTGGCGGGTACACATTGAAGCTTGGCCAAGTAGCGCCTTAAGCCGCGGCTTATTGCCGCCAGCATCACTTGAACAGCCGGACATTTACAATAGTTTGCGCTAGTTGAGCTTCGTTCAACTGCCGATTTTAGGATAAATCAGAGTAGCATCAGGTTCAAATACTGGGTCTATGCTATTATTCGGAGCTAGTTAAGGTGTTTAGAATAATTCAACTTTGAACGTCTTCTTTGTAGGTTTTACAGTGTGAGGCCGATAGTCTCATGTGGGTCGCTCGGCGACCGACCGCTCTTCAGATTCATCGCCGGAAAGCTGTATTTGAATTCTGAGTACGTGTTTTAAAAGTCGCCTATGCTGCCGAAATCTGCAAAAATCTAATTTTTTGCCATGGCTAAGAAGACAAGGATTAAACGCTACCCGACCGATTTAAACGATAGAAAATGGAAGTTGATCCAAGATTTATTTCCCGCCGCCTTGCCAAGGTGGTCGGCCCAGGCAAGTGAATTTACGCAAAATTGTTAATGCTATTTTGTATATTGCTCGTAGCGGTTGCGCCTGGCGACTTCTGCCCCTCAATAGTTTCCCGCCCTATCAAACGATCTATGGATACTACCGGCGCTGGACTAAAGACGGAACGTGGGAACGGATTCACGACACGCTGAGGGCTCAGGTCAGGCGAAAAGCCGGGCGTCATAAACATCCTACAGCGGGCAGTATCGATAGCCAAAGTGTTAAAACCACTGCCTTGGCCGGTATCAAAGGGTACGATGCGGCCAAATGCATCCAAGGTCGTAAACGCCATATTCTGGTGGATACCTTGGGTCTGTTGCTGGTGATCGTCGTGACTGCTGCGCATGTGCCGGAACGAGAAGGGGCGAAATTAATCCTGGCGTCACTGACGGGCAGCTGCAAAAAACTGCGGCGCATTTGGGTCGACGGTGGCTACCGTGGCCAAGAATTTAGCGCGTGGATAGCGAAGCGTTTTCGTATTGCCTGGGCCGTTGTTCTTCGATCCGATAAGGCTAAAGGCTTCGAATTGTTGCCGCGTCGCTGGGTCGTAGAGCGAACCTTTGCGTGGCTTTATCGCTACCGCCGATTGAGTAAGGATTATGAAGTCAGTATTGAGTCCAGTCGAGCATTTGTCCATATTGCCATGATCAATTTGATGCTCAATAGACTAACCAAAGGATCTCCTGCCAATTTTTGAGACACGTACTGATACCTGATAGCGGCCTTTCGTCACTGTGTCCAATCGACCCCATTCTTGACAGTCGAGTTTCTCCAAACCTGACAGTCAGCCAATCCAGATTCTGAAAACTGGAGGTCTACAAAGCAGCCATTGGCGACATCGCCCAATCGGTCAGGAAGAGACAGACGTCGGTTTCCAATATATGTTTGGTTAACCTAGAAAAGCGGTCATTCGATGAAGACTTGTCGGAGGCTGGTGCCAAGACGTCTTTCTATGCCGCATCCCTTTGGGCGATGCAGATTGCAAGGATCTATGAAGTCTTTCCACTGGTTTGTCCCCAATGCGGTGGCGAATTAAAAATCGTTGCCTTCATTAACGAGACGGATTCCATTCAGAGCCTTCTGAGCCATATCGGTGAACTGACTAGGCCGCCTCCCATCGAACCCGCTCGCGCTCCCCCCGACTGGCTGGACGCGGATATGGATCAAACAACCCAGAATGAATCAGAAACCACGGAACCTATACCGGAATTTGTGTTTAATCAGACCGTGAGCTGGTAGCATCACGGTATCGATACCAGTCGTGTATTCTGACCGGCAGAGGTACTTTTGTGCATCTTTCAGAGAAAGGACTAAAAACGTATCATGTCCGCCCAAAAATCCCACAAGGGTTGAGTGTCCATCCTCAGACATCAAGAGCACAAATAAAAAGTCTTGCCAAAAAGATCAGCATCGGGTAAGTTCGGAAGGAATATATAAAGGAAGATAGGGTTGAAATTCCCATCCATAGGAGGTGGTCTTCCGGGCGACTCAATCGGCCAACTCCGAAGAGTGGTGGCTCGCAGGCTGGGGACCGCAGTCGAGTGGGCAGGGGCCATGAGTTACGTGTACTCTCCTCGGATTCCGCCACTCTCACCCTTACGGACTGGCGCTAGCTTGGACGATCGCGGGCTTCGTGATTTCATTTGCTAAAGTAAGGGAAGGAACGGGGGTATTTCATGAGACATATTTTTCAAGGCGTTGTCACGTTTGTTGTACCTCTATCGCTCTTGATCTGGCCTATGGCCGCCATGCCACAACAGGTAACGCCGCCCGATCCAAGTACCTGTAACGGTAAGTGGCCCAATGCGCGGCCTCCCGATTACATTCTGGGGGAGATTCCGGAAGCCACATCAGGTGGAGGCGGGCCTGGCGTACGCGCGCTCGGCTCGTTTTCTGCGCACTACAAGAAAAGCCTACCGGATTCGGTCAGATACCTGCAGCAGTCCGCGACGGCGCGGCTGCGGTTTGTACCTTTCCTCATGCACGAAGCCTATGCGCTGGTCAAAACAGACGCCGATCCCGCAGGCATGAATGCCGACGACCGCTGCTTTCTCCAGAATTTCGCCGACTATGCATCAACCGCCCTCTTTCGCGAGGCCCGCTCGAATTACATCCAGTTGTGTCAATACCTGCTGGCAACGGATTGCCCGATCAGCAACAAGCTGACCCTGCAGGGTATTGCGTCGACCGATCCGCTGAACTTCACCCCACCTGCTGACGCTGCAAACCGCATCCGGCCATTCCTTCGGACGCTAGCCGATCCATTTTTGACCAAGGACCAGCTGAATGTCATCGATGAAATCCTGAACGCAGATGCCAAATCCGCCGAGAGTTTTGTTCGGGACGATCTTGATGCTTTGACCAGCAACCTTGCCACCCTGCGATCCAGCGCGGTTGTCGCAGACCAGCCCACGCCCGGCCCGCAAAATACCAGCGGGACTGGCACCCTGACCGCTAGCGGCGCATCACCCGCCGTGATCGGGGCCGCAGTCGGCGCGTCAGTCGCTGGCAGTGCTGCTGCGGCTTACGGTGCCGTCAGGGCCATGCAATGGCTTCGTGCCGCCAAAACGAAACAGATGGCAGCGGCATTGAGGCAAGAAGAATCTGCTGTTCAACTTGCCAGATTGCAGGAGAAAAATGCATTCACACCGGGGCAGAAGCCCCCACCAACCAACCAGTCGGCTCTGTTGCAAGACGCACCGCCAGACTCGGGTGGCAAACCTACGGAACAGCCTAATCCGAACTGCTTAGAGCGCGACATCACGGGCAATATGCGTCGTGATATTCCTGCCTGCCTGCCGGAACCGGAAGCGGCAGAAGTCTCGACGGAGTCGCTGGATGCCGATGAGGCATTGGGCAGCGGCGTGATTGATGCCATCGGCTCCGAGGCGCCCGCCGCCGAGGCGGTATCAGCCGAAATCAGTGCCGCGGTCGCGGCGGGTGAGGGCGCAACCGTCGCCGCGGGGGTAGAGGCCGGAATCGAAGCCGGTGCCGCAGTGGCCGCCAGTATCCTCGCAGCGCCTGAACTGGCTGTAGTGGGCGCTGTAGCCGGGCTTGGGTATCTGATTTATCACTTCTACGAAAAGACGGTCTCTCCCCGCGACCTTGAACGCTCCGTCGATGAAGGCCTGCCGACGGATGCCGATATCGTGTCAATGTTGCACGATGCGGCGCAGGCGCCTGTTCCGTTCACCGCCCACCGGACTGGCGAGCTTTATACGGCGTTGCACAAACACACCGTCACGCGGATGTTGTTCAAGTTATTGGTGCTGGACGTGGCCGCGCGGGCCGAAACACCTAAACCACTGGTGTTGCGACCGCTGGATGCTGACAGCCCGTTGTATACCCAAAGCTTGCTGGTTCATCTATTGGAAGGACTGCCAGAAGGGCCTACTGGCGCGGGAAAGTTCCAATTCACTTATTCTATTCCCGGGATCGGGGCGGGCACGCTGCCGCGCACACATGGTGTTGGCTTTACTGGTGGGCCGTCTTATCCGGTTTCCGAAAACATCGTAATCAGTCAGGAAAACAAGGGACCGGATTTCTTTGCTGTCGATCCCTGGTTCAATGGTACGGACATGCTGTTGTCACTGACCGACGGCGGAAATGACCGGATAGGCGCGGCGCTGTATATGTTCAACCGCGAACGCAATGCGCTAAGCCGGTCGTGGAAATCCGTCAATCTGGCCAGCCCAAAGGTACAAGGCGTAAATATGCCGAACCCAAAAGTCACTGGTTTGGCCGCAACCATTGCCGTTCTGGCGGCTGATGTGGATGGCATACCGGGCACCGACATCGTGCAGATCACACGCGATGACCAGCACGTGGGCTATGTCAACGTCTACAGCCCCTCTGAGGTGACCGGGCGGCTGAAAGACGGTCGGGATCATGGGTGCGACGTGAACCACCATCGCTGCACGGGCTACGTGCTGAGCAGTTTCAGCCCGATCCCTTCATTCACACAGGGGGCGGCGGAGGGGTTTGTGGGTAGTATGTGTGAGGGCAAGCCAATGAGCGACAGGAATGTATCCGGATGCACCTCTATTTTTTGGGATAATCCCCCGCATGCCATTGCTACCGACATGGACGCCGATGGAATCGCCGAAATTCTGCTGCTGAAACAAGACACAATTCCGGATACTGAAGTAAGGTCTCTGACTGCGACTGTCTTGAAAAAACGGTCCAGGTTTGGGCCATTTGAGGTGGTCGGCGAGATTCAATCTCAACAAAGAAGCGTCGGCACCCAATACGTGATGACAACCGATCCATTGAATGATGGTAACAATGTCGTTATTGTCTCATCCGAGGCGCCGGGCGTGGATACGCTTAACCTTCAGTATTTCTCGCTGGCCAAGACACCACTTGAGTCACCCATTGGGCAACTGCGATTCACTTCGATTCCGCCGCTAAAAATATTTGAAACCATCCCCTTGTCTTTGCCGATCAGCTGGGGAACCGGGTCTATCTGGTTTCCATTCCCGAAAGAAGGGGACAAATTCTTCACTAACACCAACCCACCGCTAAAGCATCCTTATCGAAGCTATATCGCCAGATTGTACTTTCCCGATCCCACGGAACCGCAACTGTTTCTTCAGGGGGTGACTTTCGCCAAATCGCCCACCGGTGATTTGATAATCAAAGACAATTTTCTGGAAAATCTAAGTCAGGACGTTGTACGGGGTAAAGGAGTGAAAACGGGCGGAGTTACCGACGCCGCCGCGATCCGCGTCACAACCGAGACGAACCGCTGGGGCGGCCGTCAGTTGCTGGACGTGATGCTCCCGAAAGGGGAAGATGGGACAGGGTGGCGATGGATCGGTATTGCGCCGCCGGATGGTTCCACAGGCGGGCCTCGTCCATATGATTCTTCTGGATTTATTGCGCCGGATGGGAGCATGGTCAAAGACGCGGCTGCGCGCTATCTGGGGTCTTTGCGGATGCGGGTGGTGTCGACGGACGAATTTCATCTGCCACCGCTCGCGGAATAGGACGATAACCGGGCTTGCCGTTGTGAAGGATGTCTGCGCGTGGTCGCGCCGCCTATAGGAGCCTGTCGCAAATCGGGCCTCCTGAGCCAGAGCGCGCAGAATGGAATCGCAAAGCTCCGCAATTCTTAAGGCTCTATACATCGCCGGTGGCAACCATTCAGGCCGCCACCGGCGATGTCTGGTAGAGCTTGAGGAAGTTGTGGGTGGTTGCCATCAGACTCCACGTCCCCATTCACCTTCTCTAGGAGCCTGTTGCGCATAGATCAGCACCCAAGCTCTCCACAGACGCCCCTATATCCGCCCAGATCCCAGTGACTGCAATGGATCTGGGCGGGACAATGGAGCATACACAAGCCCAAGTCCTTCTGCCGCAATCACCCAATGACTGGCTCTGGGATGATGACCCTGATTTTGAATTTTGAATTTTGAATTTTGAGGACATAAGGTAGCTCGTCGGAAAGCTGCCATTCGTTGAGGTTAGCGACGAAAAATTACGCCAGCATCGCCAGCGGCCGGTTTTGGCCGGTTGGGTGAGGTCGCCAACGGCTCGTTTGTAGTTCGCCAATCTTCTGAACCTCGCTCTGGCCGACTGGCCGCTTTCGAGAATCGCGGCTGTCAAA
>SXGT01285067.1_pt1 | contig 10568 bp, 9 predicted proteins | sample 3176221 | NCBI WGS metagenome assembly SXGT01 (sample SAMN11356862, study PRJNA531348) | freshwater metagenome | isolation source: freshwater sample F1-120 | place: China: Fuxian Lake, Yuxi | collected 2017-12-25
CGGAACTTCCAGATACGGAAGCGCTGGTTGTTGAAGCCCTCGCGGTCCTGCCGGAAGAAGACCGGGCCGGCGCTGTCGAGCTTGATGGCGATGGCGACGAGCAGGAACAGCGGCGACAGCAGGATCAGGGCGAGTGCGCCGATCACCATGTCCTCCACCTTCTTCAAGATCTGATCGAAGCCCGAGATCGGGCGTTCGAACAGGGTCATGACCGGCAGGTCGCCGAGCAGCACGACCGGGCGCTGGGAGAAGGCGAAGGTCGCGAGGTCCGGCGCCAGGCGGATGCGGACCGGCGTGATCGCCAGCTCCGCAACCACTTCCTGCAAGCGCTTTTCGGCGGACCAGGGGAGCGCGACGATCACCTGATCGACGGCGCCGCCACGGATATGGCCGATCAGGTCCTGGAGATTGCCGTAGAGCGGCAGCAGCACCTCGCGGTCGGGCAGGCGTTCGGGCAGGCGATCGTCGAAGAAGCCGACCAGGTCGATGGTCAGCCGTTCGTTGCCGAGAATGTATTTGGCGAGGCGGTCGCCCTGCGAGCCCGCGCCGAAGATGGCGACGCGGTGATTGAACACGCCCTGCCGCTTCAGCCGCCGCATCCACAGCGTGCCGAGCGAGCGAATGCCGAGGAGGGCGACGCTGCCGGTCGCGAACCAGGCGATCGCCCAGCCGCGCGAGAACTCCTCCGACACCTTGAGCAGGAAGCCCAAGGTCATCAGGAACATGCCGGTCGACAGCCAGGCGGTCAGGACCCGGGTCCAGCCGATCCGCGTCGAGAAGCGGGTGTCGATGTCGTAGCAGCCGGTCACTTCGGCGAGCGACGCGTAGAACAAGGCGGCGATCAGGGCGGCGTTACTGTACGACTGCGCCATCCCCTCCGGGATCGAGTCCAGAGCGAAGGCGGCAGCGATCCAGGCCGAGGCCGCGACCGACACCATTTCGAGCGCGCGCAGGATCAGGATGCCGATGTCCAGCAGCACCGGCGAGCGGGCCTTTTGCGCCGCGAAGCTGCCGTCCGGCAGCACATTGGTGACAGGCGTCGGGGGCGCCACGGCGCTAGGCCGAAGGGCCGCCGGAGCCTCCCCCGGTGGCCGCAGCTGCACGGGCGCGTCCATCAGGCAGCCTTCGTGCCCCCGAGTTCGCGGGCGCGGTTGGTGGCGATCAGCGCCGGCCGGACCGCGACGGGCACGGACTCGATGAAGTCGGCGATGAACTGGCGGTTGAGCGCGAAGCCGGACGCATCGTCCGGCATCAGGTTCGAGATGCGGACCAGCACGCCGTCCGGGATGATGCCGGCAAGCGCGGTGCGAAAGCGCATGCGGCGCTGTTCGTCGTTATCGACCGGCAGATATTCACCGATCCGCGTCCAGTAACTGATCCGCTCCTCCCGGCCCGGCGACATGGCGACGAGCTGGCGGCCCGGGATCGCTTCGGCGCGGCCGATCGGGAAGCTGGTAGCGCGGCTGTCGCGCACGTCGAAACCGAACGCCGGATAGCACACCTCCGGCCGGTGCAGCTGCAGCGTGTCGCTCTGGGTGTTGCCATAAGCGATGAGCAGCATGACCGGCAGCCCATCGGGCGAGACATAGGCGCGCGAGACCGTCTGGTTGTAGAGCCGCGCGGCGAGGCTGTTCTCGCTTTCCGGAGCGATCACGCCTTCCGATTCATGCGTCTTCCATTGGCCGAAGGCCTTGGGAATATTGTCCTCGAGCTTGCGGTCGCCGAGCAGGGCGACGTGCGTGTCGGGCTTGAGCGTCTTGGCTCCGGCCGCGGCCGCGAGACAGGCGCCGCCGACGATCAGATCGCGCCGATTGATCATGCCCATTTCCTCGTCAGCCATTTGCGGACCGGCGTCATCAGCCCGTCGACCATGAAGATGCCGAGCAGCGCGGTCGCGAACATCACCAGCCCAGCCGTCGAGTGCAGGAAGCCCTGCGCGGCAGCGTTGCCGAAGTGATAGGTGATCAGCACCAGGATCATGACGCGGACCAGGTTTGCAAGCAGCGCGACCGGCACGATCCACAGCATCAGGAAGAGGGCGTAGCGCCAGGACGCGTTGTGCAGGATGTAGATGTAGAACAGGCTGATCGCGGTCAGGCTGATCAGCGAGTTGAGGCCGGCGCAGGCGTCTTCCACCAGCAGTTGATACTGAGCGACGTAGAGCGTCACGCCTTCGCGGACGATCGGATAGCCGACCTTGCCGAGGATCGCCGTGGCGGCCCAGGACACATATTCCTTCATCGGCGCGGTGAGCGTGGTGATCACCCAGCCCGGCAACGGCACGACGAAGCCGAGATACAGGATCGGGAACCACATGCGCTTGCACGCTTCGAGCCCGAACCAGCCGTAGAAGATGGCCACCAGCACGCCGAGCATCGCCAGCGCCTCAAGCGCCAGGAAGTCGAACGAGCGGCCGAACACGTAGAGCAGCAGCGAAGGGACCAGCACCGCGAGCGTGAGCGCGAGGTTGCCCGGCTCCCGGATCGACACCAATTCCCGCCAGCGCCGGGCGAACAGCCAGATGCCGGTGGCGAGCACGATCGGACCGTGCACGCCTTCCTCGCCGGTCCAGGAGCCCGTGCCGATCGCGATCAGCGTCGGGATCAGGAGCGCGAGCGTTCCGATCGCCAGCGGCCAGTGCTGAAGCAGCGCGTCCAGCACCGGCGGCCGGGCACGCATCGTCTGGACGGACATGTCCATCAGTAGACGTTCAGGATCGAGCCCACCACGACCGACCGGTCGGCGCGGAGCTGTTTGGCCAGCGTCTTCATGTCCTCGACATAGGTCTTGTGCTTGCGGCCGACGACCAGCGAGAACCCGGCCATGGTCGCGACGCGCTGGCCGTCCGAGCAGATGTTGGCCGGCGGCGTATCGAAGATGGTGAGGTCATATTCCCGCAGCAGCTGGTCGACCAGGCCACGGAAGCGGGCGCCCGACAGCAGTTCCTGCGGATTGGCGGGCGGATCACCGGCGCCGATCACCGCGAGGTTCGGCATCAAATCCGTATCGACGATCTCGCCCAGCGCCCCGGCCGAGCCCCCGAGATAATCCGAAAGGCCAGCCATGCCGAGCGGCAGGCCGCACAGATCGGCGATCATCGGATCGCGCAGGTTGGCATCGACCAGCGCGGTACGAACGCCGGCCTGGGCCATCGCGACGGCCAGGTTGAGCGCCACATAGGTGCAGCCCGCCGCGGCCGTCGGCGCACAGACCGCCAGCGAGCGCCGGCCTTCGCGCAGATGCTGGGCGGCCAGGCGCGTGCGAAGCGCGCGGATAGCCTCAGCCTCCAGCGACTGCGGCTCCTTGATCATGATCGATTCGATCATCGCCGGCTCGGCGTGATGCTGGGGCATCGGCGCCAGCGTGCGCGGCGCGACGTGATCGGCCTGCTCCATCTCCTGAAGCGCGGATTTCATGCTCATGGGGATCAGGCCTCTGCAATCGCGCGGCGCCGATCGGCGCCGTCGCGGTCGATGAAACGGGCGAACCGGCTGACCAGGCTGCCTTCCTTGCGGCCGCCGCCGACCACGGCGAGCACGGGCGCGCCAGTCGCATATTCGAGATCGTCTTCGCTCCGCACACGGCGGGCGAGCAGTTCGACCAGCAGGGCGAGCAACACGCCGAGCGCGAGGCCCAGCGCCACCGCGCCGGCGATCACGAGCGGCTTGTTCGGCCACACGGCTTCGTCGGGCAGGTTGGTGTTGCCCAGCGGCTCCATCGGCGTCACGCCGGCGAGGGCCACGCCCTTCATCTCTTCGGCCTTGCCCTGGAGCTTCAGATACTGGTCGCGCTTGACGGCGATATCGGCCTGCATCTGGTTGACCCGGTCGACCTTGTCGGCCTGGGCGAGCACCCGCGCCTTCTGGGTCTGATAGGCGGCCTCGATCTCCGCGCGGCTGGTGCCGCCGACGACCGTCGGGGCGCTGCCGCTGCTCTGCTGGAGCGCGACGAGCTGGCGATTGAGCGCCTGCAGCGTCGGGTGGTTGGGGCCGAGCGTCTGCTGGGCCTGGGCGATCTGCTGCTTCAGCTGAGCGACGGCCGGGTTGGCGGCGGTGCCCGGGGTGACGGTGGCGGGCGTCGGCGCGACGGTCGCGCTCGACAGGGCGCCGAGCTTGGCGCTTTCGAGATCGACATTGCCCGGCTGGATGATGATGCCGTTGGCCTTGGCGTATTGCGCGCGCTCTTCCTCGGCCCGCTGCAGCTCGGTCAGGGCGCGGCGCGACTGTTCCTCGAACGAGGCGGCGCTGCGGGTCGCCGCGTTGACGCGCTGATCGCGGTTGAGCTTCAGGAAGGCCTCGCGGATGGCCTGCGCGATGCCCTGGGTCGAGACCGGATCGTTGCCGCGATAGCTGATCTCGATGATGCTGCTCGCCTCGACGAAGTTCGCCTCGGTGCCGGCGACGATGCGCTGGGCGAGCCAGTCGCGGATGTCGCCGCCGGGCCGGCCCGCCGCCTCGAACGACGCCTGGTTGGCCGGATCGACCGCCCAGCCCAGCGCATCGACCACCAGACCGGCGGTCTGCACGTCCTTGATGAGCTTCATCTGGGTGGCGATGTACGAGGAGATCGCCTGGTTGGAGAGCGGACCGCCGCCGAAGGCGTCGGACTTGGTCATGTCGATGAGCACGCGGTTGCGCGCCTCGTACCGCTCGGGGATCAGCTGCACCGCGATCACCGCCGCGAAGAAGCAGGCAAGCAGCGTCGCCAGGATGATCGCCTTGCGGGCGAGCAGGATGCGGAGGAACTGGGCCAGGCTCATCTCTTCAGCTCCCTCAGAACAGCCGCTCGCCGACGACGAGCACGTCGCCCGGCTGGATTTCCACGTCGAGCTTCACCTTCTTCTCGACGCCGCCCCGGAACAGCTTGATCCGGCCGGCCGACCCTGACGCATTGAAGCCGCCGCCCCGCGCGACCGCCTTGCGCACCGTCATCGGTCCGCCGCGGATCGGGTACACGCCCGGCGCATTGATCTGGCCGTAGATGTAGAAGATCTCGGCTTCCGGCACGAAGATCTTGTCGCCCGGGCGCACCATGGGATCGTCGTCCGGGCCGCCCGAGGCGAGCTTGTCGAACGCGTAGTTCCGCTGGTCGCCGTCGGCGCGGGTGAGCGTCACGAAATCGGCGCCCGTTTCGCGCAGGCCGCCGGCGCGGGCGATGATCTCCGACAGGCGATATTCGCGGTCGACAGGCTGGAGCCCCGGCTGAGCGATCGAGCCGAGCAGGGTCACATAGCGGCTCGCGAAGCTCGAAATCTCGATATTGACGACGGGCTTGGCGTAATAGCCGCCGGAGCGGAGCCGCTCGGCGATCTTGGGTGCCAAGCTGAGCGCGGTTTCACCCGCCAGCCGCTGCTCGCCGATGAAGGGCAGCTGGATCGTGCCGTTCGCCTTGACGCGGGCGCGGGTGGTGAACTCCGGCTGGCCGAGCACCGTCACCTCGACGACGTCGTCGGCGCCGAGCACATAACCTTCCGCCACATCCTTGGCCGCCTGGGTCGGCGGTGCCGCGGGACGCGCCGGCGCGGTCTGGCCGCGCGCCTGCGCCTGAATCTGCGCCTGGGCGGCGGGCGGCAGCGAGGCCGGGGGTTGCGCGGTCGCCGCGACGCCGATCGCGAGCAGGAAAGATGCGAAAGCTGCCTTGATGATCGTCATGAAACCCCGCCTGGATCAGCGGCCCAGCAACAGGCTGGCGCCGACACTGACCGTCGTGTTGGTGTAGTCGAAATCCGAATTATTCGCTGCGAACAGCACCTTCGAGTCACGCTTCTGCTGACTTACTAGTGCATTAAGCCTTAACCGTCGATTGAGATCATAGACCACGCCGCCATAGGCCCGCGTGAAGCTGTCGCCCGACAACGGAATGGCGAGACCCGGAATGCCGGTGCTGAACTTGTAGTCGCGCGTCTGGTAGGACGAGCCGAAGTTCGCCGACAGTCGCCGCGACAGGCGATAGGTGCCGTTGAGCGAATAGACTTCGCTGACCGTGTAGGACGCGAATGTGGTCGTGGCGAAGTCGACCGAGCGGGAGACGAGCAGGTCGACCGAGAAGCGGTCGGTCGGGCGCAGGTTGAGGGTGCCCGAATAGGAGGTGCCGCTGAACTTGCCCGTGTTCGAGCGCGGTTCCACCCAGCTATAGCCGGCCGACAGGGCGAGCGAGGCGCGCGAGCCGATATTGCGTTCGAACTGCAGCCCGGCGCCATAGTTGCGGATCGCGTCGCTGCGGCCGAGCAGGTCGAAGCGGTTAAGATATTCGACCTCGCCGTAGTTGCCGTAGACCGCCACGCGGCCGAGCGACGGGCGCTGGAAGCCGATCGACCCGTTCACCAGATCCTGGTTGAGGTCGTTCTGTTTGAAGATCGGCGCGGAGTTCCGGTAGGTCACGTGCTGGTAGCCGCCGGTCAGCGACAGACCCGAGGCGCGCCCGCACGCCGCCTGCGCGCCGAGCGTCGTCCGCTCCTCCACGTTCCGGCGGGCGAGCAGCGGGTCGCCCGTCACCACGAATACGTCGCCGGAGTTGGAGCGGGCACGGCCATAGGCGATGGTCGGCGAGACCGTGCAGCTGCTGGTGGCCTGGAAGGTGCCGCCGCCTTCGAGGTTGATGCGTTCTCGATTGAGCTGCGAGTTGTTGAGCTGGAAGTCGTAACCGGCGCGACCGCGCGCGAACACCGAATGGCGCCCGACCGGCAGGAACACGTCGATCTGGACGGTGGGCGTGATCGAGATGTCGTCGCGCGACCGGCCCCGGAGCAGGAAGGAGCGCGACTTGCTGAAACCGAATACGTTGCTGTCATAGGCGGCCTCGACGCCGGCGCGCAGCGTGATCCGCCGCGCATTGGCGGTGCCCGGGTTGATCCGAGGCGCCGCGCCCACGACCGGCGGCAGGTTGGAGGTCGTCTGCGCCGCCGCCACGTCTGCGGAGCCGAGCAGCAGCAGGAGCCATAGTGTCTTGTGGTTCAACCCTTTACCCTCTCGTTGCCCGCGGCCCGCCCGAGGTTATCCCCAGGTGCCGGCTATCCCTGTCCGCCCGCCACCGCAATCATTCCGCCGGCGCGCAACGCGCTTTGCCGCAACCTGTTGCTCTTCGGAGACACCGGTTAGCGGGTTGTTCAGCTATTTATAGCATTGAAGCCTGCAAATCGGCCACGTTCTTCGCACCTGCAGCATTCCGAAGCTTTGTCTTCGAGGCAAATGGGTGTAGCGAAGCGGCTTGGTCACACGGAAGGTGGCATGGAAACGATATACGACTGGGTCACGGTGGCGATCTTCGCGGGGCTGATCGTGATCTTTCTGCAGCGTTCGGTCGGGGATGCCGAGCCGCAGGATTCGATCCTGAGCTACCTGCCCCCTTCGATCGGCTGCGCAGTGGCGAATTATTTCGGCAATGAAGGCATCGAGAACGGCAACACCGTCTATCAGGTGATCGCCGCGATCGGCATCGTCGCGGTGCTGGCCTACACCTATTACGTCATCAAGCCGTTCCAGAAGCATAGCTGACGGCACCGGCGAGGCGCGAGGTACAGAGTGGCGTTTTGGAACAGGATTTTCGGGTGGCTGCGGCGCGGCCGCGAGGCTGAGGACCAGCGGGGCCCCGACCGGGCCGAGCTGCTGGAGCGGCGGCGTGCGCGGCAGGCGGCGCTGGAAGCGCGCACGGCCGAGCAGGATGCCCCCATGGCGGCGGCCGGCGGCGATGCGAGCTTCCCGGCATTTCGGTCGCCGGCGCTGGAGCGCGGCGAAGGCTCGCGCTTCGCCAAGGCCCGGTCGACCCTGCGCGACGTGTTCACGCCGGCCCAGCCGGTCACCGAGCGCAGCAAGTTCGCCGGCCGCCTGGGCGTGCTCGCCCGATTGATCGAGATCCTCGAGGACCAGCGCAGCCACGTCGTCATCTATGGCGAGCGCGGCATCGGCAAGACATCGCTGGTCCACATCCTGGCCGACATCGCCCGCGAATCCCGGTATCTCGTCGTCTACGCCTCGTGCGGTGCGTTCTCGAGCTTCCAGGACATTTTCCGGACCGTCCTGCAGGACATCCCGCAGCTCTACCTGCGCGACATCGATCCGACCGCGCTGGGCGAACAGCAGGGCTCGCTCGCCGACCGCCTGCCCGCCGACATGGATGCGCGGCAGCTGGGCGAGCTGCTCGCTCAGGTGACCGGCACGCGCGTCATCATCATCCTCGACGAATATGACCGGGCCGAGAGCGACCAGTTCCGCCAGAGCGTCGCCGAGCTGATCAAGAACCTGTCCGACCGCGCCGCCCGCGTGCAGCTGGTGCTGGCCGGCGTCGCCTCCAACCTGCAGCAGCTGGTCGGCTACATCCCGTCCATCCGCCGGAACGTCATCGGCCTGCCGATGCCGCGCCTGTCCAGCGAGGAAGTGCGCGCGCTGATCCGTATCGGCGAGCGCAGCGCCGGCGTCGAGTTCGACGACCAGGCGGTGGCCGCGATCGAATCACTGTCGAACGGCTCGCCCTATCTCGTGCGGCTGGTCAGCCACCACGCATCGATGCACGCGCTCGACGGCGAGCGAATGCAGATCCGCATCGACGATGTTTGGGCAGCACTCGACAAGGTCGTCGACGAATCGGCGGGGCGCATCGATCCGCGCCTGATCGCCGCGGTCGAGCCGTTCCTGGACGAGGGCCGCGCGCCCGTGACGCACGCCGCCGCCCGCGCGGCGAGCACGCCGGACGGCTGGTTCACGCCCGAGGATGCGCTGTCGCTGACCGAGCAATGCCCGCCCGAGCGGATGGGCAAGGAGCTCAACGAGATGACGCTGGCCGGCGTGCTGGAGCGCGCGGCGGAGGGCGAGACCGCCCGCTACCGCTTCCGCGAGGAGCCCCTCCCCACCTATCTCTGGATGCGGATCGCGCGCGACCAGACCGGCACCGAGCGCCCCGGCGCCCGCGCCGCCCGCGCCTGACACCCACGAAACTCCTCAGGGGGAAGTCGTTTCGATGAAAGTTCTGATTTTCGGCCTCGGCTATGTCGGGTGCACGTCCGCCGCGTGCATCGCTTCCCAGGGCCACCATGTGGTCGGCGTCGACGTAAGCGAGGCCAAGGTCGCGCGGATCAACGCCGGCGACAGCCCGATCACCGAGACCGGGATCGACGAGCTGATCCGCACCGCCCATGCCGAAGGCCGGCTGCGCGCCGTGCCGAGCGCAGGCGTGGAGGTGGCGGACGCCGACCTCGCCATCGTTTGCGTCGGCACGCCGAGCGCGCCCGACGGCGCTCATAACATGAGCTATATCGCCGAGGTGACGCGGCAGATCGCCGCCGCGGTGGCCAAGCACGGCGCCAAGGGCCTGACGGTCGCCTACCGCTCGACGGTGCGGCCGGGGACGATGGAAGAGCTGGTCATGCCGATCTTCGCGGCCGCCCTGGGCGAGCGCGCCGACACGCTGATCGACATCGTCTACAATCCGGAGTTCCTGCGCGAGGGTTCGGCGATCTGGGATTTCGAGAACCCGCCCAAGATCGTGCTCGGCACCAAGGACGGCCGGCCCAACGCGGCAATGGAAACGCTGAACGAGGGCCTGGACGCGCCGGTGTTCCGGGTCGGCTTCCGCGAGGCGGAGTTCACCAAGTTCGTCGACAATAGCTGGCACGCGGTCAAGGTCGCGTTCGCCAACGAGGTCGGGCGCCTGTGCTATCAGCAGGGGATCAGCGCCAAGCAGATCCACGAGATCTTCGTGGCCGACACCAAGCTCAACATCTCGCCCTATTACATGCGGCCGGGCGGAGCCTTCGGCGGCTCATGCCTGCCCAAGGACGTCCGCGCGCTGCAGTTCATCTCGGCGGACGTTGGCGGCGGCACGCACCTGCTCGATTCGGTCATCCGCTCGAACGAGTCGCACAAGCATTTCCAGTACGAGGTCGCGACTGAAGGGCTGAACGCCGGCGCCCGCGTGCTGATGGTCGGCCTCGCCTTCAAGGCCGGCACGGACGACCTGCGCGAGAGCCCGCATATCGACCTCGCCCGCAAGCTCCTGCGGGCCGGTTATCAGCTCTCGATCTACGACCCGAACGTCGATGCGACGGCGCTCGTTGGCCAGAACCTCGGTTATATGTATTCGCAGTTGCCGCAGCTGAAGTCGCTGCTGGTCGACCGCGCCACGGTGGACGCCGGCGGCTTCGACCGGGTGCTGCTCTGCAACGGCGTCGACAAGACGCTCGAGCTGCCCGGCCACACCGTCGATCTGGGCCGCATTCCGTGAACGCGCCCGTGCTGGGCGGCTTCGAAGCGGTGGACCGCACGCGGCTGGCCGGCGCGCGCGTGCTGATCATCGTCGAGAACCTGCCGCTGCCGTTCGACCGGCGGGTCTGGCTGGAGGCCCGGACGCTGAAGGCGGCGGGTGCGAAGGTGTCGATCATCTGCCCCACGGGCAAGGGCTATGAGAAGCGGCACGAGGTGCTGGAAGGCATCGACATCTACCGGCATCCGCTGCCGATCGAGGCGGACGGCGCGCTCGGCTATCTGTTCGAATATGGCGCGGCTCTATTCTGGGAAACGGTGCTTGCCTGGCGCGTGTTCCTGAAGGGCGGGCTGGACGTCATCCATGGCTGCAAC
>SXGT01396123.1_pt1 | contig 10568 bp, 10 predicted proteins | sample 3176221 | NCBI WGS metagenome assembly SXGT01 (sample SAMN11356862, study PRJNA531348) | freshwater metagenome | isolation source: freshwater sample F1-120 | place: China: Fuxian Lake, Yuxi | collected 2017-12-25
ACGAGCTCGGGGTCGAGGGCGCTCGTGATCTCGTCGAGCAGCAACAGCTCCGGGTCGCCCATCAACGCGCGCACGATCGCCACTCGTTGTTGTTGGCCACCCGACAGCCGGTCGGGGTACTCCCGCACCTTCTCGGCGAGGCCGAAGCGCGCCAACAACTCCTCGGCTCGCGCATCGGCCTCGGCTCGCGACGCCCGGTGCACGCGTCGCGCTGCGAGCGTGACGTTGGCGAGCACCGTCAGATGCGGGAAGAGGTTGTACGCCTGGAACACGATCCCGATTCGCCGTCGGATCGTGTTCGGGTTCGCGCCCGGATCGGTGATCACCTCGCCGCCGAACTCGATACTCCCCGCGTCCACCTTCTCCAGGAGGTCGACACAACGCAAGAGCGTCGACTTGCCGCTCCCGCTCGAACCGATCAGGCACACGACCTCGTGGTCACCAACTGCAAGGTCGATGCCGCGCAGCACCGCTTTGTCACCGAACGCTTTATGGACGTCGCACACGAGCAGCTTCGGCGAGGCACTCATGCGATCTGCTGCTGTCGACGGCTGCGGTCGCGAGCCGTGTACCAATCGGTGAAGCGAGCGAGTGGCACGCTGATGAGTAAGAACAGGACTGCCGCGACGACGAACCCGGTGTAATTGAACGTGCGCGACTTGTAGATGTCGGCTTCGCGGATCGCCTCGCGAATTCCGAGCACCGACACCAGCGCGACGTCCTTCTGGAGCGAGATGAGTCCGCCCAACAATGCCGGCACCGTGTTGCGTACCGCCTGGGGAATCACCGCGTACCAAAGCGTCTGCAACTGCGTAAGCCCGAGGCTACGGCCCGCGGCGCGCTGGCTTTCGTGTACCGAATCCATACCCGCGCGGAACACTTCGGCGGTATAGGCCGAATACGACAGCACCAACGCGGTCACGCCCCAGAACCACGGCGAGTTCGGCACGCCCTCGATCTGCAATGCCGGAACGCCAAACCCCAAGAGGATCAGGACGAGATAGAGCGGCAGCCCGCGCAACAAATCGATGAACACGATTGCGAGGGTGCGGATCGGGAAGAACGCCGGCCCGCGCAAGCTGCGCACGACTGCGAGCAGCAACGACAGCGCCAAGATCGCGACCTCGGCCACGATGAACATCCAGACGTTGCGCTGGAAGCCCTTCCATACCTGCGGCCAAACCTCGACGGCATCGTCCCACGAGAAGTACTGCGCCCGGACCCGCGGCCAGGCGTCACTCGTCAGCACCAAGGCGAGCGCGACCGCGACGAAGACAACGGTCGAGATCGCCGCGATGATCGCGGCCTTGGCGCCTTCTTCTCGGAGTTGCGCGCGCCGCTGGCCGCGAGCCACTACTCGGTGAGACTCGGGATGCTGCCGCCCTGGTTGAGCCATTCGTCCTCGAGCGATTCGAGCGTGCCGTCCTCACGCAATGCCGCCAGCGCCTGGTTCACGCAGTCGACGAGCGGGCTCGCGTCCTCGAAGAGCAAGCCGAGCTGTTCGGGCTCGCCACCGACCTGCGGCAGCACGCCGACGATCGACGACGTGTCGATCTCGACTGCCGTCACGTAGTACGCCGTCGGGAGGTCGAACACTGCACCGTCGACCTGACCTGCATCGAACGCGGCCTTCAGCGCAGCGTTGTCGTCGTAGACCGCGGCCTCGCTGTCGGGTTGGATCACATCTTCGATGTAGGTGAGACTCGTGGTGCCGATCGCAGCGCCGAGCTTCTTGTCCTTCAGGTCGGCGAGACTCGCGGCACCGATCACCGACGAACCATCCGGGGCGATCAGCGCTTGCTCGACGTCGTAGTAGCCCTCACTGAAGTCGACGACCTCGTCGCGCTCGGCCGTGATCGAGTACTGCTGGACGTTGAAGTCGTAGTCCTTCTCGCCGGGCGCAATTGCCTCGTCGAAGCCGGTGCGCACGAACTCGACCGGAACACCGAGTTGCTCGGACAGCGCCGCGACGAGCGCGCCTTCGAAGCCCTGACCGTTCGCTGGATCGTTGTCCTCCATCCACGGCGGGAAGACCTCTTCGCCGGTCGCGACAGTGAGCGTGCCCGCCGTCTTGAGCGGGAGCGACTCGGGGGCGCATGCATCGGGCGCCGGTTCGGTGTTGCCGGTCGTGTCGTCGGTGGCCGCCGGCACCGTGGTCGAGTCGGCGGTTTCGTCATCGTCGCCGCACGCCGCAGCCACCAGACCAAACGCCAACAGCACGACAAGCACCCGCTTGCCTCGCATCCCCGTGGTTCGCATCGGAATTCCCCCTTGGGCCCCACACCGGGGCGTTCGCTCGGCCAATCTACGACAGCACTCCCGACCCTGTCTCGTCGACCACCGCAGTCGCACTATCCGGCGGGCGATTCAGCGGGCGATTCAGCGGGCGACGAACTCGCCCTCCTCGAAGGCGATGACGACCTCGAAGCCCAGGCCGTCGTACAAACGAAGGGCGGCGACGTTGTCGTCACTGACGTTCAGCGAGATCTCGTCGGTCGTCGGAGTCAGCTGCGCACAGACCCCCCGAACGAGATCGGCGGCGTGACCGCGTCGGCGGTGGTCGGGATCCGTCACGACGTTCCCGATCGCCGCGACGCGATAGTGCGCCGACACCACGTGCACCCCCGCCATCGCAATCAACGCGTCGCCAAGGAATCGTCCGAGGTAGGCGCCCGTATCCAGCATCGACGGTGTGAAGAACCGACCGTGATCGGGCGCAGCATCGAACAGCCGCTCGATCGCCGCCAGATCGACTCGGCGCAGGCCGACCAGGTCCGGGCTCGGCCGCGCGGCCAAACGGCGATCAGCCAGGCGCATCCGCGTATGGGGTGCGCACCAGCGGGCGTCGAACCACGGGGCCAACGCCTGCCCGGCCCCCATCGGGCCGGTCAGGAACGAATGCGGGGGCAGCTCGCCCGCGGCCGCGAGATCGACGAGGAGCCCAATCGTCTCGGCGTTGGCCCGGGCCGACACGCAATAGACGATCGCCACCTCGGCATCGTCGAGTTCGAGGATCCCGACGGCCGCGTTCTCACGTCGATACCACCGGCCCTGGCTCCAAAACGGTTCTTCGAGGTCGGCCAGGCCATATGCATGGACCGCACGATCTCGGCCGAAGAGCGCAGCGAGCGCTTCGGGGCTCGTCTCGACTGGTGGGACCCGATTCGCCATCGAGACACAGGGTACGAAGCGCCAACCCGGTGCTGGTAGCGCGCGCGTGCCAAACTAGTTGTTTCCCGCCTCACTTTCAGGAGTCCCCTGTGCGCAATCTCGCCTACATCGACGGCAGCACGGGCAGCATGATCCTCGCCGCGATTGCGGCAGGCGCTGCCGGTATCGGCGTCGTGTTCAAGACCTTCGGTCGTCGAATGCTCGCCGTGTTCTCCCCCTCGAAACGCTCGGCAATGAAGGCCGAGCGGGAGGCGGCAGCCGCGGCTGAGGACGCGAGCTGAACTCCGGGACAACTGCGAGCGGCGCGGAACCAGCGTCGTACCGCGACCCCGACAGTGCCGTTTTTCGCCTCGATGGTCGGATCCTGCGCGGCCTGTCCGAACGCGGCGCGGCCGACTGGGACCGGCTCAAGGCCTCATCGGCGTTCACTGCACTCGTTGAAAGCGGGCGGCTGGTCGCAACGACCGAGTACGCCGGGACCGCTCCCCCGTCGCCTCGTGGAACGCAGTGGACGCGGGTGCTCGAGCACGAGCCGATCCCGGTCATCAGCTACCCGTACGAGTGGCCGTTTGCGATGCTGCGCGATGCCGCCGCGTTGGAACTCGACGTACTGGGGACCTCGCTCGAGTCCGGGCTGACGCTGAAGGACGGCACGATCTACAACGTGCAGTTCGTCGGATCCCGACCGGTGTTCATCGATATCGGTTCGTTCACCAAGGGCGAAGGCCCTTGGCCCGGGTATCGCCAGCTCTGCGAAACCGCGCTGTTCTCGCTGCTGATGCACGCGCACCTCGGTTTGCCTCACCAGGCCATGCTGCGCGGCAGCGTCAACGGGGTCTCCCCCGAACACGCTCGCGCCGTGTTCAACGGCCGCAAGAAGTGGAAGAAAGGCGTGTTCCAACACGTCGTGCTCCAAGCGGCGCTGCAACGCCGTCAGACGACGTCCAGCGAGTCGATGAAGGCTGAGCTCACGCGCGCTGGCGCCAACAACGAGCTTGCAAAGGCCCTCGCCAAGAAGATGCACAAGCTCGTGTCGTCGCTCGAGGTCTCGACGAAGCGTTCGACGTGGTCCGACTACCGCACGACGTGCACGTACACCAGTGAGTCGGCGGCGTTCAAGCGTGCGTTCGTCGAACAGGCCGCCACGACGGGTGCGCCCAAGCGCATCCTCGACCTCGGAGCGAACGATGGCGAGTACAGCGTGCTGGTGGCGCCGCACTGCGATCACGTCATCGCGTGCGATTTCGACGAGCTCGTCATCGATCGGCTGTACCGACGATTGCGGTCGGAGGGTCCGAGCAACATCATTCCCCTCGTGGTCGACCTCACCGATCCTTCGGGCGGTATCGGTTGGGCCAACCGCGAGCGCACACCGTGGCAAGAGCGAATGCAGCCCGATCTCGTGCTCGCGCTTGCCTTGATCCATCACTTGGTCATCGGCGCGAACGTCCCGCTCCCGATGGTCGTCGATTGGATGCGCGCATTCGATGCGCGCTTGGTGATCGAGTTCGTCGATCCCGACGATCCGCAGTCGAAACGACTCCTTGCGAACAAGCCGGCCGGGCTCTTCGACGACTACACGCGCGAACGGTTCGAAGCGATCGTCGCCGATCGGTTCGACATCGCGCGGAGCGCGGACGTGCCGGGTCAGCCTCGAAAGCTGTACGAGTTGGTACCGAAGGCGTGACGCCGGGTCGAACGACCACGACGCTCGAGACGGGTCGTTTCCGTCGGGCAGTCGTCATCGACCTCGTCGAACTGTTCGCTCTGTGCGGTATCGGGATCGCGCAGCCCGTACTCGAAGTGTTCGGGAACGCTCCCGAAGTGTTCATCGAGGCCGGGGCGAGCCGAGCCGACATCTGGTGGTTCGCAGCCGTCGTTGCCTTCGGCCCACCAATCGCGCTGGCCGCAATCGAGGTAACCGTTCGAGCAGTCGGCGGGCCGCGGGTCGGAACCACGGTCCACCACGTATTCGTCGCAGGATTGGCGCTCCTGATCGGCGTGCGGGCCGTGCGGTTGCTCGCCGGGATCGAAGGCTCCTCGCTGTTCGTGCTCGCGGCTGTCATCGCCACGCTCTTGACCATCGCCAGATATCGATTCTCTGCCGCCCGTTCTTGGTTGCGATTCGCCGCGTTTGCGCCGTTGCTGTTCGCCGGGGCGTTCGTGTTCGCTTCGCCGGCGAAGTCGCTTGCTCGTGGTGCCGACGCCGAGGCGCGCGAAGCCGTCGAGATCGAGGAGGTCGATCTGGCGACACCACGGCCGCCCGTGGTGTTGCTCGTCCTCGACGAACTCCCGATCCGCTCACTGCTTGCCGAAGACGGCACGATCGATGCCGAGACGTTTCCGAACTTCGCGGCCCTGGCCGACGACACAACCTGGTTCCGCAATGCAACGACCGTCGCAACCCACACGGCGAACGCGGTGCCGGCGATCTTGACCGGTCGGTATCCCGGCGGCGTCATCGACGCCCCCGCGGCCGCAGACCACCCGGACAATCTGTTCCGCCTGCTCGGCAATGCCTACCGGTTCAACGTGTCGGAGCTCGACACGCAGCTGTGCGCGGTGCCGCGCTGCGACGCGCAGAACTCCGACAACGCGCCGACGGTGACCGCCGTGTCGCCGTCGACGACGATCGCCGCCGAGTCGAACGCGTCGACCTCGTCATCACCGCTCGGTCGTCTCCTGGGACGCGTTCGGGAGGAATACCCGGTCATGGTCGCGCTGCACGACATCCAGGCGTTGCCGTCGGTCGAACACGAAGACTTGGTCGCGATCGCCACGACGACCACCGCAACGACGACCACCGTTGCCGCGCCGGTCGACATCGCCAGCGCGACCCCGACCACGATCGACCGCGGCCTCGCCAAGTTGCCGACGGTGCAACCCGGTCGCTTCTCCGAGTGGCTCGCGAGCATCGACTCGGACACCGAGCACCCACAACTCAACGTGTTGCACCTCACGATGCCACACAACCCGTGGAACCTCGACGCGAGCGGCACGCGCTACCGCACACCGAACGACATGCTGCACCTTGCCGGGACGGACCTCGGCCACTGGACTGCTGATCCCGGCGCGGTGATTTCGGCTCGGCAACGCCACCTGCTCCAGGTTCGATACGTCGACACGCTGATCGCGGCGCTGCGGGCTCGTCTCGTCGAACTCGGGATCTGGGACGAGGCACTGGTGATCGTGACCGCCGACCACGGTGCGGGATTCGAAGTCGGCGGTTGGCTGCGCGAATGGGACGCGACCAACCAGACCAACTTGCTCGGCGTTCCGCTGTTCGTCCGAGGCCCCGAATTCGTACCCGGTGCGGTCGTCGATCAGGCGACGCAATCCGTCGACATCGTCCCGACCATCGCGGCCCATGCCGGCATCGCTATTCCTTGGTCGGTCGACGGCGTCGATCTCAACCAACTCCCGAACGTGGAGCGAACGCGCCACCCGGTCGGCGCCATCAAGTACCTCGACTACAACCGCATCGAGGTCGATGTCTCGACGCACCTGGACTCTCTGCTCTCGCTCGTCGCGTCCGACGGCGACGACGGCGGTGACGACGCGACGATCTTGCGTCGCGGCCCGCGCGGCGACTTGATCGGTCAACCGCTTTCCGCGTTCGCGATCGACGGCGACGCCGGGGGTCTCGACGTGCTGTATCCCGACGACGGATCGTGGGCGCCGACCGACACGGGCAGCGTGAGCGCGTTCATCGTTGCCGAACCCGACGACATCGGCCCGAACGAGATCATCGTGATTTCTGTCGACGGGACGATCGGCGCCACCGCGATGACGTTCCGCGACGGCGACGTCGAATCACGCCTCGCTGCCTTGATCCTGCCGACGACCATGCTCGGCGGGGATCACGACGTGCGCTTCTTCCACTTGCGCGACGGCGACATCCTCGCCCCCCTCGACGCGACGTGAGGCGTCAAGCCAGGTAGCGGTCGAGATTGCGGTGGAGGTTGATGATGCGGCACTCCTCGGACTCGGAGACCACCAGTTCCTTCAAGCCCGGCTGATGCAAGCCCTTTTGTGAGCGAGCGAAGTTCGCGAGATCCTGATTGAGCACCAATCCGAGCGGGAGTTCCTCGTTGGCGTCGACTTCCAGGTCGAACAGCGGCTTGCCGCGCGGCGTCGGGTCGTTCACCGGGTGACGTTCGAAACTCATCGCGTCCATGAACGCTTCGGTGACGGACGCACCGGGGCGGGCTCGCACCACCTGCATCATGTCGGAGAAGACGAGCACGGTGATGTTCGGGAAGATGTTGTACTGCTCCATGTCGAGCAGTTGCTCGGTCGAATAGTGCGTGAGATCGACGCCGCGCTCCCGCTGTTGCTCCATGATCATGCGCGCGAGCACGTCACGCAGCGTCTCGTTCGGTCCGATCGGCGGACATGGTCCCGGAGCGTTCATGTCCGCACCAACCCGGGCACCCATCACGCGGACAAAGTGCTCCCACACGTACTGATCGTCGACCTCGGCGCTCGACCCCAACCGTGGCGACGGCAGCCCGTAGCTCTGCACGAGGCGACCGGCGTGCTCCCAGATGTGCTGGGGGCCGTTGACGTCGTCGGCCATGCCCAGCATCTCGGGATGAATTCCCTGCACGTGGTAGGTCTCGCTGAAACCGTCGATCAGCGTCTTCCAGTTGCACCGTGCGGGGACGCTGACCATGGCGGTGCACCGAAACTCGTCGATCGCGGCCCACGCGGTCTCAGCGGGAAGCGGAGTGAGAAATGAGGCGAGCGGCGGCGCGTCGAGATCGCAGTTCACGAAGACGAGAGGGCCCCACGAGTCGACGGCGGCGGGAATGAGCGGCAGCTCGTCGTTCGTCACGCCGTAGACCTTGCGCGACGGAATCTCGCGCAACTCGCCGCGCAGCGACCATGTCCACCGATGGAACGGACACCGCAACTCGGTCAGCCCGGCACCCGAACCCTCACAGATCGCCGAACCGCGATGACGGCAGGCATTCTGGAACGCACGCAGCACGCCATCGTCACCGCGCACCACGAGCACCGACAACAGACCGCACCGATACTCGTAGAAGTCGCCTGGATGCGCGACCTGGTCGAGCGGGCAAGCGAACTGCCAGACGCGCGGCCACAGCCGGTCGCGTTCGCGGTCGAACCACTGCGTCGACGTATAACGCTCGGTCGGAATCCGTGTCGTCGTCACGGCCGCGCAGGCTACGACGCGCTCGGCCTGGGAGTGCCTGCGCGCCGCGACTTGCTCCATTGCCTCGATTTGACCGATGAGTTCGGTGCATCGCTCTGCGGGCGTAGGGTGCGAGCATGCCGACCGTTGTCAGTGCCTCTCGCCGCATCGCCGCACCTGCGGAGAAGATCTTCGACCTGCTTGCCGACTCGACTCGCCACCACGAATTCGACGGCAGCGGATCGGTGCAACAAGCCAGGCAAGGCGCGCCGACCCGACTCGCCCTAGGCGCGAAGTTCGGAATGGACATGAAGATCGGCATCTCGTACAAGATCACCAATGAGGTGGTCGAGTTCGAGGAGAACCGCCGCATCGCCTGGCGCCACTTCGGCCGCCACGTCTGGCGCTACGAACTCGAACCGTCCGACGACGGCACCGTCGTGACCGAGTCGTTCGACTGGACGAACGCTCGGAGCCGCAAGATGATCGAAATCATGGGCTATCCGAAGAAGAACCTGGCTGCAATCGAACAGACCTTGGAACGTCTCGCCACTGTCGTCGAATGAGCGATCTGATTCGCGTCGACATCGATCGGGGTGTCGCGTCGGCGACGATTGACGCGCCGCCGATCAACCTGATGACCGTCGACTTGCTGGTCGCGATCGCACGCACGGCTGAGCGAGTCGCACACGACGACGACGTGCGTGTGTTGGTCTGGCGAAGCGCACACCCCGACTTCTTCATCGCGCATTTCGACGTCGAGGCGATCTTGGCGTTTCCGATCGACACCGAACCGGTGCGCGGCGAGCCGAACTATTTCCACGAGATGTGCGAAACCCTGCGGACGATGCCGAAGGCCACGATCTGCTCGATCGCTGGCCGCGTCGGTGGCGGTGGCGCCGAGATGGCGGCGTCGTGCGACATGCGTTTCGGCGCGATCGGACGCACCGTGCTCAACCACATGGAGGTACCGCTCGGCATCCTCCCGGGCGGGTCGGGAACGCAGCGCACCCCCCGACTCGTTGGTCGCAACCGTGCGCTCGAGATCATCCTCGGTGGTATCGACGTCGACGCGAACACGCTCGAAGCCTGGGGCTGGCTGAATCGGGCGTTGCCGGCCGACGAGCTCGACCGTCACGTCGACCAGCTTGCGCTCCGGATCGCCTCGTTTCCGCCGGCTGCGATCGCCGAAGCCAAAGCGGCGGTGCTCGCAGCCGAACCCGACCCGACCGAAGGCCTCGCCGAGGAGTCGTGGCGGTTCCAACGCACGTTGCGGACCGACGCGGCCCAGCAGCGCATGCGGCGGTTCCTCGAACGGGGAGGTCAAACCCACCAGGTCGAACTCGCGATCGCCGACCTCGAACTGGCCTGAGAACTGCCGCGACGGCGCGTGCCAGACTGCGGACATGACGCCGCTTTCAAAGATCGCGCCGCGCTTCGTCGAGATGGCGCACCAGATCGTGTGGTGTGCTGCAGCGACTGTCGACGCGGACGGACGACCGCGATCACGGGTGCTGCATCCGATTTGGGATTGGGATGGCCAACAGCTCACCGGTTGGATCGCGACCGGACCGACACCCGTCAAGGTCGCTCACCTCGCCGCACATCCGTATATGTCGCTGAACTATTGGGCGACGTCACATGACACGTGCGTCGCCGAGTGCCGCGCGACCTGGCATTTCGACCTCGAGACGCGCCGACGAATTTGGGATCGGTTCAAGCACGCGCCCGCGCCCGTGGGCTACGACCCCGCGATGATTCCGGTCTGGACCAGTCCCGATGACGACACGTTCGCGGTCGTACGTCTCGAACCATGGAAACTTCGCGTGTTCCCGGGGGCCGCGCTGTTCGGCCAAGCCGAAGTCGAGTATTGGAGTGAGGGCTCATGAAGTTCAATCGTCTCGGCCGCAGTGCGCTGCGAGTGTCGGAGCTGTGTCTCGGCACCATGAACTTCGGGCCGCACACGACCGAGCCCGACTCCCACGAGATCATGGATCGCGCGCTCGAGCTCGGCATCAACTTCTTCGACACCGCGAACCGCTACGGAGGCGACAAGGGCGCGGGGGCAACCGAAGCGATCATCGGTCGGTGGTTCGCGCAGGGCGGCGGTCGCCGCGAGAAGGTCGTCCTCGCGACGAAGGTCTTCGGCCCGATGACCGACTGGCCGAACGACGGCGGGCTGTCGGCGCGCCATATCCGGATGGCCTGCGACGAGAGCTTGCGTCGGCTGCAGACCGAT
>SXGT01508142.1_pt1 | contig 10568 bp, 6 predicted proteins | sample 3176221 | NCBI WGS metagenome assembly SXGT01 (sample SAMN11356862, study PRJNA531348) | freshwater metagenome | isolation source: freshwater sample F1-120 | place: China: Fuxian Lake, Yuxi | collected 2017-12-25
ATGATTGGTTGAGGGAATACTCTGGTTTGGATCCTGCATCCATTGGAGAGGACGTCCTGCAGGAGTTGGTACGGGATCGGATTTCGATGCTGAGATGCAGTTCTCTGAATGGTTATCTCGATCACCTGAGCGGCTCTGCCCAGGAACGGTTAATTCTGATCGAACGATTGGTCGTGCCTGAGACCTGGTTTTTTCGGGATCGTCCATCCCTGGAATTCGCGGCGCAGTATGCGATCAAAACCTGGTCGAAATCCCATCCTAAGGGTCCTTTTCGAGTGCTCTTCATGCCTTGCTGGACAGGAGAAGAGCCCTATTCCCTGGCGATGGCCTTCGCCCAGGCTGGCTGGCCTTTGAGCCGTCTTCGCATTGAAGCCATTGATATCAGCCGAGACAGTATCCGCACCGCACGCGAGGGAATCTATAACGGCGACAGTTTTCGTCCGCCTGATTTGGATTTCCGTGAAACGCAATTAGTCCCGGTGCGAGCGGATACTTGGCGGGTTCCAGACGATATCCGTGCGGCAATACTTTTCGAGCAAGCGATCCTCACTGCCCCTGGCTTTGTGGGTATGAGGGTTCCATACGACGCGATTTTTTGTCGGAATCTGTTTTTTCACATGGATTCGCAGGCGCAATCGAAGGCTATCTCGGTGGTTAATTCCTTGTTGCAACAGGAGGGAATCGTGGCGGCAGGCGCGAGCGAGTTGGAGTTATTGAGGAAGTCCGGTTACCGCCCAGTGAACGATCTCATGCCATTCGTTATGAGCCGGGTCAAGGCCTTCGTTGACCCACAGCGGTCCCGATAGGATCGCCGAATTTTCGCATGGAGAGCATCCGCTCAATGGGACGGCTCGACCATCCCGCTTGAGTCAGTTCGCACCCCATTTGGTGTTTCGGAGAAACGCGATCAGGTCGGCAAGTTCCTGGGTAGACAATTGCTGATCTAAACCTTGCGGCATGATGGAGATGGCTCCGGGACGCAACTCGGCGATGTCGGTTCGAGCGATTCGCTGCACCGCGTCAGGACCCGTGAGTAGGATGACTTCATCGGCTGCGTCCTTTTTGAGGACACCAGTGAATTCCTCTCCCGACCGGGTGGCTACCACCATGGGTTCGTAACTCCGCACAAAACTGGCGCTGGGATAAACGAGAGCCTCCAATAGATCCCGAGCACTGCGGACGTCGCTGATTCGAGTGAGATCCGGACCCACCAGTCCGCCGAGATATCCGATTTTGTGACAGGAAGCGCACGCGGCTTTGGAACTATTGAAGATTAGTTGGCCACGTCGAACGTCTCCAGACTGAATCTGGGACAACAGGTTATCCAGATGGGCGCGTTGCTTTTCGGCACCAGTGTCCAATGAGGCAAGTAAGTCGTCGCCGGCTTTGCGGACGGACTCGGGGAATTTGGCCAAGCGAGGTCGAAGGGTATCCGGTCGTATAACGGAAGCAGCCTTGGAGTCTCTGAGGGCACCGACCAGATTCAGTCCGAGAGTTTCGTCCGATTGATTTTCGAAAACGGCCAACAAGCGGGTCGTTTCCATCGGGCCGGCGGTGCGTAAGGCTTCAACGATTCCTGGTAATTGTTCGGAATTGAGTTTGGCTCGATGGAGCGCGGTCACTGCGGCACCACGGATGGACACGGACTTGGCGGGGTCGAGGCCTGACTTGGTGAGCTCAAACAGAGTGGCTGGAAGTGTGGATCCGGGAGGAAGTGTGGCCAGAGCCGTCAGGCGTATCTCTTCAGTCAATTCGGGGTTCTGTGCCACGGCTAAGAGGGCGGAAATCCACGAATCGGACTCGCCTTTGGGAGTCGGCAAGGCTCGCGCGGCTCGAATGCCAAATTCGGTCAGTAGAGGACTGCTCTTTTGAAATGTGTGGATTAAGGAGTCGCGCCAGGACATCGGCGTTTCGTGGAGGCCGGATGCGGCCATGGCTTGGAGGGCCATCTGGCGACTCAAATCCGTGGCTTGAGCATCACGAACTTGTGCGGCGATTAGCTCCTGCACACTGCTATCGCGCGCGAACAACGCGAGTTGTTGAACCAGGGTCGCTTGGGCTTCACCGGTGGAGGTTCGTTGAAGTTGATCGCGGAATTGGCCCGCGAGTGCGCCTCCCCAAGAAGCATGACGCGAGGCAATCGTGGCGGCGGTCTCTTGAAGGATCGGGTCGTTGGAATTTAACAACGCCGCGATGGCTTCCGGCTTTAACTCGCCCGAATCCATCTGGTCCAATGCCATCAACGCAATACGCCGCACGACAGAATGGTTGCTCACCAATCCCCGGCGCGTCCCTACGGGATCGGCGATGCCAATCAACGCGTAGGTGAGGCTATGTTCCAGGTAGCGTGACGCTGCGGTGAATACTTGGTCGGGTGTTTTGTCCGGAACTAGGTCCTTCGGCAACCGTTCGGCGGCTCGCAGCAGCGCGGGAACCGCTTCCTGGTTGGCGATCCTGCCGAGGGCTTCTGCTGCGATGGAGCTCAACGCGGGGTCGCCCTTTTCGAGTGTCGCCAGCAATCGGCTCATGGCTTTGGCGTCGCGCCACAGCGAGATAACCTTGAGGGCGGTCTGACGGACACTTGTGTCGCTATCGTTCATCCCTTGACGAACGGCTTCTCGAGCCCGAGGCCCGGGAATCCGGGCTAGCGTCCATAGCGCATCGCGACGCGCTTCAGCGGATTTGGATCGGAGGGCGAACTGGTCCAGGGCGTTGACGGCGTTGGTCCCGAGGTGTGCCAGGGTTTGGATGGCTCGTTGACGAACGACGGGACGTGGGTCTTCCAAGCGCTTGGAGAGCGTTGAGGCAGGAACTCCATTCCACTGGAGCTTCAAACCGCGAACATCTTGAACGGGAACAGTCCCGGAACGTCGGATACGATAGAGTCCTCCCAAGACATCCTCTTTGGCCAATTGTGAGCTAGGGCAGCACAGTTTGTACCAACCGCCGGTGTCTACCACCAGAAGCGAGCCATCAGCGTCCTCGAGGACATCAGTTGGATGAAAATCAAGACTGTCGCTCACCATGAAATCTTGGTCCTCAGTGCGGAATGTCGCCCCTTCGGGTTTCAGAATGTGTCGAGTGATTTTGTGAAGGTTGAAGGTCGTGGCAAACAAGTTATCCCGGAAGCTTTCTCCAAATGCGGTACTCTGATAACGGCAGAGTCCGCTTGGTGCGCCTGGCCCAAAGTGGGTCATGGGGAGAAAGATCTCTCCGGTGCGCTTTAGGTCATCATTGACGTTATTAATTTTGCCAAAAACGCTTCCGTAGCTGGCATGTCCCAACCCATCACGGCTACCTGGACGGGAAAAATCCATGAAGGTGCTCGTGAAGATCGCCTCGCCGGTCGGTGTAAAATCGACTTCCACCGGGTTGTCCATCCCGCCGGACATGACGAACTCCAGTTCCGTCAGGTCGGCACGGGCACGGAAGATGTGCGCTGCACGATCCAGGATGGGGCGCCCTTGCCCGTCGGTTAGTGCCAGTTTCTCAAAGGCACCCTTGGTCCAGTAGAGTCGTCCGTCTAATCCGGGATATGGGCCGTGGATGTCATTGCCACAGTGTGTCAAAACGCCTTGCTTGAACCACTCTTCTCGCTTGTCAGCGACGCCGTCCCCGTTTGTATCGGTAAACTTCCAAATGCTTGGAGGAGCTGCTGCATAAATCGAGCCGTCGAACCACAGGCAGCCTTGGATGAAGCCGATCTTGTCGGCGAAAACCGTGTGTGTTTCGTAACGCCCATCGCCATCTGCATCGACCAGTTGGATGATCCGATTCCGGGGATCGAGCCATTGTTCTTTGGGTGGCTTACTGGAGCCGCTGGAATCGGTAACGTAGAGCCTTCCTTGGAAATCGAACGAGGCACTCACGGGTCGAGGGATGGCCTCCGGGCTGGCGACCTGTTCGACGGTGAAACCAGCGGGCACAGTAAATCGATGAGCTCCGATAGGGACTTCAGCGCTGAAGGCGATCGGCACAACCATTGCCAGGCAGGACAAAAGTGCGGAGGCGCAGCGAGGCGTGTTCACACCCCTATTTGTGGCCAAATGAGTGCCGCTGCACAGTTCAAAAGTTATCGGGGTGTGGAAGATTTCTCGTACGCCCAAACGAGAAACGGCATGAGATCGCCCTGAATGTGGACTCTCCCGACAACCCGGATATCCGGTGGATGATGGACCGGACGACACGCAAAAAATGACCGGTCCGGTGCTAGACATTGGCAAGTTGTTGCCAACTGGCTTGCAGAGGTAGCCCTGCCTTGTGTGCTTCGATGCAACCGGTTGCGCCATTCGAGTGCGCCCGGTTCGCGTTTTGGGGATGGATTCAGTTGGACGACGGCTTGGTCGTGACGTGATCGTGCACTTTTGCTTTCAAAAATGAGGCCAGTTCAGAAAGTTTATCGGTGTTAATGAGATCCACGTCCGCGCGGAACAGTTCGCCCCACGCGTCGGGTTGGTCTTGTACCGCCCAGAATCGAATTCGGCGCCCCTGGTGATGCGCTTGCCGAACCAGGTTATGCAGCTTGATTCGGTCCGATTCGACCAGTTTTCCATCAGTGAATCCACCGAACGTCGGGCGCCAACTTTCGCTCACTAGTGGGTAGAGATGTTTGGATGGGTTTGTCGCCAGGTCGGACAATCGCCCATCGATTCCGCAATAACGTACCGGTTCTGCCTGAACTTGTTCAATGGGGCGAGCACCCGAAAGGACCACAGTCACTGCCCTGGTTATGGTCGAAGTGTCGGTGAATTGGGTCAGGAAGCTTTTGTAGGCACTCAAGGACTGCTTCAAGACTGGCCAGACTTCCGATGGTTGGGCTTTGACATCAATGAGTAGCATGAATCCGCCTGTTTTTGGGTGCACCGTGCCGCCGAAGGCTGCGACGCGTTGTCGCAGCGGGTTTAGGTAAAGCGATTCCAGCGTGCGCTCCTCCCGAACCTGGTTTCTGTCGTGGGCAACGAGTAATTTGCCGTTGACGAGCCAGATATCGGCTTCGACGGAATTAAATCCCTGATCCAAGGCGTCGAGCAGCGGTCGCTGGTGTTCGTAATCGTTGTGAGAATGGGCGCGAGGCAGTGGGATTACCTCGGCGGCAACTCCCAGAATGCTGGCCCAAGTCGAGATGACCACCAGGAGCCAGCGCGGGAATGAATATCGAATGGAGGTGTGCCCGAGGGTTTTGAATCGCATGCAGCAAGAATGCCCACCTCAGCCTTGGGGACGCAAGTGACGACGTCGCGAAGTCGGCAAACGACTCAGCAGGCAGCGACCAAACTGACCCCGCACCGCTTGCTTTGTTCAGCAAGTGTTTCCAGTTCCAGCAATAAGGTGCGGCCTGACTCAAAGGCGAGGACGCGAATTCCAGAATCAGCACAAACATCCAGGGTGCGTGGACCAATGCAGGGCACGTCGAATCTCATGTCATGGCCCAGTTTGGCGACTTTCACGGCAACCGCGCCACCCGCCTTGCCGGCGAGTTGTCCGCCTCGGGCGAGGCAAGCGTCGGTACCTTCAAAGCCTTCGACCGCGAGAGTGGTGCCGCGCTTGACGACCACGCTCTGACCGATGTCGAGGCGGGCGATCTCCTTGGCGATCTTGAGGCCATAGGCAATGTCGGCCTGCTGTTCGTCACTGAGGCGGGGGCCGGATTTGAACTCTGGGCCAGGCATCCAGGGTTGTAACCATGGGGTGGCCTCGATTAGTTCGACGCCGTCGCGTTTCAATTCATCGGCGATCCCCCCGAAAACGGTTTGAGCGTTTTTTTCCTTAAGGCGGAGCAACAACCCCATAGCCCGAAGATCCGGGCGGACATCAAATAAGTTCTTGGGAGCGATTTGGCCCAACATCACGCATTGCACAACGGATCGGTCGGTAAAGGTTTGAATCAGTTTGGACAGCTGCCCAACGCGCAACCAGACGATTTCATCGACTAACCCCGCCAGAGCCGGATCGGTTTCTCCGTCGAAGGCGACGGCAACAATGCGGCGGCCGGACTTGCGGGCTTCCCGTGCGAAGAGGAACGGCAACGATTTGCTGCCGGCAATCAAGCCCAAGGGCGAAGACTCCCGGACGGATGAATTTGAAACAGTGCCCACGATTCAGGAGATTCGAATGATGTGGTTAGAGTCGCCCTGATCGCCTAGACGGCTGACGCGGACTTGCGAGCTTGCGCGATGAACTGACGTACTTTAATTGGATCTTTGCGGCCAGGGAACTGTTCCACGCCACTGGAGACATCCACCGCAAAGGGAAGAGCTTGGCGAATAGCCACGTCGACGTTTGTGGGGTCGAGGCCGCCCGCGAGAATGACCGAGGTTCCGTTTCGGGAAATGGCCCTGGCAACCTCCCAATCAAAACGCGCTCCGGTTCCGCCGTGTTGTCCGGGCACATACGCATCTAACAAGATAGAGTCCACCGAGTAAGGCGCTATCTCCAGCGTGAGACTTTCCAGATCCCGAACTCGAAACGCTTTAATGACTCGGGCGATACGTTGGAATCGGGCACAATACTCGGGTGATTCCTCTCCATGAAATTGAAGGGTATCGAGTCGGCAGTCTCGGGTGATCCGTTCGACGGTTTCGGGCGCTTCGTTCACGAACAACCCTACGCGCGCGATGAATGCGGGAATAATTCGGGTAAGCTGTGCGGCTTGGGCAGGAGAAACCTGGCGTTTGGAACCATTGGCGAAAACGAAGCCCAAGGCATCTGCTCCGGCGGCGATGCTCTCCGCGACGTCTTCGGCGGTGGTCAGGCCGCAAATTTTTGTCCGCACATACATGGACGGCAAGCCTGTAACGCCTCAAGACCGACGTCGAGTGTCGTTCCGCTGCATTCGTGTGAGCAGATTCCGAGTGATCTGTTGAACTCGAACATCAGGCCCCTTGGGTTCCGTGTAGACTTTGGGCCGGATGTAGCCTGGTGGAGCGCTAAGTCCATCGCCCCACCAGATGGTGGAGGCATTGAAAACGAAATTTTCCTTGGGGCCCGGATAAATTGTGGCGGTGAAAGTGCCACCATTGGGTTCACCGGGCGCTGATTGAGTCGGGCCTGTGGCGACGGTCTCAAGACCTGGGATTGAGGCAGGATCTCCGTGCCACTCCCAACCAACCAAGCCTGGTATTGAATCCCCTCGCTTCATGCCGGTGTCGGCGAACAGCCAGTGGTCTGGCAGCTCGCAGGCCCAGTCCGCTCCACCAGTTACGGATCCCGTGCTGTGGGCACCCACGAGTTCGTTGGCATAAGGCCGCTCATGTCGGAGCGATTGCATGGCCACAAATTCTCTCGTCCCACCCGGTGGCCCAAACACTCCCACACGTTCGAACACGCGGTTTGGCACTCCGTTCGAATCGGGCGAAAGCTCAATGCGGCCGCAGCACGTGTTACCAGAGAGGAATGCCACGTTGACGCCTGCTTGAACCGCGGCCTGAACATGACGGTACATTTCGATCGACCAATACTCGTCATGTCCCACCGACAGCAGGCCTCTTGCACGAAGCAATCCGGTTGCGTCCGTGTGTGTGTCCTGATTGGAGATGTAGGTGACGTCGTAGCCTTGGGATTCGAGCCAGTAAGTTATTGGGTATTCCCAGAGCAGGAACTCACCCGAACCTTGAGACAGGGGGGCGTCGAAGATCTGGCAATAACGACCGTATGGACGATTGAAGCTGATTTGAACGTTACCACCCCAGTACCATTCGTTTTTGCCGTCGTCGTACAGCGAAAATTGCGAGGGCCAGCGATTATACGCGGACCAGGTGTGATCACTACATTGAAACAAGAAATCTGCCGGACGGTCATCGCGCACAATGAACACGACATAACTTTGGAGCTGGCTACGCTGTTCTGTGAGTTTCCCAAGATACACCCCGCTGGTCCAGTCTGTGGGAATCCCCAATGTCGCGCAGGGTTCCCATCGGCAATCGCGCAGCCGTTTGGGTCCAATCGACGGGTCGGGTTGGGGCTTGCCCTTCAGCGGACCTAGGGACTGAACGAGGCGTCCACCGGCGCCTCCATAGTAGCCCATTCGGTAAATATCCAGTGTGAAATCGGATGCAGGATTGGTACTAACGAAAAAGGAAAGGACATCCCCAGCTCGAATACTGGTGTGTGAGCAATAGCCTTCAATCCAGGGGCAACGATAACGTGTGGGCGTATCGATGCGTGTGTGGGTCAACATCCAGTTCCGCGTGCCGGCTTGACGATTCTCTCGCCGAATCCGCTCTGGATCACGTCGGGTTCCAGAACCGATGGCGCCCGGGGATTCGCACCCAGAAACGGCTGCTACGGCCCCGAGGCTCGCCAAGGAATGCAGCAATTCACGCCGGCTCAGTCCCGGACTTGGATAGGGGGTGTTCATGGGATTCTCGGATAGCTCAGCCAAAATCGATCTAAGGTGAAATCAGTTTTTGGATCTGACGAATGGATTCAACTGGGACGCTGTCAACGCGGCGCGAGGGTCGAGGGTGGCACCGGTCTTTTCCAGAAAATAGTCATAGCCTCCTGGGTACGAGGTGACGGTGCCGGCGTTGACGTGAAGCACGCGATTGGCGAGGTGCCGAATGAAATGAACGTCATGGGAAATGAACACCAGCGTGCCCTCATAACGGTCGAGCGCCAGAGTGAGAGACTCCACCGTGGTGATGTCGAGATGGGTGGTGGGCTCGTCCATGAGGAGGAGATTGGGTGGATCCACCAAGAATTTGATCAGGTTGAGGCGGCTCTTTTCGCCGCCACTCAAGATGCCGGTCAGCTTATAAATCTCCTCTTTGCGGAACATGAAACTGCCGAGGATGGCGCGGGCTTCATCTTCACGGAGCATGGGGGCGCTGGCGAGGACCTCGTCGATCACGGACCGATTGGGGTCGAGCGAATCCGAGCGGTGCTGGCTGAAATAACCAAGTTTGGCATTGTGACCGAGTTTCCGTTCGCCCTTTTGAAACTCCAGGACTCCCGCCATGATTTTGATCAACGTGGATTTTCCGGCGCCATTTGGGCCTACCAGGACGGAGCGTTCGCCACGTTCGATGCTGAGGTCGAGGCCTGAATATACCTGCAACGAACCATAGGCCATATCGATGCCTTCCAATGTGACGGCTCGCTGGCCTCCGCGCGGGGGTGGTGGGATCTGAAATCGGAACGGCTTTTTGGGTGGCGTGGGCTTCTCAATCAACTCCATGCGCTCGATCTGTTTGAGCTTGGCCATGGCTTGTGAGGCTTTGGAAGTGACCGACCGGAAGCGGTCTGCAAACTCCTGCAACGCGGCGATCTCTTTTTGCTGATTCTTATAGGCCGCGAGACGCGATTCGTAATTTGCCTCCCGCTGGCTGAGATATTCCGTGTAGTTGCCGGTGTAGGCGATGACGCGCTTTTCGGCGATTTCACTGACTTGAGTGACAACCTCGTCCATGAATTGACGATCGTGGGAGATGAGCAGCAGTGCACCGGAGTAATGCGCCAGATAATTCTGGAGCCATAGCAGGGAAAGCAAATCGAGGTGGTTGGTGGGTTCGTCGAGAAGCAGCAAGTCGGGTTCCATGACCAACAACCGCGCGAGATGGGCGCGCATGACCCAGCCACCGCTCAATTCCTTTGCGGGCCGATGGAATTCGTGCTCGCGATACCCCAACCCCGCCAACATGCGTTTGGCCTTGGCGTCCACCTGGGAGTCCGTCAGGGCATCGTGCTTGGCATGAGCTTCCATGTACGCAGGGGAATCCACTGCCCCAGTCGCTTCTAGGTTCTTGAGACGCTGTTCCAGTTCTTGCACCAGACCGGCTCGACCCGTGGCGATTTCCAGGACGGTTTCGGCCCCGATCGCTTCACCCTCTTGGGGGAGATATCCTACCATGGTCCAGGCATCGCGTTCGACGCTGCCCTCATCCGGTTGTTCCTCTCCTAGAATGATGGAAAAGATCGTCGATTTGCCGGCGCCATTCGGTCCGACCAATGCCACGCGATCACCATAATTCACTTGCAAGGAGGCTCCTTCGAACAAGGTGCGTCCGCCGAAAGACATCTTCAGGTCTCGAATCGTTAACATTTCTACGGGGAGCCTGACCGAGGATGCGTCTCAGGGCCAGCGTTCCCTTTCATTCAGGAGAACGTCCGCCAGATGAGTGATCGATTAGAATCGGGACTGATGGTGTGCCGATAGGATCCCATATTCGAAGAGTACGTGGCTCATTACGACCAGATTCAACATCAATTCTAAAATTGCTGTCGTAAATCGGCTCGCTAATCCACTCGATCGCCGAATAAATGTTATCTCATGGGTTTTGATTCCCCAAGCAAGAAGACGCCGTTGAATCGGCTGATTGACCACACCCTATTGAAGGCGGATGCCACTGGGACGCAGATTGCTGCCCTCTGTGCAGAGGCTTTGACCTATCGCTTTGCCAGTGCGTGTGTGAATGCGTGCTGGGTGCGGGAAGCTTCCCGTCATTTAGCTGGGAGCGGAGTGCCTGTGGCGGCTGTGGTAGGCTTCCCTTTGGGAGCCATGACTACGGAAGCGAAAAGTTTTGAGGCAGCGATGGCACGGGATCAGGGGGCACAAGAAGTGGACGTTGTCA
>SXGT01007708.1_pt1 | contig 10567 bp, 10 predicted proteins | sample 3176221 | NCBI WGS metagenome assembly SXGT01 (sample SAMN11356862, study PRJNA531348) | freshwater metagenome | isolation source: freshwater sample F1-120 | place: China: Fuxian Lake, Yuxi | collected 2017-12-25
CACGAGGCGCGCATCCCGACCATCGCCCAGGCGGTGCCGCGCGCCGGCTTCTCCTGGGCGACACGACGCATCAAGCAGGCAGTGAAAATCCCGACGATCGCCTCGAACCGCATCAACGCGCCCGAGATCGCCGAGGAACTGCTCGTGCGCGGCGATGCCGACATGGTGTCGCTGGCACGCGCGATGCTGTCCGATGCCGAGTTCGCCAACAAAGCCAAGGCTGGCGACCGCGCCGGCATCAACATCTGCATCGCCTGAAACCAGGCCTGCCTGGACCACTATTTCATCGGCCAACCCGCCAGTTGCGTGGTCAACCCGCGCGCCGGCCGCGAGAGCAAGCTGGTCTACACCAAGGTCGCGGCGCGCAAGCGCATCGCGGTGGTGGGCGGCGGCCCAGCGGGCCTGTCGTGCGCCGCGGTCGCCGGCGAGCGCGGCCATGAGGTGGTGCTGTTCGAAAAGGCCTCCGAGCTGGGCGGCCAGTTCAATCTCGCGAAGCGGATCCCCGGCAAGCAGGAATTTGCCGAATCGGTGGCCTACTACGCCGAGCGCCTGCGCCGCGCCGGCGTGAAGGTGCTCCTTGACCACGCCGCGACGCAGGCCGAGTTGGAGGGCTTCGACGAGGTGGTGCTCGCTTCGGGGATCGACCCGCGCAAGCCGGCGATCCCGGGCATCGAGCACCCGAAGGTCGTGGGCTACGTGGACGTGCTCACGGGACGGGCGCTCGTGGGCGCGAACGTCGCCATCATCGGCGCTGGCGGCATCGGCTTCGACGTCGCCGTCTGGCTGCTGGAACGCAACGCGCGCTCGACGCTGGAGACGAAGATTTTCTCCCATCATTGGGGCATCGACGAGTCGCTCGCCAACGCGGGCGGCCTCGATCCCAGCGGCCTGCCGGCGGCCCAGCCCGCGCACCGCATCACGATGCTCAAGCGTTCCACCACCGTCTTCGGCAGCACCCTCGGCCGCACCACCGGCTGGGTGCACCGTGCCGAACTGGCGAGGAACGGCGTCAAGATGCTGAAAGGCGTCGAGTACCGCCGCATCGACGACGCCGGCCTGCACATCACCGTTGACGGCAAGGAGCAGGCGATCGCGGCCGACACCATCATCCTCTGCGCCGGGCAGAAGCCAAAGCGCGAGTTAAAGGCGACGCACCTGATCGGCGGCGCGAAGGAAGCTGGCGAGCTGGATGCCAAGCGCGCCATGCTGGAAGGCGCCGAGCTGGCAGCGAAGCTCTGAGCAGGGGCGTGTCGCTGAAGATGAAGGCGAAGGTGCTGCTGCGCTCGCGCAGCCTCGCGTTCCTGCGCGACGGCATGCGGCTGCATTACCGCGTCGGCTCCAGCGACCCATGGATGATCTACAACCGCCTCCTGAAGCCGCGCTACCGCGACGAGTACGCGCCGCCCGCAGAAGCCGGTCCGCATCCGGGTGCGCAACGCCGCCGCCGCGCTGGGTGAGCTGGGCATCAAGCAGTTGGACGTGATCAAGATCGACACCAAGGGCGCGGAGCACGACATCCTGACCTCGCTTCCCGAGGACAACCTCGCCAGCGCGAAGTACATCGTGGGCGAATTGCACGGCAAGCGGGACTTCGCACTGCTGGGGTATCTGTCGCGCGGGTTCGACGTCGGCCTGAGAAGGCGCCTCACGAACCGCCTGTTTAATTTTCAAGCGCTGCCCAGGCGCCGCCGCTAGGACCCCTCAGCGCGGCTTGTTCGTCAGGTAGAGGCCGGCCACCACCAGCGCCCCGCCCGCGACCAGCGCTGGAGTGAAGGGCTCGCCCAGGATCAGCACCGACTCCACCACCGCCAGCGGCGGCACCAGGCTGAGGAACTGCGAGGCGCGCGCCGCGCCCAGCGCCTTGACCCCCTCGTAGAACCACAGGAACGGCACTACGGTACCCAGGACCACCAGGTAGGCCATCGCCATCCAGCCCTCGGCCGTGATCGAGGTGATGGTGTCGTGCTCGTGCCAGGCCGGTAGCACCATCGGCACCGATCCCGCGAGCATGACGTAGGCGGTGAGCGCCAGCGGCGAGAGCGTCGATAGCGCGACGCGCCCCAGCAGGGTGTAGGCGCTCCACAGGAACACGCAGGCGATCAGGATCAGCTCGCCCGGCCCCAGCCGCAGCCCGGCAAGGACGGCAACCTCGCCCCGGCACAGCACCCACAGCACGCCCGCCATGGACAACCCGACTCCCGCGACACGAATGCCGCCTAGCCGCTCCTTGAGCACCAGCGCGGCGAACAGCGCGGTCACCGCCGGGCTGGCCGAGATGATCAGCGCCGCCCGGCTCGCCTCGATGCGGGCGAGGCCGGCGGTGAACATCGAGTTGTATATGGAGATCCCCAGCAACCCCAGCCCGATCACCATCACGGTTTCGCGGGGCGAAAGCCGCGGCAGGCGATGCTCGCGCCAGCGCAGCAGGATGAGGAGAATCACCGCCGCCCACCAGAAGCGCAGGAACACCGCAGTGAACAGGTCCATGCTGCGCAGCAGGATGTTCACCGCGGGGTATACCCCGCTCCAGAACACCGCCATCAGGATGAGCTTTGCGTAGAGCATTCCGGGCGGCACGTTACACTACTGGCACGGAAATCGTAGTTGCGCTCGCAGGCCAGGTGGGAGGCGCCAAGCTCGCAGACGGTATCGCCCGGCTGCGCGGTGCGGATTGCGCCATCGTCGTCAACACCGGCGACGACTATGAGCACCTGAGCCTCGCCTTCTGCCCGGACCCGGACACGCTGCTCTACACGCTGTCGGGCGTCGGCAGCCCCTCCACCTCGTGGGAACCGGCGGGCGACACCCAGGCCCTGTACGGCATGCTGAAGCGGTTGGGCGGCCCGCGGACCGCCTCGCGCTGGGCGACATGGCCCTAGCCGCGCCGACGTGGCGCAGCTGACGCCCGAGATCGCGAACGTGCTCGATTCGCCGGAGCGGGAGGCGGTCGTGATCGTGGGCTGGTCGATGCAGCCGAGGATGAAAAAAGAGCTCGTAATCCACGCGCTGAGGATGGCCTGGTTCAGGGGTCACCCGAAACTCAGGTTGATCTTCCTGTGGGGTTCGCTAAAGGTGGCGCACCTGCACGGAGGGCGCTTCGCGACCCGCCGCGCGGCGATGGACGAGGTGATCAACTGGATGAGTTTTTATAATCATCGCCGGCTGCATGACGGACTCGGCTATGGGATACGGAAAACAGGGGCAAGGTCAGAAGAGAAGCAGGGCGGCAAGGATTTTCATCGGATAGCTCTTGACGGTGGATTTCTGGGGACTGTTATTATATACAGTATCTATGGCAACTACTAAATCCATCCCCCTGAGCCTGAGTCAGGCCCCCGAGGCTCTCCATCGAGTTCCTGATTCGTTCGAATTCAGGCTGCTCAAGCATAGGCTGTCGGCCGGTTTTCCTTCACCAGCGGCTGATTATGTCGAAGATGGCCTGGACCTGAACGACTACCTCGTAAGGCGAAAATCTGCGACTTACATGTTCACGGTTAAGGGTAATTCCATGATCGGCGCCTGCATCGAGGAAGGCGACAAGGTGGTTGTGGATCGCAGCCTGCGTCCTCGCCATAACGACATCGTGGTGGCTGTGGTCGAAGGGGAATACACTATCAAACGGCTCTACAAGCACAGTGGACGCTTCGAGCTTCGCCCGCAGAACCCTACCTATCAGCCGATGGTTTTTAAGGAAGGTGCAGAGCTGGAAGTCTGGGGCGTGGTGGTGGGCGTCGTCCGGCGTTACCCCCAAAGGGGCTGACCATGGCTCCCCAGTTTGCGTTGGTTGACGTGAATAACTTCTACGTCTCCTGTGAGCGTGTTTTCCAGCCCAGGCTGCAGAAGGTCCCCATGGTCGTGCTGTCGAACAACGACGGCTGTGCTGTGGCCCGGAGTAACGAGGTCAAGGCGCTGGGCGTCAAGATGGGTACTCCGTGGTTCAAGATGAAGGATCTGGCCCGGCAGCACGGCATCCTCGCGTTTTCCTCGAACTACACCCTCTACGGCGACATGAGCAACCGGGTGGTCAGCATCCTGCGTGACTTCAGCCCTGAAATTGAGGTGTACAGCATCGATGAGAGTTTCCTGCAGGTGGAGAGCGTTGCACATCTCTATGGTGGTCTCAACCCTATGGGGCAGAAAATCCGTGAGCGTATCCAGCAGTGGACCGGCTTACCCGTCTGTGTCGGCTTCGGTCCCAGCAAGAGCCTTGCCAAACTCGCCAATCACATGGCCAAGAAAAACCCTGAGTTCGACGGAGTATGTGATCTGCACGCCATGAGCAGGCTGGAACGCCGGCAATGGATGTCACAAATCGAAGTAGGCGAAGTCTGGGGCGTAGGGCGACGGATCAATGCTCGACTGGCAGCCATGGGCATCCATACGGTTCTGGGCCTGCGTAATGCCTCACCGAAGACTATTCGTGTTCAGTTCGGGGTCGTGATGGAAAGAACCTGCGAGGAACTCCGGGGCGTGTCCTGCCTGGAGCTAGAGGAGGTAGCACCACCGAAGCAGCAGATCATAAGTTCCCGGAGCTTTGGAAAGCCTGTGGAGTGCATTGAAGAGCTGCAGGAGGCCGTGGCTACCTATGTGGGCCGTGCAGCTGAGAAGTTGCGGCATCAGGGCTCCGTGAGCGGGGCTGTCTATGTGTTCGTCCAGACCAACCCTTTCAAGGAAAACGAGCGGCAATACAACGCCGGGCTGACAGTCCCATTGCTGAATCCGAATGACGATACGCGAGTGCTGATCCAGGCCGCTCTGAGAGGGCTAAAGGCCATATACCGAAGTGGGTATCGATACAAAAAGGCCGGGATCATGCTGACACTTCTATCGGACAAGGCTACCCAGCAAAGGACGCTGTTCAATGAATCTGAGAGAGGGCAGCGATCGGCTCGTCTGATGGCAGCGATGGATGCGGTCAATCGGGAATACGGGCGGAATACCCTCAGAGCAGCTGCCTCCGGGATTGCTAATGCTTGGGCTATGAGGGCGGAGAATCGGTCACCGTGCTACACGACTCGGTGGGAGGAGTTGCCTGCAGTCATGTAGGAATTAGCCGAAAAAGGCGCCTCTCAGGTGTGAATCACTTGGGCGCTGACCTTGTGCTTTCTCGCGACCTCGGGAACGGGTGCCTTAGGACTTCCCACAGGTCACCGCCCCGATGCCTACTTCATCATCAGAAACACTTTGTCGTTAGGGCGCTGTCTGCCAGACTCCTCTGTACCCAGAATTTCAACTTAGTGCGGTGCTCAGCTTTGCAGGGCCAATTCCCTGTTACATCGAACAATATATTTCTCGCTTGCTAAATCCTTACCGCGCATTTGTATAGTTCGCTCGAAGAAAGTCCGCGCAGATGCATATTTAGAATCCAGTAACAGTGCGACACCCTCTTCAAAAACCTTGATCCAACTATAATCTTCAGTTGGGGAGGCATCTGACATAGCCAACAATTCGTAAACCGATACCGCCTCAGTCTTGCCTTTGACCTGCAGGACATCGAGCTTTCGCGCTACGATATCGTAACGCACCAACTCGTAGGTTGATTGACCAATAATACAGTTGACCCCATAGTCTTTACCTGCACTTTCAAGTCGAGCAGCAAGATTGACGGGGTCTCCCAAGACCGTGTAGTTGAGGCGAGAAGAGGAGCCAATATTGCCAACGATAACGCGCCCGGTATTCATACCGAGGCGAATGCCCAGACTTTCGCGGTATTTCTCTGGCCAGTCCTTACGTAATTCTTCCAATTCAACTACACATTCAACCGACGCACGACAGCAGGCAACCGCATGATCTTCGTTATAGTTTGGTGCGCCCCAGAACGCCATCACCCCATCGCCAATATATTTATCAATAGTTCCACCGTTATTAGTGATGACGTTTGACATGCAGCTGAGGTATTTACCAAGGTAGGGAACAAGCTTTGGCCCCAATTCTTCAGAGATCGTGGTGAATCCAACCAAGTCAATGAAAAGTATGGTGAGGGTTCTGTTCTCTCCGCAGATTTCTGCACGCACACCTTGAGAGATTAAGGTCTTCACTAAATCCAACGGAATAAAGCGTCCAAAGTTATCTAAACCTTGGGCCATACGATAAATCGAGGTCGACAAATTGTGCAACTCAGCGATATTAGTTTGAACATTCTTAACTGACCCCAACTCAAATTGCTGGACAAGTTGAGTCTGCTCTATCACAACACGGAGGGGCTTCACAAACACCTTGTGCGCGACCCAGGCGGCCAAGACGCAGGCTAGAATAATCAGGGCACCTACAACAAGCCAAATCAAGCGTAAATTTGCCTCAATTTGTGACATAAAGTCGCGTCGCGGTACAACAGTGCCAACCACCCAGCCGTTATTTCCAGTGGGTGCAAGGGTTACAAAATAGCCTTCAGAATCGTTATTAAACCGGTCTAGATAAAGGTGTTTTACGGAAGTGATGTCCTTAAAGGTAAGTTTCTGCCGTGCGATCGCAGCCGTCGCAATCATGAGAAGAGGGTGCTGAATGTCAACTAACTTGGGGATAGTGGGTAGGCTGGACATGGCTTCAGCGACCGGCTTTTGTTGGGAATCTACGATCGGCGTGGCTTCAAACTTTTCCTTAAAGGCCAAAAGCTCACCAGTTGAACTAACCAAGAACGCTGTTCCGTTTTTACCGACTTTTAACTCTCTCATGTATAAGCTGATGCGACCTAACTCTATAGCTATATTGACAACACCTATTGGAGTACCGTCGATCTCCAATGTTGTTGCCGTATTGACACCTGGTTGACCGGTATTTGCGAATATATATGGTGTGGTTAATACATCTTTGTTAGGTTGCGACTTTGCTAGTTGATACCAGCTCCGATTGGTTGAGCTGTAGTCATTAAACTTTGTAGACTCTCTGATGAACACAAAGTCACGGCCAGCGCCAACGTAGGACCGTTCAATCCGTTTAGCTTTCTTTTCTTGAGTGTTATAGACGCTGTTGATCGTGAGAATATTGGCGTCATCCTTACGCTGAGCGCCATAAAAATCTCCGTTATCCACTCCTAAGGCCACAAAAGAGTAGTAAGGGTTTGCCTTGATAAAGGAAAGAAAAAGTGATTCACGCCTTGCAATATCGTTAAGCCCGATAGTTTTTGAAGAGAAAAGCTCAGCGATCGCTCTTTGGTCGGCAAAGGCAGTGGTGAACATTTCATCTACTTCTCGACCTACGCCTTTAACAATTTCGGCACTGATCTGATTTGCCATGTCCTGGACATTGGCATTTGAGATTAGAACCCATGGAACATGGGTCGCGAGGGCACTAGCGACCACCGTTAAAACAGTGACCGTTAAGATACTGCCACGTAAGCTGACCATCAGCTTCTTAGGACTACTAGCAAGCGCACCCACCAGCCCAGTTCCCTTTTCACTCATGGGAATAGCCTCCGGGACCATCCAGCGACCTTTTGGAGGTCAGTTGCGAGGTTGCTTCGGTTCTAATTGTGTAATACCTCTAAGACGGGCAGGCTTGCCGTTGTAGTCGTAGATATAGCCTGCGCGCTCGAAGAATGAAAACGGTATCTTAAGTCCGATTTGTTTAGCACGGCGAAAGTTGATCGAGATGTCAGGTGGCGTAACGATGCCCACTTTCAGCTCTCCTACCTTGGCTTTCCCAGTAAGGATATCGGCCCCATAAATCGCGGCGAGGTAGGCGTTAGAATCAAAACTGATTCCGAATGATAAAACTGCTGAATCATCCCCTTCCTTAGCCACCTCTGGCACAACGCTAATAACCGGAACCGTTGAGCTAACACTGTTAATAGTTGCAATTTCTTTGAAGACGGCTGTGCTACCGGTAATCCAAAAGACACTGTTGCCAAGGCCAGGGTCAGTCTTGCGCATCTGTTCAAGAGCTAAAGGTACCTTCTGGGTGAGCTCTTTAGATGCCGCAGCAGGGTCTTCGACAACAATATTGACCGCATGGATGCCCAACGCCTTGGCGGCTTTGGCAATAGGCTCTGCCTGAGTCTGAACAGCACTTTTATTTTTTATATCAACCATAATCCCAATATTTTTCAATTTGGGTTTCAATTCCAGAAGATAGGCGAGTTGAGCGTCGATTTGCATGTTGAGTGAAGTGAAGGCAAAGTTTGTGCCAGAGCCTTTCTCGTAGCCCTTCATTTGGCCCAGCAGCACCGGGTCCTTTGAGCAGACCGAAACGATAGGGGTCTTGCCACCCTTATATTTTTCAAACATGAAATCAGTTGACTCAGAACCCATGGTGTAGACAAGGTCAAAGTTCGTCTTTTTTATCAATTCGACTGCTTGGATCCCTAGCGTTGGGTTGTTTTGGAAATTGAGGACCAAGAAATTAGCGTGCACATCACGCTCGTTGAAGACGTCAAGCAAGCGATTCAACGCCACGTCGTAAGCCGAGGAGGCTCTCGGATAGAGAATCAACACTCTCTTCGCTGGGATATTTCCAGCTGGTTTCTTGATCAACGTGATGCTCGCCCTGAAGGGATTGTCAGCCTCTTGGTTAACCAGCCACAGCTTGAGTGAATCGGCACTGGGCTTGAGCCAATCGGATAGTTGGACAGTCTGGGCCGTGCACCAAGGCGTAACCAATACGAGCAAAAGAGCTGCGAGCCAGGAGGCGGTCGATGACCGTGGAATCAGAGTTCTCATTTGGACTCCGCCTGTTTGACAGCGCTAATCTTACCTATCTGGAATAGAAGCGTAAGCAGCAGCAGGGCAAGACCAACCCAGGCCACTAAGAGGAGGCTCTGGCCACTCAAGACCAACAACTGCCCGACAATCATCGGCCCCAAAACATGACCCACACGTTCGAGCACCCGGTAAAGGGCGGTTGTCGTAACCACGCCAACATTCTTGCCAAGTTCGGTTTGAGCAACATAGGTCACAACCGGTGCATTGATTGCCCCATGGCCAAGGCCCACCGCGAAGACACCGATGACAAGGCCAACAGATAAAAGGGCCACATGATCCACCGCCCAAAGGGGGCCAAGGAGACCAAACAATCCAATCACGATAAGACCACCTGAGCCGAGCAACATGCCACCGTTAAGGACCCGGTTCATCGACTGTTTAGTGTCAGATAAAAAATTGTTAGCGAGCAATACGCCTAACGCATAGAACATGATGATCTGCCCAATTTCATCAGAATCAAAAGCCATTTGTGAAAGCAAGATTGGCATACCAAACATGATGACGCCAGTCAACACCGCCTTCGATGGTATTCCGACGAAGAGCATAGCACGCAGGAACTCAAAACTGCGGAGCACGCGCAAGAGTGCCCCCTTGGGCTGGCTTGAGGGTTTCTCTAACAGAGACGGCAACGCAGGAACAAAAGACATGATGTAGATGGTCAACGCAACAATACCCACAAGCCCGAACAAGAATACGCCATTTGCCCCCATGTACAACACCAACAGGGAACCAATTGCAAGTCCCGAGACCATGCCAGCATTAAAGTTATAAACAATTATTGCATTAGCTCTATTTTCATTGCCGCTGCTTGAAGCAGACAATACCAACGTTTGGACTCCGATAAATAAAATTCCCTGACCAAGGCCTGCCAAAACTCTTGCGAAAATAATCCATACGAAGTTGTCGGTGAGAGCCAATACTCCCAATCCAAAGGCAATAACCAGCCCACCGACCCACAGTAAAGGCTTTGAGCCGATACGCAGCGCTAACTTCCCAGCTGGAATCAAGATCGCAGCGAAGCAAACAAAATAAGCCATGAAGGCAACGCTGGTCATGAATTCAGGCAAACGCGCTGCATCGGCAGAGCCCCGTATCAGCTGTGGTAGAAATGAAGCTGATAGGTTGTCTACGAAAACGGCCAGAAATAAAACGGGCTTGACCTTTTCGAGTGCCGATTCAGCTACCGCAGATCTGTTTAAATTCAAGCTAGAGGACTTCTGAACCGCATTAGCAAGCTGCAAAACAAGTGCTGCTAAAAAGCCAGATGCGAAAAACAACACAAAGAAATTCTTTGCTGAGTCGGCGACGGCCTTATAAACAACATCAATCGGGAGCGCAAGGGTCACCTCTTGCTTTTGACCCTGAGGATCATTGGGGAGGGGAATTTTGTACTCAAACGCACCCTTGAGCTGAACCCACGGTGAGCCGACTCTTGCCGGATCCGTATGAATGACATAAGAATTACTGCGAAGCAACCCAATTGATTCAATGTCTCTATTAAACAACCGGTAGTCGGTAAAGGCCTTGTCGAGTCCATCCAAGTCGGAGAGGTCTACGCGTGATTCGGAAATCGCCGAAACACGCTCGCCGAGCGAAAAGGCGAGCGCTTTCGCCTTCGCCTGGGCACCCTCAGTGTAAAGAGCAACGAGCAAGCCTACCACTACAACAGAAGTAAGAATAAAGCACGTTGCGAGACCCCACTGCTGGCGCTTAAGGCGCTTGGGTTCATAAGATTTTGCAGTTGAAATCACAAACAGACTAAAAATCACAGAAAATAGGCCAATCATTGCAAGTAGTGGGACTAATGCAACGTTTACCGACTTTTCAACTACTTCACGCGGCATCACGATAAATAGGTTACCTACCGTTTC
>SXGT01008050.1_pt1 | contig 10567 bp, 3 predicted proteins | sample 3176221 | NCBI WGS metagenome assembly SXGT01 (sample SAMN11356862, study PRJNA531348) | freshwater metagenome | isolation source: freshwater sample F1-120 | place: China: Fuxian Lake, Yuxi | collected 2017-12-25
GCCCTTTCAATCAAACTTTCGGAGGATGAGTGCCGCACCCTGCAAGCGGTTTACCAGCCGCACCCGGTGTTGGGGCACTCGTAATGTGCAGCAACCCAGGCATGGCACTGAACAAGGCGCCAGAACGCGCCTGGAAACTAATTCGGGGTGCTAGCGGTACGGCACAAGGTCCGCATTTGTGTCCAAAGCCGGCAACGGATACTCAATGCCAATCACATTGCCCACGATCGTACTGCGCACATTGGCAGCGGCTGACATCTTAACAATTAGTTCGTTAAGGAGGGGGCGAAACACCGCCCGGTCCGCCTTGCCGTCGCCGTCATAATCGCCAACAATCGGGATGTCCATTGAGCGGGGCTCACCCCATGTGTGCACGCTTGGCTTGAGCGCGGGGTTGCTGGTGCCTGACAGATACAGAAACCACTGCGCGGTCGACGGGCGAAACACCGCCACGTCCGTGAGCCCGTCGCCGTCATAATCCGCCGGCAGTGGTATCTCCGCTTTTTCCACTTCGCCCCACCGCTGCACCGTCACCAGGCCGCTGCTGCTGTTGCGAATAAACCACTCCGCAGTTGAAGGCCGAAAGACCGCGCGGTCGGTCTTGCGGTCGCCGTCATAGTCGCCCGGCACGGGCAAATCCCCGCCGCCGGCCAGACCCCAGTTTTGCACATTGGCCGTGCCGCTGGCGCTTTGCAACACCAGCCAGTCCGCTGTGCCCGGCCGAAACACTGCGAGATCCGTTTTGCCGTCGCCGTCGTAATCTCCCGGTACCGGCACATCGCTCCCGCCGGCGGATTTGGCCTTGCCCCAAGTGGTATGCACCACCGCCCGATCACTGCTCCGCAGTTGCACCCACACAGAGTCCTCGGGCCGGTAAACAACAAAATCGGTCTTGCCATCGCCGTCAAAGTCACCAATGAGCGGCATGTCCGAACTCTTTGCCAAACCCCACACCTGTGAAAATTGCAAATCACTCGCCGAGTAGCGCCCAATCCACTGCCCCGTTTCACGCTGGAAGATGACCACATCGGTTTTGCCATCGCCATCAAAATCGGCTGTGGCTCGGATGGCGGTCGCCGGCTCGTTGTCCGTAATTGTCACAACCACGTTTGCAGCGCTGATGTTGTTGAAGGCGGCGTCAGCGCTGGCAACCGTGTGTGCCAGTGTGCCCGTGTGGATGCCTTCACGGACACTGTCATCAACAGCACCCACTGTAATCGTCTGCGCGGTGGCATAGTTGGCCGCCGTGAAGGTAAGCACTGTGGGGGAAGTTGTAAGCTGCGAGCTTTGCACAATGGTCACGATCACAGTGGCCGTGGGAGCACTGGCCAGCACCATGCTGTAGGTGTCGCCGGTGCCGCCTTCGGCCACGGCAGTGCTGCCCCCGCTCTCAGTGATCACCACACTGCTGCTGGCACTAGAGGCCAGCCGCACCGAGCCGGCCAATGCGTAGTTCTGCGGGCCAGAAGGCACGCTGCTGCCGGTAACTTTTGCCTGCCACACGCCGGCGCCCGGCGCCGCAACGTACACCTGCTCCACATTGTTGATGCTATCAATCCCGGTTGTGGCTGCCGCGCTTGGGCTGGCGGGATTCAGCACATACGGGCGGTACACCGTGCCATCCGGGCCCACCAACTGCAAGTCCACATTGTTCACAAGCGTCGTTGCCGCATTAGCCGTGGCGGCCGGGTCATCCCACACCAGCGTGACTTTCAGCGCGGGCGCGCCACTGGCCAGCGTAAATGAAAATACGTCCTGCGCGCCGTTGGCAACCTGATCGCGTGTCACGAGGCTGTCGCTGATGGCGGCAACGGCTGCCACCGCATCAATGCGCCCATACCCGCTCGCATAATCCGGCCCAGTCTTGAGAAAAGACAGTGTTGTACTGCTTAGATCAACCGCCGTTTGCACCAGCAGCGCCTTGATGGTGGCCGGCGTCGGATCCACATTGCTGTTTAGCGCCCGCCACTTCTGATAGAGCAATGCGGCCACCCCGGTAGTCACAGGCGTCGCCATCGAAGTGCCCTGCTTGTTGGTGTAAGTTCCGCTCACGTCCGTCGACCAAATTTCCACACCCGGCGCAACCACGTCCGGCTTGATGCGCCCGTCCGCCATTGGGCCCCAATCGCTGAAGGTACTCATCAAGTCTGCGCCACCGCCCACAACTGCAGCGCTGCTATTAATGCAAGATGCGAACAAGCTGGCGCTTGAATCGCACACAGCGCCCACCACAATTGTGTTCTTGGCTGTTGAGCCCGGCCCGAGGATCGTGCCATAGTTGGCATACGGCGCAGTGATTGTTTGGCACAGCGGCCAGCTGCTGTTACGGTCATTGCCCGCAGCAAACAGCAGGCTGATGGCAGCCACACCAGCGGAATACTCGCCGCGCACCAACTGATCGTAGCTGCGCGTATTGGAATCGTAGACACCCCGCAGCGCGGCACACTGTGCGGCCGTTGGCGGGTCCGCCAGCCCATAGCCCCACGAATTATTTGCGAGCGCAATGCCGTAGGTGGTAATCGCGGAAGCCATTTCACTTGGCACCGTGCCATTGAAATCGTAACTGTAAAGCGTGGCACCCGGCGCCATGCCCTTCGCGTTTGCATCGCCGGCGCCAGAGCCGGCAATGGAGCCAGCCACATGCGTGCCATGGCTGTTGGCTGTGCCTGCCTCCACCACCGTAAGGCGCGATCCAAAATCACTGTGGGCGAAGACCGCCCCGCCATCCCAAATGCCCACCTTCACGCCTGTGCCAATCAGCGTTGCATCGCTGGCTTGCACCGTGTTCACGCCGGTGGCGCTGCGCGCACCGCTATTGGCCACGCCCACCGGCGGCGGCCCGTTCTCAACCCATTGCACTGCATCTTCGCCCGGCAGCAATGCAAGGCTGCTGCGCGGGAGGGATACAAGCTGACCACCCAAAGGCTGCGCACCATAGCGCGCCAGAATGCGCGCGCGTTCCGCCGCAGTCACATCGCGAAAGAACTGCACGAACACGCGCGCATTTCCATCCAGCGCCAGCGACCACGCTGCCAATCCATGATTGCGCAAAGACGGCTCCAGCTTGTCATTGGCTTGCAAGGGCAGCAGGGCGCGCAGCAAGCGACTGGCTGGCGCTGGCAAGGCTGCGCCAGCCAGGTATTCCGGCGGGAACGAAGCCAGCCAAGCCATCTCCGGCAGGTAATCCAATAGCGTGATGCCGGCCGCTGCCAGCGCCACCCGGTCGGCATCCGTGGCATGCGCCCACACTTGCACGATACCGTGCACGCGCACCGTGCTGGTTACAGGTACATTGCGCACGCCCGCTTGCACAACCGGCAGCTGCGCACCTGCAATGGTGCGCGATTTTAAATAAATTGCGGGAGCAGCAGCCGGCGGCGGCGGAATCTCTCCGGCTGGCCGGGCGGCTTGTGTAGCGCCCTGTGGCAGGCAGCCCAAGGCCACCACCAAGAACAGCCAGCGGATCTTGTGAGCGCGCAACATAAATCTGAAAGGCGGGTGTCTAATGAACTGATTAACACCAAAGATCAGCACAATGCTGTGCCGACCCGATAGAGGTTATCGGCAGAATTCAAGCCATTCACCAGATTTTCCGCAGCAAGATTAGGCGCAACTTTTGCGCAAAACAAGCCATTTAACCAAAAAAGTGCCTGAAGCTCGAAAGCCCCAGGCACTTTGCACAAACCAAAGCAGCGTGGCCGAATCAGGCTCCGGGTGCGCTATTGTCCAATAAACCCGTACACGGTTCCATCAAAGTTGGGATCCGGGACTGGCAACGGGTAATCGAAACCACCCGCCACACCCCACGTAGTTGGCGGATCCACCGGTGTGAGCGTGGAAGACTTTTGCACAATGAAAGCTGCAGTTGCTGGGCGGAAAATGGCTTTATCCATCTTGCCGTCGCCGTCATAGTCGCCCGGCACCGGCACATCACTGCCGCCCGCAATACCCCAGCGGGTCACTGCCAAACCAGCATTAGCGGACTGGAGCACAAAGAATTCCGCAGTCTCTGGACGGAAGATCGCGCGATCGGTCTTGCCATCGCCGTCATAGTCACCCGGCACCGGGATGTCCGCACTGCGCGCCATGCCCCACGCCGTCACAACCACCGACCCGTTGCTGGACTGCTTGATCAACCACTGCGCGGTTGGCCGCCGGTACACCGCATAATCTGCTTTGCCGTCCCCGTCGTAGTCACCCACCACTGGCGTGTCGCTGCCGTTGGCCACGCCCCAGATGACGACTGCCGTTGTGTTGTTGGCAGAGTTCTTTACAATGAATGCGGCAGATGTTGACCGATATATGGCGTAATCCACGCGGCCATCGCCGTCAAAGTCCGCCACCGCCGGCCTGTCACCGCCCCCCGCAATGCCCCAAGTCACCACTTCTGCAATACCCGTAGACGACTTCCTGACCAGGAACTGCGCCGTACCCGGCCGATAGACGGCATAGTCCGATTTTCCATCGCCGTCATAGTCCGCAGGTACGGGCCGATCCGCTTGCGCCACATCGCCCCAGGTAACCACTTCTGTGCTGCTGTCCAAAGACTTCCGCACAAAGTACTGCGCCGTGCCAGCCCTGTAGATGGCGTAGTCGGTCTTGCCATCGCCATCAAAGTCCGCCCCCATGGTGGCTATCCCCACGTCATTGTCAAGCACAGTTGCAATGACCCGGTTGGCACTGGCTGCGTTGTACGTGCTGTCGATGACGACGCTGCTAGCTCCCGTATTGGAAACACTGCGCACATGATGCGTGATGGAGATCTTTTCGACGCCTTCTTTCAACGCATCATCCAAAGCCAGCACCGTCACCGTTTGCGGTGTGGAGTAATTGGCCGGCGTGAAGGTCAGCGTTACAGTGCTGGTGGCAGTCGTGGTTCCGGCAGTTGTAAAAGTGACATCGTGTGAATATCCGGGATCCGTGCCGGAGGGTGTCACTTGCAGCGCATTCATGCCGTCGCCCAGGGTTACGGACACATTGCCGGTGGGCGCCGTCAGCAGGAACACCGTGTACGTATCGGTGATGCCGCCCCCCTCTCTCACGACGGTGCGCGTGGTGTTGTTTATTGGCAGCTGCAGTACATCGCCGGTCTTCAGCAGTTCCGCGGTGACGCCCGGATTGCTCAGGAGCAGCGTCTCCAGCACAAGACCGTACTGGAGCGCAATACCCGGCAGCGTTTCGCCGCTGCGCACCGTATGGGTGCTGGTGCCAGACTCAACAATTGCCACGTTGCCATCGTTATCATTGATGTTGGCAGTGATGCTGGTGGGCGCAGCCTGCTCGCGGTTCGTAAAGATATACGGCGAAGGAAGGTTGTTGTAGCCCGTGATAGTATGCGTGATCAGCGCCGTGTGATAGCCCTCAACCGTGCTGTCGTCGTTGGCCGTCACGGTAATCACCTGCGGCACATCGTAATTTGTGGTGGAAAAAGTGACCGAGGATGGCGAATAGGTGAACTGCGCCGGACTTGCACCGCCGGGAATAACAACTACGGTGTTGGTGGGCTGGGTACTCAGGCTTACCGAATAAGTGTCGGTAAATCCGCCCTCAACCACGTCTGTGGAAGCTGCGGACTCCGTGAGCAACAGAGTCGGATCGTTGTCTTCGATCTCGGCAGTAAAGCTGGGCACTTGCACGCTGTGGTAGTTGGCCGAACTAGTGCTGATAATCAAGGCGGTGATGACCGCGGAATGCCGCCCTTCGCCGTAACTGTCATTGACCGCCATAACAGTCACCGTTTGCGGAACGAAAAAGTTGCTGGAGTCGAACTCCAGCGTGGCCGTATTGCTGGCAGTGGTTGTGAGCTTGGTGGTAAACAGCACCTGATGCTCTGCCACGTCCGGCAACCCGTCGCCAACCCGAATCAGCAGCGTGCTGGTGGGCGCTTCACTGAGTACCAGGGTGTAGGTATCGGTGGCGGCGCCTTCCCCCACCCGTGTGGTCCCGCCGTTCTCCAGCATCGCCACCCGGCCAGTACCTGGAGTAGGCGAGGTAATGGTCACGGTCAGCGCTGTAGAAGACAGGCCATTGTAGTTAGTGTCCGAACTGCTCACACTATGCGTGAGCGTGGCTGTGTGCGAGACCTCGTAGCGATTGTCATTTACGGCACTAACTGTAACTGTTTGCGCAGTGGCATAGTTAGCAGTGGTAAAAGTCAATACCTTTGGCGAAGTGCTCAGCTGCGAGTTTTCCCCGACGCTCACCACCACATTCCCGGATGGCGCGCTTGCGAGTTTGACGGTGTATGTGTCGGTAGTGCCGCCCTTATCCACTGTGGTACCTGTGCCAGACTCCACTATTACTAGCGCGGCTGCTGCGACGGTGGTATTCACCCAAATGCCGCGGCCATATGTGGCAGCATACAGCGTAGTGCCGCCGTAGAACAGCTCGTCCACAGAGACGTTAGCGGGACCATCATTGGATACAGACCAATTGGCACCGCTGTCTTCAGACGCAAACACACCGGTCTCACCACCGACATAAATTTTTGCCGAGTTAGACGGGTTGATTACAAGGCTCCGAATGGGAATATCAGGCAATCCTGTAGTGCCTGTGCCGGTGATATCTGCCCAGGTACTGCCGCTGTTGGTGCTGCGGTAAACATTGTCCGCGCTAAAGCCACCGAATGTGGCATAGACGATTGCGTTGTTGTTGGGGTCAATTGTAAGGCGCGTAACATAGCGATTAGGCAGCGCCGGTGTGGTTGTGTCCTTCTGCGTCCAATTTGCGCCGGCGTCGGCACTGTAGTAAATGTCGCCGTTGTTGTGGCCCACCCAGATTACGCTGGAATTGCCGGGCGCTACCGCAATGGCGCTGATGAAACTCCCACTGACTGTGGCCGCCTTGATCGAACTCCAGGTTGGCGTTGTTGCTTTGAGTGTGGTGGTTTTCCACAGCCGGGCGCCCCCCGCGTACATAGTGGTGTTACTGTTGGGATCAATAATGAATGGTGCGATAAAGTTTGCAGCACTGGTAGCGTCAGAGATGCCCTGATAAATATAGCTGGCCGAACGCGTACCGGATCCAAGAATTTGCCCTCCGCCACCGTTCGTACTCCTGTGAATTTGCAAATATACGTACTCGCCATAAAGATAGTTGGAATCCACAGAATCTGCTGCACTAAATCCACCGTCCCCGCCAAACATGTCAGCCCAAGCATTAGCTCCATTAGCGGGTGTGTATACTAGCGACCCGTTATCCTGTGTGCCGCCAATAACTTTCCCGCTCGGGCTATATGCGCCGCTGTAGAACTGCGTAATATTAAGACCGGTATTAAGAATTGTCCAGTTGTGTCCGCTGGCAGCGCTGGTGACGGTCGTCCAATCTGCAGCCTTGAAAAGGCCGCCGTCGTTGCCAAAAAACACGGTGTTGTTGGAGGCAAAATTGGGATGCGATACGATTACATGCTGGTCCGCATGCACGTTCGTGCCGTATGGCCCACCATATTGCCAATCGCTTATTTTTGTAAGCGTGGTGCCGCTGTTGGTGCTTTTCCACAAGTCTATTCCGCCCACAATTATCGCAGTGGGATCGGTGGGTGATACCCATAGCGCGTTGTCGTACCAGCACTGGCCGGCGTCCGACCCGCAATAATTGTAGCCAGTGCTCATTCGGGTGTAGCTCACACCGCTGTTCGTACTCTTCCAAACTTCCCCGAGATTTATATTTACCGATGCATAGATGACTGCCGTGCTACTGGCTGCATACGCAACTTCCACCCGGCCGCTGGCGCCGGTTGCCACCGATGTCCAAGTTGTTCCGCCGTCGGTGGAATAACGGGTGAGGCCACCGGAATTCTGGCCTGCGACAGCATTGAGGCTGCTTGAGGGAGCAAAGTCAATATCTGCCATATCGACCGATGCCAACACTTGAGTCCAAGAACTACCGCTGTCCGCACTGCGCCAAATTCCAGTGCTAGTAGCCGCCAGCAGCGTCGTTCCGTTCGCGGCAATCGCCAGCCGGTTCACATAGTAAAAGTTTGCGTTGGCAGTGCCGGAGAGTTGCGCCCAAGTAGTGCCACCGTCTGTGCTCTTGAAGATTCCCGCTCCGCGCGCACCGGATGCTCCAGGTACGAAGCCTTCTCCAGTGGACGCATAGAGAATGGAGGTATCCTGTGAGTTCATAACCAAGCTGGTTATGGAAAGATTGGACATAAAGTCGTTCACCACACTCCAGTTCGCGCCGGAGTCGGTGCTCTTCCAAATGCCACCACTGACGCTGCCCACCCACATTGTGGTTGTGGTCGTCGGGTGTATCAGAATCGCACGCATGCGCCCAGCAATATTGCCTGGCCCCAGGGATGTCCAAGATGTGGTTGAGATGCCGGCTACCGCACCCACCTTGGGTTTGCTCTGGGCTGCCTGTATCATCGCGTTCATCTGCACTTTGGCGCTCATCAGCGCGTTAGGCGGAATATACCCATTCTCATCCACCAGAGAGAGATTGCGCCACGCCGCGGCCTCGCGAGGGTAGTCCTGCGCTGGGTCTTCTCCCTCTTCTTCTTCTTCTTCATCAGCCTGCGGCCCAAACATGCGTTCCAACCAGGTGTAGCGGCGCGCCACCTCCAAGTTGGCCCATACTTGTTTCGGCGTGAGCGTACAAATGTCGGTGGGCGTTAAGCGCCGGGTGGTGCGCAGCAAATCCAAGTCTGCGCTGGGCATCTCAAAGCGGGAGGCAATCTGCGCCTGTGTAAGCTGCTGCTCCAGGCACGTGTAAGTGGGCTCCGGCCGCAAGCCCGCCCACACCGCCATGCGGCCGGCAAAGGGGGCGGCAACAGCCACGCATAACAAGACCGGCAGTAGGCGCAAAGCCGATTTATATTTAGTCATTGGAAATTAGGCCTCTAATCATTTGCCAGTAATGATGCTCACGGCATTACTTCCACCGTGGTCTGAAACTGGCGCGGGGGCGCCGGTGGCGGGCACTTGTTGTCCGCGGAGCATGCCGGCGCCGGGTCCAAGGCTGTTGCAATAAATTCTGTGCTGCCCGCTGCAATGCAGCGAAACAGAAATCCGCCGGGACTGGCAGCCGAAGGCTGCACTGTGCCAGCCGCTGCAAGAATTGCCCGGTCAAATTCCAGCCGCCATTCTTGCGGCTCCGGCTCAAGCCGCAGCAGCAGCAAATCGCCGATATGCGCCGGAACCACCTGCGCTGCCTGCTCCCAGCCAAGCATGATGGGCGGCTGCACTGTTGCCGGCACCGCCGAAGCGGGTGCCGGAGTGGCGGTCGCGGCTTGCGCGGGCGGCTGTGTTGCCGCAGCCGCTGGGGCCGCAGCAACGGCCGTGATATGCGCTGCTGCCGGGGCCAGCGCGCAGCCCCCGGCAATAGCGGCCACGCCGAAAACTAGAGCGCGTTGCCCGTGCATCACGAGCTCGCCAAACGGTGCGTATGCAGCCAGACGAAATATGTTTTCCAGATGCGTCAGCATGGTTTTCAAATTAGACGCTGCGCTGGCGCAGCCTGCAGCACAAGCCCGCCTGCAAAGCTGGAAGCGCGCTGGCAAAACCACCCAGCAGCAGCTCCGGCACGCGACAAACGCAGCGTTTGTTGTCAAATCGATAAAATCATTAATCTCAAGCCGTCGGCCACTCGTTAGCTCCGTCGGTATCGGCGAGGTTTATAAGATCTTTACCCGCGATTTACCACGTCTCAATATGGAATAGAACATGTTCCAGCTGCCTGGTTGCGGAGTAGAGAGAGCTTGCGCTGGAGCTGAGGCGCAGCAGAATGCGAACCATTGAGGATCCGCTTCAGACCAGCAAGCGGCTGGCAACAGGCAGCGGCCAGCAAGCAGCCATTGCGAGGCACCCTGCCCCAGCGCCACAGCCCAAAATGGCGGGCCGTCCACAGAGCCTGCCGGCACCCGTCCGGCGCGGACCGACTACTGGGTGGTTACGCGGTGACTGGACTAAGGCGTCGGGATGAAGCCGTATACAGTGCCGTTTGAGTCTGTGTCCGGTACCGGCAACGGGTAGTCCAAGCTACCCGCCACGCCCCATGTAGTCGGCGGATCAATCGGCGTGAGTGTCGAAGACTTCTGCACAATGAAGGTTGCGGTTGCAGGGCGGAAAATGGCTTTGTCCATCTTGCCATCGCCGTCATAGTCGCCCGGCACCGGAATATCGCCACCGTTCGCAATACCCCAGCGGGTCACCGCCGCACTTGCATCCGTGGACTGGCGCACCAAGAACTCCGCCGTTTCCGGTCGGTATACGGCATGGTCGGATTTGCCATCGCCATCGTAGTCACCCGGCACCGGAATGTCCGCACTGGTGCGGGCGCCCCAGGTAATGCTGGTGACTGCAGCGTTGGATGACTGCTTGATGAACCACTGCGAAGTGGACTTGCGGTACACGGCATAATCAGCCTTGCCATCACCGTCATAGTCCGCAACCATCGGCGTGTCGCCGCCCAGCGCACTGCCCCAAACCACAACTGTCGCTGCGCCACTCACAGAATTCTTAACAAAGAACTGCGCCGAGGACTTGCGGAAAATGGCGTAGTCGGTGCGGCCATCCGCGTCATAGTCACCCACGGCCGGTATGTCACCGCCCCCGGCAATCCCCCA
>SXGT01301617.1_pt1 | contig 10567 bp, 5 predicted proteins | sample 3176221 | NCBI WGS metagenome assembly SXGT01 (sample SAMN11356862, study PRJNA531348) | freshwater metagenome | isolation source: freshwater sample F1-120 | place: China: Fuxian Lake, Yuxi | collected 2017-12-25
CCGCGGGCGTGGCCGAACAGCTCGCTCTCGAGGAGGTTCTCCGGGATGGCGCCGCAGTTAATCGTGATGAAGGGGCCCTTGGCGCGCGGCGACCGCTTGTGGATCTCCTTGGCGATCAGCTCCTTCCCGGTCCCCGTCTCGCCCGTGATGAGCACGGAGATGTCGGTGCGCGCGAGCTTGTCGACCTTGGTGTAGATGGCCTTCATCGAGTCGCAGGCGCCGATGATCTCGCCGAACTGCTGATCGGCCAGCTGCTGGCGGAGGCGGCTGCGGTCCACCTCGATATCGTTCACCAGCAGCGCGTTCGCGATGATCAGCGCGGCCTGCGAAGCGAACACCCGGAGCACATCCAGCTGATAGGGCCGGAACAGGTTCACGATGTTGTCGTTGCCCACGTAGATGAGGCCGAGGAACGAGCCCTTGGACTGGAGCGGGGCACACATGACGGAGCAGAGGCGCAGGTTGATGATGGAGGTGGAGCCCGAGAACTCGCGGTCGTGGAGCGCGTCAGACACGATCACCGGCCGCCGCGTGCGCATCACCTTCTGCACGATCGAGTCGCTGAACGCGACGTGGTGACTGTCGATCGCCTCGCGCGCGATGTTCCGCGCCACCCTCACGACGGGCGCGTCGCCGTCCATGAGGATGAGGAAGCCCTTGTCCGCCTTGGTGAGCGCCACGATGTCGTCCATGAGCTGCTCGAGGAGCTTCGGGACGTCGTAGATGCCGAAGAGCCGCTCCGAGAACTCCTCGAGCTTCTCCAGGGCCTCGAGCGCGTGGTTCGCGGCGGTGGTGCTGTCTGGGACTTCGTCGTCCCCGGTGATCTCGTCGAACAACGAGAACGTGAGCACCGCGGGCCCGACCCGTAGGCCGTCCTGGTCGGCTAGCGCGTGTGTCTTGCGGCGCCTCCCGTTGACCAGGACCTCGGCGTTCTTGTCGGCCTCGCTGATTACGAAGTTCTTACCGTCGTACAGGATATGGGCATGGCAAGCCAGGATCCCCGGCTCGGCGAGCACGACGTCGTTGTCGGTGCTCGAGCCGATCGTGGTGATCTTCTTGAACAGGGGGAAGACGGTGGGCTTTCCCTTGCCGCGCGCCGAGAGGATGAGCTGAGGCATGGGGGCACTCTAGCCGAGGGTGCCGGGCGTGTCAGCGCGGCGTGGGCCAGTGAGGTCTTGGTGGTGCGAACAGGCGGCGCGACGGTGAGGACGCCGCCGTGGGCGGTCAGCGCGGCGTGGGACCGGGTGCCGCGGGCCCGCCGAGCAGGGGCTCCGCCGGCACCTCCTCGGTGCGCACGATGGTGAGCGGCTCGAAGCTCACGTTGGCGTCCACGATGCCCCACGTCGTGAGGGCCAGCCACGCTGCGCCGGTGGCGATTGTGGAGATGAACAGCGCCTGCTGCACCTCGGGATCGCCGTCCTGGTACATGCTCACGTATGCGGCATAGGTGCCGATGTTCGCCAGCGCCGCCAGCCCCTGCGAGGTCGCGAAGAACGCCCCCCAACCGGTGCGGTCCTGCTCGAACTGCGCCATGCCGAACGGGAGGAAGGTGGCGGCGCGAGAGTGCTCGCGTTCGGTGATCCGGAGCACGGTGGCCTTCCGCACGGGCTCCGGCGGGGGCTCGACCACGACCTTGATGGTGCCGCTCGCGATGAGGCTCTGGCGGATGTCGCCGAAGAAGTCGAGCAGGGGTTTGGGATAGCTGAACTTGTCGAGCTCGTGCCCCGACTGCGTCACCAGCAGCGTGACGAACTCGGCGCGGCTCTCGCCCTTCTCGCCCAGGAACCACAGGCACGCGGCGAGCAGCTCGCGGGCCCTCAATCGGTCGTCTGGCGATTCCAGCGCGGCCGGTGGAGCCAGCAGCCGCCGAAGCTTCGTCTCGGCCTCGCGGCAGCGGAGCTCGCGAAAATCGGCCTCGGCGGTCTCGAGCTGCGCCTTGGGCGTGACTTCGGGGTGCGGCTCGGTGCGCTCGGCGGGCGGCTCGGCGCGCGCGATCCCCGCCGCGACGCACACTAGGAACGCGCAGAAGCGAAGTGCCGAGAGGTGAACAGACCGCGCCACGCGCGGAGTATCGGCCTGTGGCGAGGATGCGTCAACCTCGCGTCCATGCGAGGGAATCGGTTCTTCCGGGCGTCCGGCGGGCCCGCGCCGGGTGTCCGCGCTTCCGTTGTTACGGCGGCGGCGGTACACCTCGCCGGCCGTGAACACCGCCTTGCCCGCCCTTGCCCTCGCAGCGACCACGTGGCTCGCCGCGCTCTGGCCAGCTCCGGACGCTCGGACTGTGGCGTGGGCCCCTGCGGACACCAATCTGCCGGCGCTTCAGGGGCTCGTCGACCGCGCTGAGGTGCGCTGGGATGGCCGGCCTCCTCGCGGGCGGTCGCCGGGCGGCCGGCTGCTAGGACCCTCCGAGGGCGAACCGTGGTTGTGGGTCGGCCCGCACATGGGCGTGGCCACGGGAGAGTTCGGGCCCGAGCGCCGATCGTGCGTTTGGGCGCACGCGGTCAAGGGTGGGTTGCGCGTGGCGCTGGCGCCGGTCGAGGGCGAAGCCCTATTACAGGGCGAGGTGGCGCTCCTCGACGTCCCGCGCGAGGGTTCTCCGGTCACGTTCCGGGTCTCTGCCACGCCTCCAGGGTCGTCGGCCGACGCGGCCTCCGGTCCGGAGGCGCGGGTCGTCCTCACGGACTCGCGCGAGGGCTCCCGGTGGCGGCCGTTCGAGGTACGGCTGACGGGGGGCGGCGCCCTCATCGAGATCACCACCGCGCGCCCCGACTGGCGCCAGGTCTGCTTCACGCTCGCGTTGACCAAGGCGTCCGCCCCATGACCACCGCAACGGAGCGCACCGCGGGGGTCGACGCCTCACCCCCAGCCAAACCAGCGCCTGCCTGGCCGCTCGCAGCGCTCGCCGGCGGCGTCGCGCTCGTGGTCGTGCTGGCGCCGTATCTCATGGCTCCGGGCGACTACCGCGCCGCTGCGTTACCCCTCGTGGAGCGGGCACAGGAGCTCCTCGACGTGGGCCCGCGGCGCGCGCTCGCCGGTCCGGAGCTGCCGCTCCCCGTCCTGGTCACCTCCGTGGGGGAGGCCCTCGTAGGCGATCCCGTGGACCCCCTCCGGGCGCCGGCGCTGGGTGGCGCGCTCGCGCTCGCTGCGGCTGCGGCGCTCACGGTGCTGGCCGCCGGGCAGGTCGCGGGTCTCTTCGCGGCAGCCGCGGCCGCGCTGCTGTTCATCTTGTGTCCGGGTGTGCTCTATCACGCCCGCACGCTCGGTCCGGAGGCCTCGCACGTCCTCGCGGCGAGCCTCTTGCTACACGCTGCGCTCCTGGCGCGCGGTCCCCGATCGGCGGAAGGCGGCCCGCTCGCGGGGGGCGCCGGACCTCTAGAGCCCCACTCGCCGGCCCGCAGGAACCTCGCGCTCGCACTCCTGGGGGGGCTGGCGTTGGCCGCGTCCGCCTTGTCGACGTGGTACGGCGTGTTCTTGTTCTTGGCGTGGCCGGTGATGGTAGTGCTCGCGCGCCCTGTGGAGCCGCTCCGCGGCGAGCCCGCCACCGGTCACAGCGGGACCTGGCGCCTCCCGCCGGTGCCTCTGGCGGCCTTCGCAGCGCTGGCGCTCGGCGCGGCGCTGCTGCTGGCGTGGCCCCACCTGGCCACCGAGACCGGGAAGCGGCTCCTCGCCCTGCTCCACGACCCCATGCGCCTACCGCACCCGCCCACACTCGCGGCGGGGCACATCTACGACCAGGCCGTCGGCGCGGCGCCGCCGTTCCTCGTGGGCCTCGTGGCCGTCGTGGTTCGGTTTCCCGCGGTGCTCTGCCTGCTCGCGGCCATCGGGCTCCGCGCGCCGGCCGGGCGACCCGCCGCAGTGGCGGCCGGCGCGCACGCGCTGGTGCTCGCCCTCAACGGTGGGCCCGGCCACCTTGGGCTCGACGCGGCGCTGGCCCTCTTGCCCTTCCTGGTCTTCCTCGCAGCCCTGGGCGCGGCGCGCGTGGCGTCCCATCGCGTGGCTCGCGTGGCGGCGCTCGTGGCTTGTCTCAGCCCGGTCGTTGGGCTGATTCGGACGGCGCCCGTGGAGCCTGCGTTTCGCTCGGAGCTGCTGCTCGGTCGCGCCGCCTCGTCCTGGGACACGCTGCCGGCCGGCACGCTCCCTAGCCCCGTGGTCGAGTGGATGGGGCAGAGCCTCCCTCAGGGCGCCCGGGTCGCGTTCGAGCCCGACGCCGCTGCCGGACCGCTCCGTGAGCTGTTCGACGCGCTCGTCCGCCGCGGGGTGCTGCGTCGCGATCTCGGCTCGGCCGCGCCGTACCACGCCACCCACGGCGTCTTCGTCCGCCGACCCGGTGGCACGCCGCCCGCCCAGGCTCCGCTGAGTCCTGGGGGTCCACCCGCCGAGCCGCTGTTCCGCCTGGAGCTCGGGGGGATCCCCGAGCTGGTCGTTGCGCCTTACTGAGCAGCGAAGGTGGTTGCTCGGCTTGAGCCCGACCTCGGAAGCCGTACACTGTCGTCGGCTCGCGTCTACGCCTTGGAGAACGTCCGAGGCCCCCAAGGTCCCACATGATCTTCTCCCGTCGGGTCTCCCGTGGCCGCGCTCTCTTGCGCCCGTGGGCGCTGCTGGGCGCGGTCCTCGGCTGTGCGGCCGCAGAGGGCAGCGCCAGCGACTCACCCACGGACGTCGCCCAAGCCGAGCTGCCGCCCGCTCCGTCTGACGCGGAGCAAGAGACGGCCCAGCCCGACGTCACCGCTCCGGACGAAGGAGCGCTGCCTGCACCCGACGTCTTCAACGAAGACGTCCCGGACGTGCGCGACGTCTCCGTCGATGACGTCGTGGCGGACGCCTGCTGTGCCAGCGATACCGACTGCGCCGTCGGCGAGTTCTGTGCTCCCACGGACAAGACAGGGAGCGCCGTTGGGCAGTGCCTCCCCCGCACGCCGCCGAAGGATCAGTGTTGGTACAACACCGACTGCGGGAAGCCCGGCGCCGTTTGCGGCGGCGTGGTCTTCGCCGCGTGTGGTGAAGGCGCCTCCGAGCCCGGGCTCTGCGATGTGGTCACGCCGCCAGGGTGTTGCGCCGACTTCGGCGGCTGTGGTCCGGGTGAGACGTGCTGGCAGGACTACTGCATCGCGGAGTCGCTTCTCCAGGGTTGCCTCTCGGCGGCGGATTGCCAGCAGATCGGCTGGATCTGCGAGGGCTCTCTCCCCGCTGACGGCGCCTGCCTCCTCGGCGGGGCGCCGCCGGTCTTCGGCCAATGCGCCCCCAGCGGGCCCGGCGGCATGTGCGTGGTCGCTACGTCGGCGGCGCTGGGTGACTGCGGCGACCCTCTAGGCTGGGGCTGGAACGGCGGCGCCTGCGTGGAGCTCACGGGCTGCGACTGCGCCGAGGTCTGCGACGGCGTGTTCCCCTCACAAGAGGACTGCGAGGCGGCCTGCTCCCCGCCCAGCTGCTGCGCCGATGACGCCGCATGTGGCCAGGGTCGTCGCTGTATCAGCGGGAACTGCGTCGTCGCGGTCGACGCGCCCGCGTGTTACCTCGCGTCCGACTGCGATGTAGGGCTCGACTGCGCCGCCGAGTCCACGTGTCAGTGCGGCGACAAGTGGTGCTCAGGTGGGATCATCATCGCCCCCTTCACCAAGGTGGTTCCCCCGTGTAAGGACCCGCCTTGCGACGGCGCGTCAAGCGGGCCCGTGGCCGCGGGCCAGTGCAAGGAGCCGCCGATCTGTTGCGACGCAGAGGGCGCCTGCGAAGACGGTCTCGTCTGCGCGCCACACGCGTGGGACCTCCCGGCGTGCCTCCCCGCCCCAGACGCCGGAAGCTGCTGGGGTACAGGGGACTGTGCTGCGGGGGAGTGGTGCGTGGGCGCCAACCCGTGCGGCTGCAAGGAGTTCGACTGCCTGCCGGCGGTCGGCGCTTGCGAGCCGATCCCGGAGGGCTGCTGCACGTCCGACGCGGACTGCGCCGACGACCTCTCCTGCACCGCCATCGTCGGAAAGAAAGTGGCCGCCGCGGGGGGCGATGTGGGCGAGTGCACCCCCCCGCCAGAGGCCGGCATGTGCTTCTCGGACGCTCACTGCGAGTCCGACGAGGTGTGCCAGTACTTCAACGGCTGGGCGTGCGGCACCGACGTCACCCTCGGCCCGCCGTGGCCGGGCGACTGTGTGCCCAAGGACGGCGTCTGTTGCACCTTCGACCACGAGTGCGCTGAGGGCTTCGTGTGCGCGCGGACCCTTCAGGGGGGCGTGTGTAAGCCCGCGCTCGAGCTCTCCTCCGACTGCTGGGACACCTCGGACTGCGGCGAGGGCGAGGCGTGTACGGGCGCGAAGGCCTGCGGCACCTGTGCGGAGTGCCAGGGTCCGAGCCAGCTCGGGTCCTGCGAGGACGCGGCGTTGGTCTGTTGCGACGCAGACACCGACTGCGAGCCGGGGCAGTGGTGCTCAGCGATGACCACACCCGAACCCTGGTCTCCACCTGGAGTGGTCTACGGGCAGTGCGTGGGAATGCCCACGGAGGTCGGAAAGTGCTTCCGCATCGAGCACTGCCAGTCCGACGAGGTGTGCACCGGCTACTCGGGCTATCCCTGTGGCTACCCACCACCCAATCCGCTCGGCAAGACCAACCTCTGGCCGGGTGACTGCAGCGCTGCGGACGGCGCGTGCTGCACCTCGGACGGGCAGTGCCCCGTGGACTATCGGTGCGTCGGCCAGGCCCTCCTGGTCGGGCAGTCGGGCGTGTGCAAGCCCATGAAGTTCGACGGCTCCTGCTGGACGAACCTCGACTGCAGCGACAACGAGGAGTGCCAGGGAGGCTTCGTGTGCGGGTGCAGCTGGTGCGGGCCGCTGCCGGATACGCTCGGGACCTGCGTGGTGGAGTAGACTCGGGGCCCACACGAAAGACTTGGTGAAACGTGACTGATCTCTCGACCCGCCTCGCTGCGCTGGACGACGTACAGGTGCCCCCCGAGGCGGACTTCGCTTCGGCCTGGGCGGCCGGCATATCTCCTGAGCAGATCCTCATCGATGGAGTGGTGCGTGCCTGGGACGGCGAGCGCGCTCTGGTCACGTCTCCCGTCTGCCAAGGCGGCCGGCGCACACCTCTCGGAGCGGGGGCCTCCCTCACGCGGGAGGCGTCGCTCGAGGCCCTGGACGCCGCGGTTCGTGCCTGGGATCACGGTCGCGGTGAGTGGCCTACGAACCACGTGGGGCGCCGCATCGAGCATTGCGCCGACTTCGTCGAGCGGATGCGCGCGGTCCGCGAGCCGGTGGTGCGCCTGCTCATGTGGGAGATCGCGAAGCCACGGCCAGACGCCGAGAAGGAGTTCGACCGCACCGTACAGTATGTGGTGGACACGCTGGAGGCGCTGAAGGAGCTGGACCGCGGGGCGGGCCGCTTCGTCCAAGCCGGCGGGGTCATCGCCCAGATCCGCCGAGCGCCCCTTGGGCCCACGCTGTGTATGGGCCCTTTCAACTATCCGCTGAACGAGACCTTCACCACGCTGATTCCGGCCCTCCTCATGGGGAACCCCGTCGTGGTGAAGCTGCCGAAGTACGGTGCCTTGTGCCAGGTCCCAGTGCTCCGCGCCTTCGCCGAGGCCTTCCCGCCGGGTGTCGTCAACGTCGTCAATGGCGACGGCCCCGTGGTGGTCGGACCCCTCCTCGAGTCCGGCCAGCTGGCGTCGCTCGCGTTCATCGGGACCGCGCGCGTCGCGAACCTCTTGAAGCGGCAGCATCCCCGCCTCAACCGGATGCGCTGCATCCTCGGCCTCGAGGCAAAGAACGCCGCGATCGTGCTCGAAGATGCCGACCTCGATCTGGCGGTCAAGGAGTGCGTCGCCGGGGCGCTCTCGTTCAACGGGCAGCGCTGCACGGGGCTGAAGCTCCTCTGGGTCCATCGCTCGGTGGAGGAGCGCTTCCTCGCCCGCCTGGCGGACGCTGTGGACGCGCTCAGCTTCGGGGCGCCGTGGGAGCGCGGGGTCACGCTCACGCCTCTGCCCGAGGAGGGCAAGGTTGCGCGCCTTCGCGCCTTCGTCGACGACGCGACGGCCCGGGGCGCCACCGTGGTCAATCGCCACGGAGGGCAGAGCTCGAGCACCTTCGTCTTTCCGTCAGTCGTTCGCGGTGTCCGCCCGGGAATGGCGCTGCACAGCGAGGAGCAGTTCGGGCCGATCGTCCCCGTCTCCACCTTCGACTCCGTCGACGAGGTGCTCGACTGGATCGCCGAGGGGCAGTACGGCCAGCAGGTCTCCCTCTTCGGGCGGTCTCCGGCCACGATCGGGTCCCTGTGCGACGCTCTGGCCAATCAGGTGTCGCGCATCAACCTGAACGCACAGTGTCAGCGTGGGCCCGACGTCTTCCCGTTCACAGGGAGGAAGGACTCGGCGGAGGGCACGCTCAGCGTGTCTGACGCGCTTCGGGCGTTCTCCATCCGCGCCATGGTGGCGGCCCCGAGCACCGAACCGAACCGCGCGCTGCTCCGCGGGATCCTCGCGGGGCGCAGCTCGCGCTTCATCTCGACCGACTACCTGTTCTGAGCTCAGGGGCGAGCGCGGCGCGCCTGCACGGCGGTGCCAGCGTAGGTCCCCGACGCGCGGAGGCCGGCTTTACCGGCTCCCGCGCGACCGGGGGGGGCTCAGCCCTTCTTGGGGAAGTACTTGTTGATGATCTGCTTGAAGGCGTCGGGCGAGAAGCCCGCCTGCGACTCGAACTTGCGACCGTTGATGTAGACCGTGGGCGTGCCACCGAGGTCGGCGGCCTGGGCCTCAGCCATGTCCTTCGTCACGATGGCCTCGGTAGCCGGGTCCTTCATGTCTGCCTCGAACTTGGCGAGGTCGAGGCCGATCTCGCCAGCCCAGGCCTTCAGCTTCTCCGCCGACAGCTCCTGGTATCCGGCGAAGATCTTGTCGTGCATCTCCCAGAACTTGCCCTGCTTGTGCGCCGCGATGGAGGCGTAAGCCGCCGGCTTCGCCTGCTCGTGGAAGGAGAGCGGGAAGTGCTTGAACACAACCTTGACGCGTCCCTTGAGCTCCGCGTCTTCGGCGACCGCCTTCATGTCGGGGGCCACGCGTGAGCAGAACGGGCACTGGAAGTCGGAGTACTCGATGATGACGATCTCGGCGTTCTCGGTGCCCTTGAACGGGCGATCGCTGAGCGTGAACTCGTTCACCTTCGGGTCCAGCGGCTCCCACTGGCGACCGTTCGCGATGATCTCCGCGTAGAGGTCCTTGGCGGCGGTGCCGGCCGAGAGCTTGGTCTTGGCCTTGGCGAGCTCCTCGTCCACGAGCGCCTTGAAGGACTCGTAGGGCTGCGCGCCCACGAGGTTGCGCCCGTTCACGAAGTGGTTGGGCGTGCCGCGCGCGTTGATGAGGTTCGCGAGCTCCATGTCCTTGTCGACGAGGGGCTTCGAGGTCTGGGCGCTCATGTGCGCCTTGAACTTCGCCATGTCGAGGCCGATCTCGGTGGCGTACTTCTCGAGGTCGGCGTCGCCCAGGGCCTGCTGGTTCGCGAAGAGCTTCTCGTGCATCTCCCAGAACTTGCCTTGCTCGTGCGCGGCCATGGAGGCGACCGCGGCGGGCACGGCGCGATCGTGGAACGGGAGCGCGTTGTTCTTCCACACGATCCGGACGTCGTTCGGGTACGCCTCGCGGAGCTGCTTCAGCGTGCCCTCCACGCGCGTGCAGAACGGGCACTGGAAGTCAGAGAACATCACGATCGTGACCGGTGCCTCGGCGTTGCCCCAGACGGGCTCGTGACCCTCGACGGTGGCCTTCCAGACTGTGGGGTCGACCGGCGGCGGCTTCGGCGCCTCGGGCGGCGGCGGGGCAGGGGCCTCCTTACCGCCCTTGAGGCTGTCCCAGTAGATGTTCGCCTTGTCGCCCAGGTTGGCGCGGGCCCGCGTCTCGTGGACGGACGCGAGGTCCGTGCCGGCGCCCGTGAGCTTGTCGGCCTCTGCGATCTCGCTGTCGATGACCTTCTTGAACTCCTCGAACGGCTGCGCGCCGACGAGCACGTTGCCGTTGATGAAGAACGCGGGCGTGCCGCCCTGACCGAGCGCCACGGCGGCCTTCTGCTCGTTCTCGATCTGGGCCTTCAGGCCTGCGTCCGCGAGGTCCGTCTTGAACTTCGCTAGGTCGAGCCCCAGCTCCGTGGCGTACTTCTCGATGTCGGCGTCGCCCAGGTTCTGCTGGTTGTCGAAGAGCTTGTCGTGCATCTCCCAGAACTTGCCCTGGCGGTGCGCGGCCATGCTCGCGAGCGCCGTGGGCATCGCGCGGTCGTGGAAGCCGAGCGGGTTGTGCTTGAACACGACGGCGACGTCGTTCGGGTAGTTCTTGACGATCTCGTCCACGACCGCCTTGCCGCGGCTGCAGAACGGGCACTGGAAGTCGCTGATCTCGAAGATCGTGACCTTGGCGGCCGCCGGTCCCTTGAGGGGAGAGGCGTCCATGGAGCTGCCGTGAGCGGCGCCGACGGCGGCCTCGACGACGGCGGTGGGGGCCGGCGTGGGGGTTGGCGCGGGGGCAACAGCAGCGGCAGGCTCTTGCACGGCCACGGGCGGCGCGGCCTCAGGCGCGGCGACCGGCGTGGGTGCGGCG
>SXGT01873725.1_pt1 | contig 10567 bp, 5 predicted proteins | sample 3176221 | NCBI WGS metagenome assembly SXGT01 (sample SAMN11356862, study PRJNA531348) | freshwater metagenome | isolation source: freshwater sample F1-120 | place: China: Fuxian Lake, Yuxi | collected 2017-12-25
CCGCGACCGCGCCGCCGATCACCAGCGCACCGCTCAGCATGATGAACCAGCGGTGCAACACTCCGCGCTGCGTGTGGTCGTAGCCCATCGCACTCCTCCTTGGCCGGCGGCGCGCCACCCTTCGTCGCGCGCCGCGCTCGTCGTCGTCACGCTACGCCAGCGCCGGCGCTCGCGTTCGCGCTCCAACGATCGCGCCGCCCCGCCGTAGCGCAACGACCGCCCCCGTCCGTGCGTGGAGTCCGCCGTGAGCCCTCGATTCACCCTGCCGCTCACCCTGCCGCTGGCGTTCGCGATCGGCGGTGCCCCCGGGCTCGCTCAGCGTGACGACGACGTCGCCTCTCGCCTCGCCGCGATCCGCGCCGATGCGGCCGCGCTGCAGCCGTTCGGCTTGCGCGGCGCGCTCTTGCTGGAGCACGACGGCAGCGAGCAGCTCGTGCAGGGGTGCGGTGAAGTCACTGCCGGCGGCGCGCCGATCGACGGCGACACGCTCTTCGACCTCGGCTCGAACTCGAAGGGCTACACGGCGGCGGCAGTGCTGCTCCTGGTCGATCGCGGGGAGCTTTCGCTCGACGCTTCGCTGCACGAGCTGCTTCCCGAGGTTCCCGCCGACAAGCGGAGCATCACCGTCCGCCAGCTCCTCACCCACTCCGCCGGCCTCGACCACAGCGGCGCCTTCCGCAGCGATTTCGAGGAGGTCGGTCGCGACGAGGCCGAGCGGCGCCTGCTGGCGCGCCCGCTCCTCTTCGCCCCCGGCAAGGCGAGCGCCTACAGCGACGCCGGCTACCTCCTGCTGGCCGCCATCGTGGAGCGGCGCAGCGGCACGCCCTTCACCGAGTTCATGCACGAGCAGCTGCTCGAGCCGCTCGGCCTCGAGCGGACCGGCTTCTGGGGCCCCGACCCGCATCTCGCCGAGCTGCCCGAGGACGCCTTCGCGAGCGGTCGCATCGATGGCGCCGAACGCGGCAGCGGCCGGCAGTTCCGCGCACCGACGTGGGCGCTCCTCGGCGCAGGCGGCATGGTCGCCTCGGTGCGCGACGTCGCCGCGTTCCAGCGCGCCGTGCACGCCGGCGAGCTGCTCTCCGACGCGATGGCGACCGCCTACGAGAGCGCGCAGTTCCGGCTCGGGCCGGAGCAAGCCGAGGGGTTCGGCTTCGTCGTCATCACGCGGGGGGCTCGCACGATCCGGCAGAGCGCCGGCGGGACGCCGCAGCTCGGCCACAACGCGCTCGTCTCGTGGTCGCAGCCGGACGACTGGCTGATCGTCGTGCACACGGCCGATGCGAGTTGGCGCGGCGAGCTGCTGGCGACGCGTTGGCGCGCGCTGCTCGAAGGGCAGAAGGTCGCCGCGCCACCCGCCGTGATCGAGCTGCCGGCCGAGCGGCTGGCGCTGCATGCCGGGCGCTTCGTCGCGGAAGGCGGCGCGCGCTTCGAACTGAAGGCAGCGCGCGGTCGCCTCGAGCTGGCGCCGCTCGATGCGGCCGGCTTCGCGACGCTCTTCGCGAGCGGTGGTGGCGATGCTGGCGGCACGCGGCGCGGCCTCGATCGGCTGCTGGTGCAACGGGTCGACCCGGGCGTCGAGGAGTGGCGCGCGCAACGAACGGCGGCGCTCGGTCGCGAGACGGGCCACGAGGTGCTGGGCGCGACGCCGCTCGAAGGGGGCGGCGAGCCGTGGACCTTCGTGCGCTTCGATTTCGAGCGCGGCCAGGCGCTGACCCGCTTCGTCTTCGGACCGCAAGGCGCGCTCGAGGCGCTGGTGCTGCGGGCCGAGCTGCCGGCGCTGCCGCTCTGGCCGACGTCCGCCGGCGACTTCGTGCCATTCACGCTGGGCGTGAGCGTGTCGCTGCAATCGCTCTCGGCGCCGACCGACGGCCCCGCGACGCCGACGCTCCGCTTCCGCGATGGGCGGCGCATCGCGCTGAAGCGCGAGTAACGGCACGGAGGCGACGTCGCGGGCGGCACGGCGCTCACCGCCCTCGCGCCCTCACCCCGCCCGGAATCGATTGCCGGGTGGGCGGAGCGGCGGCGGCGCAGTTCCATCGCGGAAGCGTCGCGCGCCGAAGGCGGATCGCGCTTTCGCTTGGCCGCGCGGTCGGCAAGATGCCGCGCCTCCACCCCAAACCCCGCGATCCACCGCACCATGCTCGATCTGCTGCAGCAGCTCTACCACGACTACCTGAGCCCCGAGGGGATCCAGCGACTCGTCCACGCCTACGGGACGACGGCCATCGCGACGATCGTCTTCATCGAGACGGGGCTGCTGATCGGCTTCTTCCTGCCGGGCGATTCGCTGCTGGTGACCGCCGGCATCGTCGTGGCGTCGCTGCGCGGCGAGCCCGAAGAGATCAACATCTGGTCGATGCTCTCGATCACCAGCGTGGCGGCGATCGTCGGCGACGCGCTCGGCTTCCTGATCGGCGCCAAGCTCGGCCCGGCGCTCTTCAAGAAGGACGACTCGCTGCTCTTCAAGCGCAAGCACATCGAGAAGGCGCACTCCTTCTACGAGCGCTACGGCGGCAAGACGATCGTCATCGCCCGCTTCGTGCCGATCGTGCGGACGTTCGCGCCGACCGTGGCAGGCGCCGCCGGCATGGACTACCGCCGCTTCGCGCTCTTCAACGTGGTGGGCGGCATCGGCTGGGTCGGCTCGATGCTGCTGCTCGGCTACTACGGCGCCACCGCCATCAACTCGCGCTACGGCGAAGGGACCGTCGAGAAGTACCTCCACCCGATCATCTTCGTGGTGATCTTCCTCTCGATCCTCCCCGGCATCATCGAGGTGATCCGCGCCAAGCGCCACGCCGCCCGCGAACGAGCGGCGCAGGCGGCCGCGCACGCCAGCAAGCCGGGCGACGCGAAGAAGGACAGCCGGGCGCACAGCGGCTGAGCGAGGGGCGAATCTCGCCGAACTCATCGGTCAGCGTGGCGAGCGTGAAGCGGGTGTGTTGCGGCGCTCCGTCGCGCCCACCATCGACGACCTGCGCGGCGTCACCGGAACTCGATCGCCTCGGGCACGCTGAAGAGCGCGCCGCGGCCGGTGGCCTTCTGGCAGAAGCCCTGCACCTCGATGGTGAGGCCGCTCAACGTCGAGTCGGCGACATCGCTGTAGGTGAGTTCACCAAAACTGTCGAGCGCCGCGAAGGCGACCGGCTGGAAGAGCGGCACGCCGTCGACGGAGACCACCGCGATCAGCCCCAGCACGCCGGGCGCGCCGCCAGTGAGGCGCAGCGTGATCGAGTCGCCCGAATGGTACTCGCTCTGGTTGCCTTGCAGGAAGATCGGCTTCATCCCGACGAGGTAGACACGGCCGGCGAGACCTCCACCGCCGCCGAGGCCGCCGTAGGCGGTCACGATGGCGTCGAGCGTGCGGTCACCGTTCAAGTCGGCGATCGGGGTGCCGGCGACGCCGAGGAGATCGTCGATGCCGTGAATCGGCTGGGCGCGCAACTCGTAGAGCAACCGAAACGTCCGACCGCAATAGAGCGACTCGACACCGGGTGCACACCCATCGCGGACGCGATTGACCGCTCCGAAGGCGATGTCGTCCCACCCATCACCATTGGCATCGAACTCACCGAAGCGCAGCGAAATCGCACCGAGGAACTCATCCTTCGCCTCACCGTCGAAATGATGCAGCTCGGCGAGCGTCGCGCCGGAGATCACATACACGCGGCCCGACCGCGTCGACGGCGCCGGCCAGTTCGGAGCGCCGATCAGCAGATCGCGGACGCCGTCGCCATCAATGTCGCCGGTCTGTCCGCAATGGCCGAACTGCTCCAGTGCGTTCTGCCCGGCGATTCGCTGCAGCGAGAGACCCGTCTTGCCATCGATGACATCGAAGGTCCCCTCGCCGGCGCTCCCCGATCCACTGCCGATCGACCCGAGACCGACTTCGGGAACGCCATCGCCATTGAAGTCCTCCATCGGGCAGCAGCGCGCCAGCATCTGGTCTTGCTGAACTCCTTCGACGGTCCAGAGCGTCGCGCCGGTGCGTCCCGAATAGCAGTAGGCGCGCCCGCACTGACCGAGCCCCAGCGAGTAGTCGTCCCACCATTCGGCCACCACGACCAGCTCGGACGCGCCGTCGCCATCGAGGTCGCCGACGAACGACAGGTCGTAGCCGAAATCGTCCCCGTTGCGCTCGCCATCCAGCACGTAGAGAACAGCGCCGGTGGCACCCGAGAAGACGTGCACACGCCCGCTCATCGCCTGCTTGCCACGCTCGAGCGGCGCCCCGACTGCGTAGTCGGAGACGCCATCGCCATCAAGATCGGGACCGCCATCCAACGCGAAACCGAAGCGACCGAAGCGCGCCGAACCGAAGTGCTGCCGCAGGAACGAGCCATCCTGGGTGGAGACGACAAAGGCGGCGCCGTCTTCGTAGGCGGGGCCGGAGACGTCGTAATTAAACGAACCGACGAGGACATCGATCCACCCATCGAAGTTGATGTCGCCTAGCACGGCGACGTCGTTGCCAAACCCATCCCATGCGCCGGTCGAGTGCTTCGAGTCCCACTCCGCGAGGATCTCTTGCGCATGTGCGCTGCCGATGCCACCGCTACCGCCCATGGCGGCGACGCCGAATACCACAGCCGTCAACGAGATGACGTTCCTGCTCATGATGAATCGCTCCGCTCACTGCTGCTGCTGCGCGGACGGAATGGCCCAATGAGCGGCGAAACCGTCGGCCTGATCCGAGGTCGAATCGAAGACGTTTCCGGCAAGGTCCATTCCAGGCCCCTCGACCGCCCCACCGACGTACGCGTCCATGCCGTCCGTCGCGACGCCGTTGGCGACGTCCGATCCGGTACCACCGTGAAACGTCGAGTAGCGCAACTGCGTCCCAATCAATGGTTGCTCGATGGGCGGGTAAACGAACGATCCCCAGGCAAGCGCGGTGACGAATGCATCGAACCCCCCTCCAAAGGTGGAGTCCACCGTCGCAGCGGGGTCGGTCGAGCCGAGCGGGAACACCCTACCGAAGGTGCCATCACTGTCGGTGTTCCCGACGACCACGACCGATGTGCTGCTCAAGCGACGAATCGCGTAGCACCAATCAGTGCTACCACCACCGATGTACGTGCCATACCGAAGGTCATTGGCTGGGGTACCAGGGAAGAAATTCGGTTTCAACTTCACTACCCATCCGTGGAGGTTGAGCCCATCGTGGAGGCGATCGAAGCCCGGTGCCTCTTGTTGGTTGAACGGTGCGGCGGGGTTCCATGGAGTCACAGGGAAGTCGGTCGAGTTGGTCGCACCACAGGCGTAGATCGCGCCGTTCAAGACATCGATGTCTTCGAGATGGTCGTATCCGCTGCCCCCAAGGAAAGTCGCGTACTCGAGTTGGTTCAAGGGCGACAGGGCCGGATTGAGCTTGACGACGAAGGGCTCACCGAGCGCGTGGATCGGGTCGAACGGCGCCGCCGATAGCTTGAAACCTGCGTTGCCGGTCTCGCCACCGACGTACAACCGACTATTCGACCACCTCACCGCCTTGGCCAAGTCGAGGGTGTTCTTCGGCGCTCCGGGATACTCGCTCAGGTACGTCGAATAGACCAACCCCGAAGTTCCCGGCAGCGTCCAGTCAATGCGCGCAACGAAGGCGTCGGCCACTGCGTAGGTTCCGCCTGGGCCGTCGTAGTCTCCGTCATAGGCATTGGAACTCACCAGCAACCCATCAAAGGTGCTCCCGCAGATTGAAGCGACCGTGCCCGAGTTCAGGTCGAGGTCGTAGACGTAGGTGTCGCCCGTCGTTCCACCGAAGTACGTCGAGTAGTCGAGCGTCACGCTGGTCGGGCTGGTTCCGATCGCGAAGTGGGTCAAGAAGCCGCTCAATCCAGGAGCGGAAGGATGAGTCGACTGCAGCGGTGACGCGCTAACCGGGAAGTTGATCGAAGTGGTCGTTCCAACCACCGCAACCCCACCCGAGTCGTCGACACTCATCGCCTTCAGTTCCGTCAGGTCGTTGGAGTTGGCAATCGTGCCCCCCAGGTAGGTCGAGAAGATCAACTGCGACGCAGCAGGCTGCGACGGATCGAGCCGAGTAATGAAGGCGTCCTTGCCGCCGCGCAAGACGATCTGATGATTTGGCGGTGCCGTCGCTGGCCAGATCGGGAACGGAACGGTCGCCGAGCTTGAAGTGCTGGTCGTCCCGGCGATCGTGACGACGCCGGCCTCAACCTCGATCGCTTCGACCCCTTCGTCGTCCGAGCCCCCGAAGTACGTCGACCACTGCAGCGACGGATCGATCACCAGCCGCTGCGCGGGGTCCCTCCCCTCGACTCGGAACCCGAACCGCCCTTCGCCTCGCAGCTCGAATGCGCAGGCGACCGGCTCCGTGACGCCCAATTCGTCCTCGAGCCACGCCTTCGGAGCCGCATGTTGCAGGGGGCCGAGATCGGTCGACAGCGCGAGGGCGCCGTCGGGCGTGACCGAGAGGTCGTCAGCAAGGTGGCAGGTGAACTCCGCGGCCTCGGCATTCGCGCCCGGGTCGCAAATCAGGTCGTACGCGAGTGCACCGTCACGCTCGACCAACACGACGTCGACGCCGGCGGCGACCTCCTTGAACCGGACCGATGCGTACGCCGGAACGGCGCTCCGCCACGTCTTCGGATCGTCGCCGAGGAAGAAGTTGTACGTCCCCGTGATCTTCCCTTCGCCCTCGGGGACGCACGGGACGGCCGGGTCGACGAAGTCGATCGCGAACATCCGCCAGCGCGACACGCCGTCAGGATCCAGCTGCGGTGCCGCGAAGGAGACCCCCCGATCCGTGACCGCGACGCGTAGGCCGGCGGTGACGGCGACGAATCGAGCGTTCGGGGGAAACTGCCCCTGGTTTTCGACGAAGTGGAGCGGGGCGGCAGCCAGTCCGAGGGCTTTGCGACTGACCAGCGGAGTCACCGTCGCGTCAGCGGCGAACTGCCCTCCCGACGCCGAGTTCTCCGACGAGTCTGCGTCGGGACGATCGGCTACCGCGGGGACAGGCGAGTTCGAAGCGCTTGTCGAAGCGTCAGAGCCGCTCGGTCGGCCGCTGCCGGCCTGCTTCACCCAAGGAACCAGGAACATCGCCGGCACGACGATCGCAGCAATTCCTAGACAGCGCCGCAGCGCCGCAGCGCCGCAGCGCCTCGCGGCCGAGTTCCGGGTGTTTCGTTCCGCATCGCCCTACCCCCCTTCGCGGCGCGTGAAGCGCCGCCGATACCCCTGGACGAGAGCCTGCTTCGCGCGTTCAACAAGCGAGGAACGCCCCCGACCGCGTGGTCGGTCGATCGGCTCACGGCCTTGGAGTAGCGCGGACATTCTGGGCGTCAAGGCGTGAAATCTCGGGTCGTGACATCTCCCCCCACGCCGCAGTGATCTCCGGATCTCGGGGTGATCTAGGGTCTCAGGGGCTTGCTGCGCCGCGATCGCGAACCCGCGCCCCTGAACGCAACGCCTCTCACCGCCTCCCGCCTCCGGACTCTCCGCTTCGCCCCTCCGACTCCTCCCGATCAGGAAACCCCTTCGTCGCGTTCAAGCCACCCGCCTCGGCGGCCGAAGCTCCCGCTCGCCTGCGCGTCCCCCGCCGGACGCGGCGCCATTCCTGCGAGGAGCGTCCGATGTCACGTGCCCACTGGATCCACTCCGCTTCCCTGGCCCTCGTCCTCTCCGGTGCCGGCGGCTGCGCGACGCCGACCAAGGGCGACAGCCTCGTGCAGGTCGATCAGCTCGTCACCGCGATCGAGCGCGTCCACACCGGCTCCGAGCTGGCGCAGGAGAAGCTGCACGGCGCGCTGCTCGAGCTGCACTCGCTGGTGTCGCTCGACTTCGGCGATGACGTGGCCGGTGCGTACGGCGCCGCGGCGAACGCCGTCGACGCCGCCGGCAAGCAGCTGCTCGCCTTCGACCTGGAGGTGAAGAAGATGAAGGCGCTGGCCGACCCGGTGTTCAAGCGCTGGGCCGCCGACCTCGACACCTTCACCAGCCTCGAGCTGCGGTTGCGCAGCCAGAATCGCCTCGCCCAGACGCGCGAACGCTACGACGCGATCGTGACCACGGTCGAGCCGGCGCAGGCCGCGTTCGTCGCGGTCCAGAAGCAGCTCTCCGACTGCGTGCTCTTCCTGAAGCACGACTTGAATGCGGCGTCGGCCGCGGCGCTGCGCCAAGACGTGGCGCGCGTGAGCGCCGCGACGCAGACGCTCGACGCGCAGCTGCTGGCATGCCAGTCGGCGGCGCAGGAGTACGTCGCCGCCGTCGCGCTGCCAAGCGTCCCGGAACCGGTCGTCGAGCCCGCCCCGGCCCCCGCAACCACGCCGGCGAAGAAGGGGGCCGCCAAGCCGGCCACCACGCCGCGCACGGGGGGCTGATCGACGCCGTCCGGCCCGCGTCGCCGCCATGAGCTTCGCCGCACTCGCCTTGCTGGTCGCGGCACTCGCCTTCGCGCTGCTCTGCGCGTGGGCGCGGCGCCGCGAGCTCGCCGGCATGGAGCAGGTGGTCACGCAGCAGCGTGACGCAGAGCGGCGCGGCGGCGCGCGCGCGCAGCTGCAGCATCCGTTCGTCGATTTGTCGCGCTGCCTCGGCTGCGGCAAGTGCGTCGAGGCGTGCCCGGAAGCGGGCGTGCTGCAGATGGTCCACGGGCAGGCGGCCGTCGTGAACGGCGCGCGCTGCGTCGGCCACGCCGCCTGCGAGCGCGAGTGCCCGGTCGGCGCCATCACGGTCACGCTGGGCGACGCTGGCGAGCGGCGCGACGTGCCCGCCCTCTCGCCCGAGCTCGAGGCGATCGGCACGCAGGGCCTCTTCCTCGCCGGCGAAGTGACCGCCCACGCGCTGATCCACGTGGCGATCGACCAAGGCGTGCAAGCGGTCGACACGATCGCGAACCGCCTCGCGGCCGACCCGCGCAGCGCGGCGCCGAGCGGCCCGCAGCACGCGCTCGATCTCGCCATCGTCGGTGCGGGGCCGGCGGGCGTCGCGGCGGCGCTCGAAGCGAAGCGGCTTGGCCTCTCCTTCGTCGTGCTGGAGCACGAGGCGTCGCTCGGCGGCACCGTCGCCAAGTACCCGCGCAAGAAGCTGGTCGTCACGCGGCCGATCGAGCTGCCGCTGCACGGCCGCGTCGATCAGCGGGAGTTCGTGAAGGAGGAGCTGGTCGCGCTCTGGCAGTCGATCGCCGCGCGCCACGCGCTGCCGATCGAGCACGGTCACGAATTGCGCGAGGTGCATCGCGCCGCCGCCAGCGGCGACCCGCAGAGCCCCGCGACCTTCGAGCTCGTCACCTCGCGCGCCACCGTACGCGCTCGCTTCGTCGTGCTGGCGCTCGGCCGGCGCGGACTGCCGCGGCGGTTGGGCGTGCCCGGCGAGGAGCTCGCGAAGGTCGCCTACTCGCTGCAGGACGCGCGCGCCTACCAGCGACGCCGCGTGCTGGTGGTCGGCGGCGGCGAGAGCGCCGTCGAAGCGGCCGTCGGCCTCGCCGAGCAGCCCGGCACCGAGGTGACCCTCTCCTACCGGCAGGACGGCTTCTTCCGGCTGCGTCCCGAGAGCGAGGCGCGCCTCGACGACCAGGTGCGCGCCCGCCGGGTGCGGCTGTTGCTGCAGAGCGAAGTGACGGCGATCACGCCGGAGCGGGTCGAGCTGGCCCTGCGGCGCGGCGAGGTGGTCGAGCCGATCGCCGTCGCCAACGACGACCTCTTCGTGCTGGCGGGCGGCACGCCGCCGTTCCCGCTGCTCGAGCGGGCCGGAGTCTCCTTCGATCCAGCGCTGCGCCCGCCGCCGCGCGCCGTCGCCGAGCAGGGCAGCGGCCTGCTGCGCGCCCTCTCGATCGGCTTCCTGCTGGCGAGCGGCGCCTTCGCCTTCGCGCTGTGGCATCGCGACTACTACGCGCTGCCGGCGACGGCGCGGCCGCTCCACGCGAGCCATGAATGGCTGCGACCGAGCGACGGCCTCGGCCTCGGCTTCGGCATCGCCGCGGCCGCGCGGGTGGTGGTGAACCAGCTCTACGTCGTGCGGCGAGGCGCGCGCGGCCGCTTCGCGCTCGGGTCGCTGAAGGCGTGGATGACCAGCCACGTGGCCACCGGCATCCTCGCCTTCCTGCTCGCCGCGCTTCACGCGGCGCTCGACCCGCGCGACAGCGTCGGCGGCCACGCCTTCCTCGCGCTCGGCCTCCTGCTGCTGACCGGCGCGATCGGCCGCTACCTCTACGCCTGGCTGCCGCGCGCGGCGAACGGCCGCGAACTCGCGCTCGCCGAGGCGCGCGCCAAGCTCTCCGCCATCACCCGGCCCGACGGCAGCGAGCCGCCCTTCTTCGCGAAGGCGCGCGCGCAAGTGGTGGCGCTGGTCGAGGCGCAGCCGTGGCGCGGCACCTTCCTCCCTCGCGTCGGCGCACTCCTCTCGACGCAGAGGTCGCTGCGTCGCGCGCTGCGCACGCTGGCGGAGCAGGGGGCGCGCGACGGCGTGGCGCCAGCCGACGTGAAGCGGGCACTGGCGCTGGCGCGCCGCGCCCATCGCGCGGCGCTGATGATCGCCCGCTTCGAAGAGCTGCGCGCGCTGGCGTCGACGTGGCGCTTCCTGCACCGCTGGCTCGCAGCACTGATGGTCC
>SXGT01361551.1_pt1 | contig 10566 bp, 10 predicted proteins | sample 3176221 | NCBI WGS metagenome assembly SXGT01 (sample SAMN11356862, study PRJNA531348) | freshwater metagenome | isolation source: freshwater sample F1-120 | place: China: Fuxian Lake, Yuxi | collected 2017-12-25
GACGACCTTATAGGAACGGTGATACTCCACCGAAAAATTCTTCGCGAACTCCGGAACGGCCTTCTTCGGGAAGTAGTCCTTCGCCGGATCGAAGGTCTGAATGCAGCCATGCGCAACATTCACAGATGGTGCCGGATCCTCGGCTGGCCGTCCTGGCCCAGATCTTCCAGTCCGCGCGCATCCTCCCGGCGACGGTGACCTTCGTCGACATCGCGGGCATCGTGAAGGGCGCAAGCGAGGGCGAGGGTCTTGGCAACAAGTTCCTCGCCAACATTCGGGAGGCCGACGCGATCTGTCAGGTCGTGCGCGTTTTCGACGACGACGACGTGATCCACGTGGCGGGCGTGGTCGACCCGGCCGACGACATCGAGACGATCCACACCGAGTTGATCCTCGCCGACCTCCAGACATTGGAGAAGGCGATTCCCCGACTCGAAAAGGAAGTGAAGGGCAAGAAGGTCGACAAGGCAGTGCTCGACGCCGCAGTCGCCGCCCAGGAGTTGCTGGGAACCGGTGTCACGCTGTTCGGGGGTGCGACCGCGGCGGGTATCGACACGGCGCTGATCCGCGAACTGTCGTTGTTGACCACCAAGCCGTTCATCTACGTGTTCAACGTCGACGAGAACGGACTCACCGATTCCGAGCGGCAGGCCGAGCTACGTGCATTGGTCGCACCAGCCGACGCGATCTTCCTGAATGCCAAGCTCGAAGCGGAGCTGTTGGAGCTCGACGAGGCCGACGCCGCGGAGCTGCTCGAGAGCGTGGGCCAAACCGAGCCCGGCATGCATCAGCTGGCGCGAGTCGGATTCCACACGCTTGGCTTGCAGACGTTCCTGACCGCGGGACCAATGGAATCGCGTGCCTGGACGATCCGACAAGGCTGGACAGCCCCGCAGGCTGCAGGGGTGATTCACACCGACTTCCAACGCGGTTTCATCAAGGCCGAGGTTGTCGCGTTCGCGGATCTGGTCGATGCTGGTTCGATGGGCGAAGCCAAGTCTCGCGGCAAGGTGCGGATCGAAGGCAAGGAGTACGTCATGGCCGACGGCGACGTCGTCGAGTTCCGTTTCAACGTGTAGGCGGTTCGCAATCGGGGCCGAGCCCACCCGCCGCCGACGGGATCGTCATGGCTTGCGAGTGGTCGGGGTCGCGAGCGGCGGTACCTTCAAGGCCGTGGCTTGGTTGGTTCGCGGAGAGGACGTGCTCGCGGCGGCGGAGGTCGCGGTCACGCGTCGTCAGCGGCGCCGTGGCCTCATCGGACGCGACGCGATGGGCGAGGTGTTGATCTTGCGGCCCTGTCGACAGGTGCACACGCTGCGAATGAGGTTCGCGATCGATGTCGCCTTCTGTGATCGCGACGGATTCGTACTCCACATCACGACGCTCGCGCCGAATCGAGCGTCGCGTCCGGTGCCTCGCGCGTACTTCGCGATCGAAGCGCCCGCCGGCGCGTTCGACCGGTGGCGACTCAGCCCCGGCGACCTGGTCGAGGTCAAGGCGTGAGTGGCCGGTTCGTGTTGGTTGCGACCCCGATCGGCAACCTCGGCGACCTGAGTCCTCGAGCCATCGACGCACTCAGAAGCGCCGACGAGGTGTGGTGTGAAGACACACGTCGAACCCGTACGTTGCTGAACCACGCCGACATCGAAGGCGTCCGCCTGCGATCTGTCCGTGAACACAACGAGGCGCAGGCCGCGCAGCAGTTGGTCGAAGCGATCGCGGCCGGCCGAACGGTCGCTTACGCGAGCGACGCGGGTATGCCGGGGATCGCCGACCCAGGCACACGCTTGGTTGCGGCGTGCGTCGAAGCCGGACTCGACGTCACGATCGTTCCTGGCCCGACGGCCGCGATCAGCGCTCTCGTGCTGAGCGGTTTTCCGACCGATCGATTCGTGTTCGAGGGATTCCTCGAACGCAAAGGCCCCGAGCGGCGCTTCGCGATCGAACGGATCGCTCGCTCGACGGCGACCTCAATCGTCTACGAGGCACCGAATCGCCTGAAGGCCACGATCGCCGATTTCGCGGGCGCCTGTGGCCTCGATCGTCGCGTGGCGGTGGTGCGCGAACTGACGAAGCTGCACGAACAGGTAGTGCGGGGGACCCTCGGCAACCTGGGGGCAGTCGACGAACGCGGCGAGTGCGTGATCGTGATCGAACCAGCCGCGGCCCAACCGGTCGCCGACGACGCCGCGATCGATGCCGCGATTCGCGCCGAACTCGCCTCGGGCTCGAGCGCTCGCGACGCTGCGGCGAACGTCGCCGACGCCCTCGCGGTGGCCAAACGTCGCGCCTACGAACGCGCGTTGGCAATCAAGAACCACTGACGAACCTCGTTCCCGTTCACGAGGGCGAGAGGGTTCGCGGCGCCAGCGTGACGGTTTCGTTCGAGCGCGGAGTCAGGGGACGGTGAGATTGCTCATTTCGGTCACGCAGGTGTCACAGACGAGGCGTTCTCGAAAGACGCGCAGGTCGACATCCGTGCCGCAAAACGTGCAGCGGTGTTCGATACGCCCCATGACGATCTTGCCATCGGCGAGGTGAATGTCGAGCAAGTCGCCGACGCTGAGTCCGAGCAACTTGCGGATCTCGGCCGGTACGACGACTCGGCCGAGCGCGTCGATTCGGCGTGCCGTGCCGATGGCCGACAACATCGACGGCGGCGGAGTCGGTTGTGCGCCCGATGTGGTCATCGCAGCAATCGTACGTTCGCCATCGGATGAGCAGGGCAGAATGGCGAGGTGCCCAATCGCTTCTCGGTGACCACCCCGATCTACTACGTCAATGACGTGCCCCATATCGGACACGCGTACACGACCCTCGCGGGCGACGTGCTGTGCCGTTGGCGGAGGATGCATGGCGACGACGTCCACTACCTCACAGGTACGGATGAACATGGCCTGAAGATCCAGCGAGCGGCAGAGGCGCAGGGCGTCAGCCCACTCGAATGGGCCGATCGGACCGCGGTTCGGTTCGAGCAGACCTGGGACGAACTCCAGATTCGCACCGACGACTTCATTCGCACCACCGAACCGCGTCACTACGCCGCGGTGACGAAGTTTCTCCAGGCCGTCTACGACAACGGTTACATCTACAAGGGCACCTACGAGGGTTTGTACTGCGTTCCGTGCGAGGCCTATTACGCAGACGATGAACTCGTCGACGGCAACTGCCCGATCCACGGCCGTCCCGTCGAGCACGTTGTCGAAGAGAACTATTTCTTCAAGCTGTCCGACTTCGAGCAACGCCTCCTCGATCACTATGCAGCGCATCCCGAAGCCGTGCAGCCCGACGGTCGCCGCAACGAAGTGCTCGGCTTCATCAAGCAGGGTCTCCGCGACTTCTCGATGAGCCGAACGTCGATCAACTGGGGCGTGCCGCTGCCGTGGGACGACGCGCACGTGACCTACGTCTGGTTCGACGCGCTCGTCAACTACTGCACTGCGGTCGGATACGGCGTCGACGACGCCCGCTTCGACGAATGGTGGCCGGTCGATTATCACCTTGTCGGCAAGGACATCTTGCGATTCCATGCCGTGTACTGGCCGGCGATGCTGATGGCCGCTGGCCTCGAACCGCCGAAGTGCGTGTTCGCGCACGGCTGGTTGCTCGTTGGCGGCGAGAAGATGAGCAAAACGAAGCTCAATCAGATCTTCCCGCACGACCTCGTCGCGGACTTCGGCGTCGACGGTTATCGCTACCACTTCGTTGCCGATCAGCGATTCGGACCCGATGGCGACTTCAGCTACGAGGCGATGGTGACCCGCTACAACGCCGATCTCGCCAATAACTTCGGCAACCTCGCGAACCGCGTGCTCAACATGGCGGTCAACTATTGCGGTGGCATCGTGCCCCCGACGCGCGCCAACGGACCGTTGCAGTCGCAGGCCGAGATCGCGTACGCGGGCGCGAGCGATGCATTCGCTCGACTCGACTTCGCGAGCGCGTGCAGCGCGATATGGGATCTGATCCGCGCGACGAATGCCTACATCGAGGATCGAGCGCCCTGGGCGCTTCACAAGGCGGGCGACACCGAAGCGACCAATGCGGTGCTCGGCGACTGCCTCGAGGCCTTGCGTATCGTCGCGCTGTTGGCTGCGCCGGTCATTCCGAACGCGTGCGGCGAGTTGTGGCGGCGGCTGGGTCAAGCGAGCGCGATCGACGACGAACGGCTGCCCGCGTCCGCGGCATGGGGTCAACTGCCTGCGGGCAACGAGCTCGAGAAGGGCGATCCGCTGTTTCCCCGTCTCGACGTTGCGACGTGAGGTGGCCGAGATGAGGTGGCCGAGATGAGGTGGGTCGACTCGCACTGCCACACCGAGGACGACGCCGCCCTCGATCGCGCTCGCGCCGAGGGGGTCGAGCAGTTCGTCGTCGTTGGCTGTGACCTGGCGTCGTCGACACGAGCGATCCAACTGGCGCAGCGGCGGCGAGACGTCTTCGCGACCGTCGGGTTGCATCCCCACGACGCCAAGCACCTCGATGCGGAGTGGGACGCCTTGGTCGAGTTGATCGACGCGCACGATGTGGTCGGCGTGGGCGAAGCCGGTTTCGACCACTTCTACGAGCACTCTGACCCAGCAGCGCAGGCGGAGGCGTTCGCCCGCCAGATCGATCTTGCGAACGAGCGTGACCTGCCGTTGGTAATTCATTCGCGTGACGCCTGGGACGACACGTTCGTGACGCTCGAACGCCGCGGCGTGCCGCGCCGCACGGTGTTCCACTGCTTCACCGGTGGGCCGGCCGAGGCCGAGCGCGCGATCGCGCTTGGCTGTTCGTTGAGTTTCAGCGGCATCGTGAGCTTCAGGACCGCCGACGATCTGCGTGCCGCGGCCGCCCTCACGCCCGCCGACCGGCTCTTGTGCGAGACGGACGCGCCGTACCTTGCACCGGTACCCAAGCGAGGCCAGCCGAACGAACCCGCTTATCTCCCACTGGTGGGCGCCGCGCTCGCGGCTGCGCGCGGCGAAACGGTCGAATCGATCGCGGCGTGTACCGCGACGAACGCCCGCACCGTCTTCGACCTCGATCGCTGACACATGGTCGAACTCCTGACGCCCGCAACCGTTCAGTCGAGCTTGCGCCGTCATGGCATCACGCCGAGTCGGGCACTCGGCCAGAACTTCCTCGTGGACCCGAATACCGCGCGTCGCATCGTGCGACTCGCCGAGATCCCGACGCAGACGACGGTCGTCGAGATCGGGCCTGGTCTCGGCAGCCTCACGCTCGCGTTGGTCGAGTCCGGCGCACGGGTGATCGCGGTCGAACTCGATCGTCATGTCCTCGCGCCGTTGCGTGAACATCTTGTTGACGCAACGGTCACCATCGTCGAAGGCGACGCGCTCACGATCGATTGGGATGCGTTGTTCGATGAACACGCTTGCGAACGCGTCGTGCTCGTCGCGAACCTTCCGTACAACATCGCGACGCCCGTGATCGTGCGTGTCCTCGCGACCACGAACCGAGTCGACTCGATTCTCGTCATGGTGCAACGCGAGGTGGGGGAGCGCCTCGCGGCGCAACCGCGCACCAAGGCCTACGGCGCGGTGACGGTCAAGACCGCGTTTCACGCGCAAGCCACCGTCGTCGGCACTGTGCCGCCGACGGTGTTCCTCCCCAAACCGAACGTCGATTCGGCGCTCGTTCGGTTGGTGCCACACGCGACGCCGCCGGTCGCAGTCGACGACCCCGAGGCGATGTTCGCCTTGGTGCGGGCCGGATTCGCGACGCGACGCAAGATGTTGCGGCAGTCGCTCAAGACCGTCCTCGGCGACTCCACGATCGCGACGCTCGAAGCCGCGGGCATCGAACCGACTGCGCGAGCTGAAGAACTCGAGCTCCACGATTGGGCTCGGCTCACGAGCGTTCTTCGATGAGCGATCGCAAGCTGACCATCCTGCGAGGTCGCGCCCGCGCGAAGGTGACGCTCTCGCTGCGGATACTCGGGGCCCGTTCTGACGGATTCCACGAGATCGACGCCTTGACAGTCACGGCGAGCGAACCGCACGACGACGTCACGGTCATGCCGCAGATCCGATCGGGGACGACCTGCATCGTCACGCCGCGAGCGGCCGCGCCAACTCGCCGTGGTGAAAACCTCGCCGAACGAGCGGTTGATCTGCTCCGCCCCCATTTTCCTGCGGAGGTCGACGGGATTCGGGTCAAGCTCGTGAAACGCATTCCGATGGGAGCAGGACTCGGTGGCGGCAGCGCGGATGCCGCCACCGTGCTGGCGCTCCTTGCGAAGCACTTCGGTATTTCGGACCGAGTGGTCGATCGGGTTGCCGCGAAGCTCGGCTCGGACGTGCCGTTCTGTGTGCGCGGCGCGCCTGCGTTCATGCGAGGGCGTGGCGAGCAACTCGAACTTGCCCGCAACGTCCCGAGGTTGCGGTTGGTCGTCGTGACGCCACCGTTCGGATGCTCGACACCCGCGGTGTACCGAGCATGGGACGATCTCGGCGGGCCGATCAGTCGACGGGTCATCGAGTCCGACCTCGCCGCCGGAGGGTTGCGCAACGACCTCGAGCCCGCCGCGTTGGTCGTCCAGCCCGGCTTGGAGGCGCTGCGCGACTCGATCGCTCGCATCACGAGTCGCACTCCGATGATGTTGGGCAGCGGCAGCAGCTACTTCGTGATTGTCGACGACGACGACGAAGCCGAGCGACATTTCGTTCGGCTCACGCTCGAACTCGGGCTCGACACCATCTGGCTGGCCACCACGAACGCGAGTTGAGCCCAGAGGACCGATCGCGCCAGAACGCGAAACGACCGCCCCAGGCGGGGCGGTCGCTCGAACAAGTGTGACGACATGGCGCGAAGCGCCCAGGAACTACTTGCCCTGGGTGCGACGCTGCCAGCGCGTCTTCTTCAAGAGCTTCTTGTGCTTCTTCTTGCGCATCCGCTTGCGGCGCTTCTTGATCAGGCTGCCCATACGAGGGCGGGACCATAGCCGTCGTCACGGTGGCGCCTCACATCGGGCGCTGGATCTGCCGATGAACGCGAAGGGTCTGCCACGACCGAAGCGGTATCTTCGACTCACACCCAATCGGGGGTGGTGTAACTGGCAGCACCAGGGATTTTGGTTCCCTTAGTCAAGGTTCGAGCCCTTGCCCCCGAGCCCAACCGAAACCGAGCCCATCAGAACGAACTGACCCACGATCTGGAGTCCGTATGAGCCAGTACCGACCGTTGGCCGCCATCGTGCTCGCCGCCGGCGAGGGAACCCGCATGCGCTCCGCCACGCCGAAGGTGCTGCACAACCTCTGCGGCCGACCCATGATCCTGCACATGCTCGACGCGCTCGAGCGGTTGCCGCTCGAGCGCATCGTCGTCGTTGTCGGTCACGGCGCCGAACAAGTGATCAAGACGGTGCAGGAACAACTCGAGGGCGACGTTCCCGTCGAATTCGTCGAGCAACGAGTGCAGCGGGGCACAGGTGACGCCGTTGGTGTCGCGCTCACCGCCGCGTACTTCGACGAACTCGATGGCGAGGACGATCTCATCGTGCTTCCTGGTGACGCGCCTTTGCTGCAGGCCGAAACGCTCGCCCGCCTTGCAACCGAACACCGAAACCTCGATGCCGCGGCCACCGTTCTCACCGCGATCGTCCACGACCCGACCGGGCTGGGGCGCATCGTGCGCGGGAAGGAAGACCGCGTCGAGCGCATCGTCGAACATCGCGATGCCGACCCGGAGCAACGTGCCATCCAAGAGATCAACACGTCGATCTATTGCTTCCGGCGCAACTTGCTTGCGCCCGCGCTGCGTCGACTCTCGCCCGAGAATGCCCAAGGCGAGTACTACCTGACCGACGCGATCGGCGTGCTGCGCGACGCCGGCCATCGGGTGATTGCGCAGGCGGTCGAGCATCCCGATGAGGCCCGGATGGTCAACGACCGAGCCGAGCTCGCAGTTGCCGAGGCTGCGTTACGCGACCGAATCAACCGTGAGCTGATGCGCGACGGCGTCGCGATGCTCGACCCGACCCGCACCTACATCGATGCCGGTGTCGAGGTCGCGTCGGGTGCGACCTTGCTGCCCGGCACGATGTTGCACGGCCGAACGGTGATTGGCGCGGGCAGCGTCATCGGTCCGGATACCCGCATCATCGACAGCATCGTGGGCGAGAACGTGACGATCGAGCTGTCGGTCGTGCGGGAATCGGAGATCGCAGACGATTGCACCGTGGGGCCGTTTGCCCACCTGCGCGCGGGCACGCAGCTGCTCCGGGGCGCCAAGGTCGGTGATTTCGTCGAGACGAAGAACACCCAGCTCGGAGAAGGCGCGAAGGCGAATCACCTTGCGTACCTCGGCGATGCGATCGTCGGCCCGGGAGCCAACATCGGTGCCGGAACGATCACGGCGAACTACGACGGCAAGCGAAAGCACGTCACGAACATCGGAGCGAAAGCCCGAACAGGTTCGAACAGCGTGCTCGTCGCGCCGGTCACCATCGGCGACGGCGCGGTCATCGGGGCGGGTGCCGTGGTCACGAGCGACGTGTCGGCAGGAAGTCACGTCCGTGGTGTGCCCGCCCGAGTGATCGACGGCTGGGTCGACCCCATCGCCGAAGAAGCCGAGTCCGATGCCGAGACCAATACCGAATCAGACGACTGAACCCCCGACTAGGGTCGACACCGGGTCGGAGGGGGCGTCGATGGAGCTCGTCAGCAAGAAGAAACTCGTTCTCGTGAGCGGGCGTGGGCACGAAGAACTCGCCGCCGAGGTCGCGAGTTGCCTCGGGATCAAGCTCGCCGACATCGTGCTCTCGACGTTCGCGAACGGCGAGATCTACTGCCGCTACGAAGAGACGATTCGCGGCAGCGACGTGTTCGTCTTCCAGACGCACTGTGATCCGATCAACGACTCCTTGATGGAGCAGCTGATCATGATCGACGCGGCGAAGCGCGCGAGTGCGAAGCGCATCACCGCGGTGTGCCCGTTCTACGGGTACGCACGCCAAGACCGAAAGGCCGAAGGACGCGAGCCCATTACCGCTCGGCTGGTCGCCGACATGATCACGGCGTCGGGCGCGGATCGAGTCGTCACCGTCGACCTGCACACGGGGCAGATCCAAGGGTTCTTCGACAAGCCGGTCGACCATCTGACGGCGCTGCCGGTGCTTGCCGGGTACCTCGCCAATGCAGTCAGCGGACCCGTCACGGTCGTGTCGCCCGATGCGGGTGGCGGCAAGCTCATGCGTCGGTATGCGAACCGATTCGAAGAAGCGGGCATCACCGACGTCGAACTCGCGTTCATCGACAAGCGTCGGCCCAAGGGCACCCACAACGTGGCGATCGCGGGCGAACTCGTCGGCTCGGACGTACGCGGTCGCAGTTGCATCGTGGTCGACGACATGATCGACACCGCCGGCACCGTGACGAACGCGGCGACGATGCTCCACGACCGCGGCGCCGCCGACGTCATCATTGCTGCGACCCACGGCCTGCTTTCGGGCCCGGCCGTCGAACGGCTGAAGCACGCGCCCGTTCGCGAGGTCGTGGTCACCGATACTCTCCCGATCGCGGCCGACAAGCAGTTCCCGCAGCTCAAGGTGCTCTCGGTTGCGCCCCTGGTCGCCGACGCGATCGACGCGGTTTTCGAGGACACCTCGGTGTCCGAACTCTTCCACGGCGACAATTTCTGAATCGGCCCGAATCACCCCACCGGGCCCGCGTGTGGCACAATGGAACGTTCCGTTCCCGGTCACGAGGTCATTTCGCGTCATGAGCAGCACCCGTACCACTCTCACCGCCGTCACCCGCTCCGGTCGCGGCAAAGGCCCCGCTCGCCAGATTCGCCTGCAGGGCGGCGTTCCCTGCGAGGTCTATGGCCTCGGTGAGCCGAACCAGTCGGTCACCGTCGATGGGCACGAACTCAACTTGCTGCTGGCCAAGGGATCCAACGCGCTCATCACGATGTCGATCGACGGAGGCGCGCAACAGCTCATGCTCGCCCGTCAGGTGAATCGGCACCCCGTCAAGGGCACGCTGACCCACGTCGATCTCGTGCGGGTCAGCGCCGACATTGCCATCACTGCCGAGGTCGCGATCTCCCTCGTCGGCGAGGCCGAAGGCGTGACGCTCGGCGGACTCCTCGAGCAGCAGGTCTTCTCGCTCAGCATCTCGGCGAAGCCCGAGACGATCCCGCAGTCGATCGAGCACGACGTCTCGGCACTCGGTGTGAACGGCCAGGTTCGCGTCGCCGATCTGGCGATTCCTGCGGGCGTGACCGTGCTCGACGACCCCGACACCTTGGTTGCGATGGTCTCGGTTTCGCGTGCCATGGCCGCGAGCCGCGAAGACGGCGAAGAGGGCGACGACGGCGCGGGCGAGAGCAACGACGCCGGGGAGTAGTCCTCGATGCTGCGCCGGGGCGAACGAACCGGCACTCCGGCTGACGTGTTGGTGATCGGTCTCGGTAATCCAGGCGATGAGTATCGACACACCCGCCACAACGCGGGCGCTGACGTCGTCGAGCTGCTGGCCGACCGGCATGGCGTTCGCCTGAGGGGCGGAAAGTTCAATGCGTTGGTCGCCGAAGCGGTTGTCGGCGCCCGCCGAATGGCGC
>SXGT01403335.1_pt1 | contig 10566 bp, 9 predicted proteins | sample 3176221 | NCBI WGS metagenome assembly SXGT01 (sample SAMN11356862, study PRJNA531348) | freshwater metagenome | isolation source: freshwater sample F1-120 | place: China: Fuxian Lake, Yuxi | collected 2017-12-25
CTCATTCACAGCGCCATTGCGTACGCCATCCAGTTCAAAAAGAAAGCGGTCACCCTGGTGCACCAGGGCAACAGCCTGAAGTACACCGACGGGGCCTTCCGCGACTGGGGATACCAAATCGCGAGCGAGCATTTCGGGAATCAGGTCTACACCTGGGCTCAATGGGAGAAGACCAAAAAAGAAAAGGGCGAGGAGGCCGCCAATGCGGAGCAAAAAGCCGCGCTCGCCGGGGGGGCAGTTCTCATCAAGGATTCCATTGCTGACATTGCCCTCCAGCAGGTCCTGACACGCCCCGAGGACTTCGATGTCATAGCGACACTCAACCTTAATGGTGACTATCTGAGCGACGCCTTGGCAGCCCAAGTGGGTGGGATCGGCATCGCACCCGGCGGCAATATCAATTACATCACCGGCCACGCCATATTCGAAGCCACACACGGCACCGCGCCCAAGTATGCGAACAAGGACATGGTGAACCCCGGCTCCGTTATTTTGTCAGGAGAAATGATGCTGCGTCATCTCGGCTGGATCGAAGCCGCCGACCTCATCCTGAAGGGCTTGAACGGCGCCATCAGCAGTAAGCGTGTCACTTACGATTTCGCGCGCCTCATGGACGGTGGAACGCAGATCAAATGCTCAGAGTTTGGGGAAAACATCATTGCCCATATGTAACAGCTCCAAACACCAAAACTCCGACTAGGAAGTCGCTCGAAGGACGGTGGGGATCCCAGGGATCCCACCGCCCTGTTTTTTGAGAACCCAATTTTCGGCACTTCGAGCGAAGAATCATCGACGCTGGAACCGCGAACTGTCCGCGCTGGATCTGATGCAAGTTCCTGGCGTCGAGGTCGTTTTTCGAAGCCCACCGTTTCACCTTGTCGATGCGGCATGCCTCTCCAACAGCCATAAACTCTAACGCTGTTGCAGACCTCGAATGTGCTCAACTCAGGTTCAAGGTTGAATTCTCGCTCGACGCGCCGCGTCATTCCGAGTGCCATTGCCCATGTCACCACTATCATGAACCTGACTCGTATCGTTTCACTAGTTGCTGTCCTCGCTATCAACTGGATCTCTCAAGCCGAACCCATCCCGAACGACTATCGCGTCGGTGGGTTCGCCATTGGGTGCCAAGCCTACAGTTTCAACCGGTTTACAGTTTTCGAGGCCATCGAAAAAACTGAGCAGACGGGTTCCAAGACCATCGAGTTTTACCCTGGACAAGCGCTCAGTCCGGAGCGCCGCACCGTGAAGTGGGATCACAACGCCGACGACGCCCTCATTGGCGATGTCCAAGCCAAACTCAAGAAGCATGGCATCCGGGCCGTAAATTACGGTGTCGTCGGAATTCCCAAGGACGAAACGGCTGCCCGCAAGATCTTCGACTTCGCCCGAAAGATGGGCATGTACGGTGTCACCACCGAATCCCTGGATTCGCTGGATGTCGCCGAGAAACTCGCCAAGGAATACGACCTCCGGGTCTGCATCCACGAGCATGCCAAGCGTATGAAGAAGGATGCCAACGGCCAATCCGTGGAGGATACTTCCTACAAGGTTTGGAACCCGGCTTATGTTGCCGAAATCGTCAAGAATCGCGATCCCCGGATTGGCGCTTGCGCTGACATCGGCCACTGGCAAACGTCCGGCATCCGCGCCATTGATGGACTCAAGATGCTCAGAGGTCGCGTCCTCAGCCTGCACATGAAGGACCGGGCTGGACTCGGTCACGGCCAGCACGATGCCATTTTCGGAACTGGACAGGCGGATATCGGCGGCGTGCTTGCGGAACTCAAAGCCCAAGGATTCGACGGCAACATTTCCATCGAATACGAGTACAATTGGGACAACTCTGTTCCCGACATCGCTCAATGCGTGGGGTTTGTGCGTGGCTGGGTCGCAAACAACCGATGACGCCGTAAGTACGACGAATCCCAGAAACTTCGCTTGGTGTTTGCCCCATGCCCGAGACGCATACATCAGCGGTTGCCTTGGAGCCATTTCCTCGACGAATTGGCTCCGAACAGGCTCTCGATGACGTCCTCACTCAGCCCACTCCGGCACTGATTCGGGAAATCAAGTCCATCCAATCACCCCTGGTATTGCTCGGCGCGGGTGGTAAGATGGGCCCGAGTTTGGCCGTATTAGCCCGCCGCGCCGCCGACAACTCCGGCCATCCGCTCAAGATCATTGCCGTCAGTCGGTTTAGCAATCCCGACGCCCGCACTTGGCTGGAGGCACGCGGTATTGAAACGCTCTCGGCCGACTTGCTCGACGCCAGCGAAGTTGCCCGACTGCCGGATTCAAACAACTTGATTTACCTCGTCGGCTTGAAGTTCGGCACTGCCGAGAACCCATCGCTTACTTGGGCCATGAACACCTTGGTGCCACACCATGTCTCCCAACGTTACTCCAACTCCAACATTGTCGCACTGTCAACGGGCAACGTCTATCCCATGTCACCGGTCGCTCAAGGCGGCTCTCTCGAAAGCGACCCTCTCACGCCTGTCGGCGAATACCCCAACGCGGCTGTCGCTCGCGAACGGATTTTCGAATTCCAATCCCGCCGTCTCGGCACCCCAGTCGCTCTGCTCCGACTCTTCTACGCCGTCGAACTCCGCTACGGTGTGGTCTCGGATATCGCCCGAATCATCCATCGCGGCGATGAACTGCCCCTGGCCAATGGGTTCTTTAATTGCATTTGGCAGCGGGATGCCAATGAACAGGTGCTCCGGTCGTTTCCCCTTTGCCAGTCACCTCCCTCGGTCTGGAATCTTTGCCAACCCCAGGTCTTCTCAGTCCGAGACACCGCCGTTCGGCTCGGCGAACTTCTGGGACGAGCACCGCGATTCACCCATGCTGAGGCCAATACGGCATTGCTTGGCAACGCTCAACGGTTGTGTCAACGCCTTGGGGCACCCTTGGTTTCGATGGACTCCATCCTAGAGTGCACCGCCGATTGGGTGAAGCATCAACGCACCCTTTGGAACAAACCCACGCACTTTGAGGTTCGCGACGGGCGCTACTGAGTCCCTCGGGAACGGGTGATTCCCAGCCAAAACCGGGAACTGGATCGAGTCTGGGCCGCTGACGCTCAGCTCACAGACAACGCGTTTGTGGAGGAACATCACGCACGGTGGTTGCGTGGATAGCCCGTTGAAACGCTTGAAGTAAAATCCACTAAACCAATTGATAAACAACCACTTATTCCAATTGCGGTCGTGGAGATCACCCCTTCGTTTTCTGCGCGAATTGGCGAATCCTCCCCCGCAGGGAAAACCCGCTTCGCACCCGGTCATTTCCATGAGTCGCAAAAAATCTATCGGCGTCTTGCATCCGTCACATTTTTTGAACATTTTCCTTCTTCCCGGATCGAAGGAAGCACCCAGATTTACGGGTACTTAAGAAATCGCCGTTCGCAAGAGCGGGTCGATAACGTCGTGCATTTGCCACGGCGCAGATCCGCAAAGAACGCAAAGCAATTCAGAGACCGACATGATTAAAGTCGAAAACTTGGTCAAAGAGTTTGGAACCAAAAAGGCCGTCAATCGCGTGTCCTTTACGGTCCAAAAAGGTGAGATCCTGGGATTTCTCGGGCCTAACGGTGCTGGGAAGTCCACAACCATGCGGATGATCACTGGATTCATTCCGCCCACCGAAGGTCGGGTGACCGTCGGGGGCCACGACATCTCCGAAAACCCTGTCGAAGCCAAACGCCTCATCGGCTATCTGCCCGAAAGTGCTCCGTGTTATTCAGATATGAGCGTTCATGGCTTCCTCAACTTCACCGCCGAACTGCGTGGCATCAACGGGACAAAGCGAGAGGAAGCGGTCAGGCGAGTCGTTGGACTCTGTTCGCTCGAGAGTGTGCTCCACCAAAGCGTCGACACACTCTCGAAAGGATTCCGCCATCGCACATGCCTTGCTCAGTCGCTCATCCATGATCCCGAAGTGCTGATCCTGGATGAGCCCACCGACGGTCTTGACCCGAACCAAAAACATGAAGTGCGCCAGTTGCTCAAGCGCCTCGGCCAAAACAAAGCCATTGTTTTTTCCACCCACATCCTCGAGGAAGTCGACGCCTGTTGCACGCGAGCCATCATCATCGATCACGGCGAGGTTCGAGCCAACGGGACTCCGGCCGAACTCCGCGCCCAACACGATCTCGCCGGTTCCGTCACCCTTCAAGTTCACGGAACCCCCGCCGAAACTGTTAAGAGCCGTCTTGGCGGCCTCATGCTCGCCCAAAAGGCCACGGCGTCACTCGTCGATGGCGTGGTTCACGCCCGTGTGTACCCCAGGAATCGCGCCATGAACGGCGAACTCGCGAAGGCCATCGCCGAAGTCACGACCAAAGAAGGCTGGCAGTTCGATGAACTTCACACTGAAGATGGACGTCTGGACGAAGTCTTCCGCGGCATCACCCGCCCCGACACCCTCGCCTCCAAGACCGAATAACTGGCGAGTATTCACCCCCGATCCATGCCCCGCGACCTGGTTCCGACCTCCGGTTCCGATACCGCATCCAACTGAGGTCACAAACTGACACCGCAATCTTACTTTTCCTATGAACGAAGCGACACGCAACATCTGGACCATCACAAAACGTGAGCTCGGAGGGTACTTCAATTCCCCCGTCGCCTACGTATTCATCGTTATCTTTCTTCTGCTGAATGGATTCTTTACCTTCATGCTCGGCAACTTTTTCGAGCGAGGTGAAGCCAACTTAAACGCCTTCTTCGTCTGGCATCCTTGGCTGTATCTCTTCCTGGTGCCAGCTGCCGGTATGCGGCTTTGGGCCGAGGAACGGCGCATTGGAACCCTGGAACTCTTGCTCACCATGCCCATTACAGCCTGGCAGGCTATTCTTGGAAAATTTCTCTCCTGCTGGGTATTCTGGGCCCTTGCCCTATTCTTGACATTCCCCGTGGTCGCCACCGTGGCTTACCTCGGCTCACCCGACATCGGCGCCATACTCTCCGGCTATTTTGGAAGCCTCCTTCTCGCGGGCGCCTACCTCGCCATCACAGTCGCCACCTCAGCCATGACCCGAAACCAAGTCATTAGCTTCATTCTGTCCGTCGTGATCTGCTTCTTCTTGATTCTCGCCGGATGGGAACCAGTCACCAACCTCCTCGTCCGATGGGCACCTCAATGGCTTGTCGAGACTGTCGCCAGTTTCAGCGTGATGCCCCATTTCACTGGGTTCCAGCGTGGGGTCGTCGATATCCGCGATACGCTCTTCTTCGTCTCCGTCATGATCTTCAGTCTGTTTAGTACCAGCGTGATTCTCCGCGGTCTTCGCGGAGCCTGAAACCCAACACTACCTTTCCCATCATGAAACAGTCCAAGCTTCAGACTCTGCTTTATTCCACCCTCGGTATCGTCCTGGTATTTATCGCCATCGTCGGTGCCAATTTGATCTTCAGTCCTGTCCGCATTCGCATCGACATGACGGCGGACAAGTTACACACCTTAAGCGACGGCACGCTTAAGATATTAGACAAGATCGACAGCCCAATCGAAGTAAGATTTTACTCGACTCGCGGGGAGAACCGTATGCCCAGCGCTCTCAAAACCTACGCGCAAAGCATTGAGGATCTTCTCGCTGAGTTCAAAGCCCACGCCCGCGGCAACATCGACATCAAAAAGATCGACCCGGAGCCCGATTCGGACGCTGAAGACGCTGCCAAGCTCGATGGAGTCGAACCCCAGATGCTCAATACCGGTCAACCCATCTACCTGGGACTCGCAGTGAGCCTCGACCCTAACAAGGCAACCATTCCATTCCTGTCGCCTCAGCGCGAAAAACTTCTCGAGTATGACCTCGCTCGCGCCATCTCCCAGGTAGTTCGGACGGAGAAGCCAGTGATTGGTGTCATGAGTCCGCTTCAGGTGTTCGGCATGCAAGTACCTCCGCAGATGATGATGCGCATGCAACAACAAGGCCAAGATCCTTGGATCTTCATCAACGAACTCAAACGAGACTTCCAGGTCGAACAGGTCGGCATGGACGTGGAAAAAATCGACGACAAGATCAAAGTCCTGATGGTCGTTCATCCCAAGGACATTACCGACAAGGCTCAATTCGCCATTGATCAGTTCGTCCTTGGCGGCGGCAAGGTGATCGCTTTCTTGGACGCGCTCTGTCTCGTCGACAACCGCCAACCGAATCCCATGGGCTTTAACATGGGTGGTGGATCATCCATCCCCAAATTGCTGAAGGCATGGGGGCTCGAATTTGAAGCCAGCAAAGTCATCGCGGATCCCACCTTCGCCAAGACCTTGCAAGGCCGCGATGGTCGGCCCCAAATCGTTCCTTCTTTCCTCTTCCTAAACCCCGATGGTATCAACAAAGAAGACGCGGTAACCTCCCAAAGTGACGACATATGGTTTCCGTTCGCCGGCGCTTTCACCGGCAAAGCAGTGGATGGATTGAAGCAGGATATCCTGCTTAAGACGACCACACGTGCCCAACTGGTCGACGGTGTGACGGCCCAACTCAACGGACAAAAGGTCATGGACGAACTGAAACCCGCAGGTGTGGTGTACTCGCTGGCCGTTCGATTGACTGGCAGGTTTAAGACCGCTTTCCCCGATGGAAAACCAGCCGCCGAGCCCAAAGACGGTGAGAAGAAGGAAGAACCCAATACGGCGGAGGGGATCCTCAAAGAATCCAAGAAGGACGGCGTCGTTTACCTTTTCGGCGATGCCGACATGCTCGCCGACCAGTTCAGCGTCGAAGTAAACCAAATGTTCCGCATGGCAATTCCTCGCAACGGAAACCTGGCATTGGTCCAAAACCTCGTCGAACAGGCCAGCGGTGATGCCAACCTGATCGGCGCTCGAAGTCGCGCGTCGCTACGACGGCCCTTCACTCTGGTCCAAAAGATCGAGACCGACGCGCGCATGAAGTATCAAGGCCGCCTCGAGGAACTTGAAAAGCGGCAGCAAGAAACTCAGCGCCAACTGAACGAGGTCCAGATTAAGAAAGAAGGCAACACCGCCAAAGTGATCCTGACTCCAGAACAAAAACAGGCCATCGAAAACTTTCAGAAACAACAAGACGACACTCGCAAGGAACTGAAGTCGGTTCGAAAGAATCTGCGACAGGATGTAGAGTCTCTCGAGAACCGTCTCAAGTGGACCAATATTGCCGCGATGCCACTGCTTGTGACCGCCACCGGCATCGGACTCGCCATGAACCGCCGCCGCAAACAGGCCGCCCGTTAAACCCCAATCGTTTTCAACGATTTGAACAGAGCTCCACTCCACGGAATGCAGCCATGAACTCCAAACAACTTCTCATTCTTATTGTCATCGGTGTCGTGCTGGGCGGCGCGGGACTCCTTGTCCGCAGATCCCAGGACTCCGACTTCAAAGCCAGCACAACCCGTATGGGGGATCGCGTCTTGGGTGACTTTGATCTCACCGCCGTCGCGGGACTCCGAATCTCCTCGGGTTCAAACAGCCCCGTCGAAATCCTCAAAAAAGACAACGACTGGATCGTACCCGCTCGCGGTGGCTACTCCGCGAACTTCCAAAGCGTTGGCGAATTCGCGCGGAAACTTTGGGAGCTCAAAGTCACGGCTCCCAAGAACATCAGCCAATCCCGCCTGCCAATCCTTCAATTGACCAAAGAGACCGGTACCACCGTTGAATTGCTGGATAGTGCCGGCAAACCCATCAAGTCCGTCATCCTAGGGATCAAACACACCAAGGAAGGTGGGGATAGCTCCCCATTCGGCGGCGGCGGCGGATTTCCCGATGGTCGCTACATCAAAGCGGGCGATGCCGTGGCCTTGGTCAATGACCCGCTCAGCAATGCCGATTCCAAGGCCAGTGAGTGGATCAACAAAGACTTCTTTAAAGTAGAAAAAGCCAAATCCGTATCCGTCAAACATCTGGTCGACACCAATTCGTTTTCGCTCACCCGCGACTCCGATGTGGGCGAATGGAAATTGGAAGGCGCCAGGGCCGAGGAGAAAATCGATAGCGGCAAGAGCAGCGGCTTCAGCAGTGTCTTGAGCTATCCTAGTTTCAACGACCTGATTCTCGATAAGAAACCGGAAGAACTCGGCCTGCATAAGCCCACCGTTGCGACCGTCACCACGACCGAGGGTTTCAAATACACCGTGAATATCGGCACAGCCGACGGAGAAAACTACCCTCTCACGCTCGCGGTCACGGGCGACTTCAAACGCGAACGCGAGCCTGGTAAAGAGGAGAAGCCCGAAGATAAGGAGAAGCTGGACAAAGAATTCAAAGAGAAACTGACCAAACTCGATGAGAAATTGAAGAGTGAACAGGCCCTCGGAAAGTGGACCTACCAGGTCAGCAAGTGGACGGTCGATCAGCTGCTCAAAAATCGTCACGAGTTGTTTGCCGACAAAAAGACCGAAGAGCCCGGCGACACACCGAGACCCGGTGGATCCCCCTTAAACCTACCCTTTCCCAACGATAAATAGTGATTTCCATCCCACAAAGGCCGCACGTGCTCCGTGCGGCCTTTTTTGTCGAATCCGCTCGCCTGAGTTAGGTTCCTGAGGTCCTCACTCCTTTGAAACGGTTCCTGTTCATCCTGCTTGGTCTTCTAGTGTTGCTCAGCGCCGCAACGGGTGTCAGGTCGCAGGCACGTCGACGCGGCTATTGGCTGGAACCGCGGTACGACGGTCGACCGATCAGTGCTTGGTTCCCCCACTGGTGGATCGCCGGTTCACCACCACCAGCGGTGAATGCATTCAACGGACCAAAAAATGTGGGCCCGGAAGCCGTGCCGTTCCTCATCCATGAACTCAGCCTGAATTCCCTAAAACGTCACGAAGCCTACGCGCGATTCTCAAATCATCTGCCTCAACGCTGGCTCTTCAAACTTCCACAGCCCTATTCCCCCGCCTTTCACAAACCAAGCATCATGTTCTGGTTGGGGTGGATCGCTACAACGTCCGGTGGCCCAGAAACCATTGCGAAACTCGCAGAAACTCAACCCGTTGCGATACGACGCCGACTCTATGCTGTGTTGGTAGACGCGCGTTGCACACAACCGATCGTCCTGAGCAGCCTGAAACGAACACTTCTGAACCACTCAGATGCCCCTGTCCGACGCGCAGCCGTTAAAGCCTGGCTCCAACTAAGCTCCGACCTCACGGACACCATCGTGCTCGAAGAAATCGTCCGACTGCGGGCGTCCGATCCGTCGCGCGAGGGCATTGAATGGTCAGCTGCCATACAATCCCAACTGGTGAGATTCACCAATCGACTCCGTTCTCCCCCCGCATCCCCCTCGGTGCCTCATGGTTTGGCCCCAGCAACACCTCCCAGTCCGTAGCGGTCGTCTTAGCCCGCTCTGACGCAGTTCAGCCCGTCCGAGTCGAGCGAAGCGACACCCACAGCTTGGGGGACAGGCGACGACGTCGCCTTCTCACCGGAACAAGGCGATCCCGCTATACCACCCCTTTGGTGTCACATTGAGGGCGGGCACCCCGGATTCCAACCCTCTAACATTGCATCTCTTAGGATACGGATGGCAGGGTTTAATTATGCCCTCCTCGAACCGATCAAAGACTTGGCTGCCCGATCTGAACCCGGGCCTGGCCCCACGGTTTAATGCACTCCTCCAACCCGGCTCAGTGGCCGAGGGACTCGAGTCGATGGATTTTCTGGCACACGCCATCCTTGAGGACGCCCTGCAATTCCGGGCCACGGATGTCCATTTGGAGCCCTTCAGCCAGGGATGGCGGCTGCGGCTGCGGGTGGACGGCACCCTTCACGATGCCGCACAGATCCACGCCGAAATCGGCCTGAAACTGGTCCGTTATTTTCGCACCAACGCCAACTTGGATCCAGTCGCAACCTACCTTCCACAAGACGCCAGCATGCAGATGGTTGTCGGGGGCAGTCGACTGGATCTACGACTCGCAACGGCGCCCTGTTTTGGCGGTGAAAAATTGGCACTGCGCCTTCTGGACCCCAATCGCCTTCAAAAGAATATCCGCGATCTCGGCCTCGAGGAAGAACACCTGCAACGATTCGAACATTGGCTGGGTCAGGCCACCGGGATGTGCCTCGTCACCGGCCCCACCGGAAGCGGGAAGACCACCACCTTATACTCATTACTCCATGAACTGGAACTGTCGAAGCATGCCATCGTCACGATCGAAGATCCCATAGAATACCCCATCGACGGGATCGTGCAGATCCAGGTGAATCCCACCCACGGCCTTACCTTTGCCACCGGTTTGCGGTCCATGCTTCGCATGGATCCCGACTATCTACTGGTGGGTGAAGTGCGCGATGCCGAGTCCGCTCAAGTCACAATCGAAGCCGCAGCTACAGGCCATTTTGTCATGAGCACCATGCATTGCCCCGATGCTGCCGGCGTGCTGACACTCTTGCGAAACTGGAACATCCCCGACCACCAAATCGCAACCGTGCTGCAAATCGTCGTGAACCAACGATTGAACGAAGCCGCTGCGCGGGGGGCTTCGCCGAAGTAGACGCCCGGGGTGGTCTGGAGCACACGCTCCGGACCTATGATCAAAACCTCGTTCATATCCAGATCGAAATCCACTA
>SXGT01140449.1_pt1 | contig 10565 bp, 11 predicted proteins | sample 3176221 | NCBI WGS metagenome assembly SXGT01 (sample SAMN11356862, study PRJNA531348) | freshwater metagenome | isolation source: freshwater sample F1-120 | place: China: Fuxian Lake, Yuxi | collected 2017-12-25
GGGCGCCGACTTCCGACCCCTTCTCCAGAACGGCCACGTTCAGCTCGCGGCCTTCCTTCTCCGCGCGCTGTTTCAGGCGGATGGCCGAGGCCAGCCCGGCCGGTCCCGCGCCGACGATGACCACGTCATATTCCATGACCTCGCGCTCGGCGTCCGCGCCCAGCCCGCCGCCGATGGCCGCTTCCTCAGCTTTGTTTTTCGCGCCGCCTTCGACGATATCCTCAGCCATGTTCCCCTGAATCCTCGTTTCTTATGGGTTTGGACCACTATCCGAAGGTGACGTGACGGTGGTCAAGGACTATCCCTGTCCTCGCACCATGAACGCACCCGCATCGCAAATCGCTGCAACGGAAAGTCTGCTCGCCTTCTGGCGGGATGCGGGCGTCGATGCGTGCTTCGAGGACGCCCCGGTGGACCGCACCTTCGTCCCCGCGCCACCCGAGCAGAAAGCGACGCTGAAGGCCGTCGCTTCGGTCTCCGCCCCGACGGATTTCAGCGGCGCAGTCGCCGAGGCGCGCCGCCTGGCGGCCGAGGCCGGCGATCTGGACGCCCTGAGGGACGCCATCGCCGCCTTCACCGGCTGCCCCCTGCGGGAGATGGGCGCAAAACAGGCGGTGTTCGCGCGCGGCGATCCGAAGGCGCCGGTCCTCGTCATCGGCGAAGGCCCCGGCGCCGACGAGGACGCCCAGGGCGCTCCGTTCGTGGGGCGGGCCGGCAAGCTGCTGGACAGGATGCTGGACGCCGCCGGCCTGCTGGACAAGGTGTTCATCACCAACACCGTGTTCTGGCGTCCGCCCGGCAACCGCACTCCGACCCCGCAGGAACAGATGGTGTGCGCCCCCTTCGTGGAGCGCGCCTTCGCCCTGCTCCGGCCGAAAGCCGTGCTGCTGCTGGGCGCCGCCGCCGCCAAATCGGTGCTGAAGACCGACGAGGGCGTCATGAAGATGCGCGGCCAGTGGCGGGAATGGCGGCTGAACGAGGGGGACGTCTCGGCCCCCGTCCTGCCCACCCTGCATCCCGCCTTCCTGCTGCGCCAGCCCATGGCCAAGCGCCTGGCTTGGGCCGACGTGCTGGACCTGGCGGCGAAATTGGACGCGGCGGATTAACCCTTTCGCCTTGAAGCCGCCCCACGGCGCTGGCACGAAAGCGGCCTGACGACCGACCGAATGCGAAGGGGCGACCTGAATCGAGACAGGTCGAGCCATTCCGGAGGGGGCCGCCATGAAGCGGACAAGCCGTCGCGTCCTGGGCGCGATGACGACCATCGCGATTCTTTTCAGCGCGGGCGCGGGCCTGGCGCAGGTTCCCCGCGCCCTGAGCGATTCTGACCGCCTGTCCTACACCACCGCCTTCGACGCCTTGCGGCGCGGGCAGCTGGATGCGGCGCGGGACACGGCGCGAGGCATTCAGGACCGGGTGCTGCTGGGCCAGCTGGAATTCGAGCGGCTGTTCCACCCCAGTCATTCCGCCACCTATGAGGAACTGTCCGCCTGGCTGGACTCCTACGCCGACCTGACGCCGGCGCCGCGGGTTTACGCCCTGGCCCTGCGCCGTCGCCCGGACGGCGCGCCCGAGCCTCGGCGCCCCGGCGTGGTCGCCTCCTTGCGCAACTGGGCCAGCGTGCAGTCGGCCGGCGGGGAAGCGGTCGCCGAAGACGTCTTCACCCCGCCCGGCCCCCGCGAGGCGCGCATCGCCCTGAACGCCGACGACCTGCCGCGCGCCTATGAGCTGGGGGTGGCGCTTGGCGATCACTGGACGGCGGGACTGGCCGCCTGGCGCCTCAGCCGGTTCGACGACTCCTTCGCCGCCTTCGAGCGGGTGGCTGTGGACCCGCTGGAAGATCCCTGGGTGCGCTCCGGCGCCGCTTTCTGGGCCAGCAGGGCCGCAGCGGCGTCGGGTCGCCAGGACCGGGTGCAGGAGTTCCTGCGTCTGGCCGGGCGCTGGCCCGCCACCTTCTATGGCCAGATCGCCCTGCGGCAGCTGGGCGAGGAGCCGGTGGTCGAGAATCTGGGGCCTCAGCCCTACACCGCCGTTGTCGCCGCGGCGGATCGGACGCCCGAACCGCTGGGCGTGGAGCCGGGCGTCCTGGCGGCCTTTGTGCAGGACAACGATCAGGCCCGCCGCGCCGTGGCCTTCGCCGAACTGGGCCGGACCCAGGACGCTCAAACGGAGCTGAGAAACGGTCTGCGTCAGGCGGACGACGAGCAACGCGGCTTGTGGGTGGCTCTGGCCCGTGGTCTGGGTCCGCGTATCGGGGGCGGCTCCTCAAGCGCCGCGCGCATCGACGCCAACGCCTATCCCATGCCCAATCTGGAGCCGGACGGGGGGTATGTCATCGAGCGCGCCCTGGTCTACGCAATCGCACGCAAGGAAAGCGGCTTCGAAGCCCGCGCCCGCAGTTCCGTCGGCGCCTACGGCATGATGCAGGTGATGCCGACAACCGCCGCAGAACTGGCGGGCGATTCCGGCTTTGTCAGCGAGCCGGAACGCTTGTGGGATCCGGCCGTGAACCTGCGCCTGGGCCAGGCTTATATCACCCGCATGCTGGGCATGGGCGCGTTCCAGGGCGATCTGCTGCGCGCCGTGGCGTCCTACAACGCCGGGCCCGGGCCCATGCTGGGCGCTCTGCGGCGGTTGGGCCCTGATCCCGATCCCCTGCTGTTGATCGAGACCATCGATGTGCCCCAGGCCCGCGCCTATGTGGAGGACGTGGTTGCGGCTTACTGGATCTATCAGCGCATGATGGGGCGTCCGCTGAACACCCTGGACGCGGTAGCCTCGGGCGCGCTGCATGTGCCCATGGCGCTGGACCATGTTCCGGAAGCCCCGCCGACGGCCGCGGAGGCGGCGTCGCTCGCGACACGCTGAGCGCGTTTTCGCCCGTCACGTTCAATCAGCTTCCCAGACCGGCCGGCCGGTGTAGTATCAGCGTTGTTCGAGAGCGCGCATCGGGCGCGTGGGGCTGAATTTTTGGGGTGTTCCAAATGAAAAACCTTCTGGGCGTGGCCGCGGCCGCGCTGCTCATCGCCGGGCCCGTCGCGGCTCAGGATATTTCCGCCAACCCGCATGCGGGCACGGTTCGTCTGTCGGCCGGCTTCACGCCGGATCCCTACAACGTCAGCGTCACCGCCGGCGGCACCATCCGCGCCAGCGAGCGCTTCTCGGGCTGCTATGGCTACATCTCACATGCGCCGGACGTGCGCCTGCACTGGTCGGGCGGCGGCAACCTGCCCCTGATCATCTCGGCCACGTCCTCGCGCGACACCACCCTGGTGGTGAACGGCCCGAACGGCAGCTGGTACTGCGACGATGACAGCGGCGAGGGCACCAACCCGTCCCTGCGCTTCGGCAGCCCCATGAGCGGCCAGTACGACATCTGGATCGGCAGCTACGGCGGCGACTACGTCTCCGCGACCCTGTCGATCTCGGAGCTGTACAGCAACTGATCGCCTGACGATCGGGAGGAGCCCGGCCCTCGCGCCGGGCTTTTTCTTGCCTATTTTGTTCTTGTTTTGTTCGCATGCGGTGATACCTTCGATGCATGTCGTCTTCCGTTGTCAGGGGCAGAGGGGCCCGGTCCAATGCATCCGGTCGGTATGAAAGCCTTGCGGCCGAGAACTTCGAGGACGGCTGGACCGCCGAGGACGAAGAGGCCGCGCCCCTGCGCACCAGCCTCACGCCCGAACGGGCCCGCAAGATCATCACCCGGAACGACAGCCCGGACGTGGGCTTCGACCGTTCCATCAATCCGTATCGAGGTTGCTAACATGGCTGCATCTACTGCTACGCCCGTCCGGCCCATGCCTGGATGGGCCTATCCCCGGGCCTGGATTTCGAGAGCAAGCTCTTCTTCAAGCCCGAAGGACCGCGTCTGCTGGAACAGGAGCTCTGCGCCCGGCGGTATGTCTGCAAGCCCATCCACATAGGCGGCAACACCGACCCCTATCAGCCGGTGGAACGCGAGCACCGCGTCACCCGCGGGCTGATCGAGGTGCTGGCGCGGTTCAACCACCCGTTCAGCATCATCACCAAATCGGCCCTGATCGCGCGCGATGCGGACATCATGGGGCCGATGGCGGCCAAGGGTCTGGTCAGCGCGGCGGTGTCCATCACCACCCTGGACCGCAAGCTGGCCCGCGCCATGGAGCCCCGGGCCGCGACGCCCGCCAAGCGGCTGGAGGCCATATCCCGTCTGGCGGACGCGGGCGTGCCGGTGACGGTGGGGTTCGCGCCGGTCATCCCAGGCCTCAATGACCATGAACTGGAAGCGGTGCTGGAGGCGGCGAAGAAGGCGGGCGCGAACGGCGCCATGTACGTGACCCTGCGCCTGCCGCTCGAGATAAAAGACCTGTTCCGCGAGTGGCTGGCCGAGGCGCGGCCGGATCGGGCCAGGCGGGTCATGTCGCTTGTGCGGCAGACGCGCGGCGGCCGCGACTACGATCCTGACTGGAACCAGCGCATGAAGGGGACAGGGCCGGTGGCCGAACTGATCGCCGCGCGGTTCCGCATGGCGGTGAAGCGGTACCATCTGGACAGACCCCGCACCCCGCTGGACGTCAGCCAGTTCCGCGTGCCGCCCGAGGCGCGCAGCCAGCTGGACCTGTTCGACCTGGCGAGTTGATATCGCTCAGGCGCGCGCGACCGCGCCCTGGATTTTCAACGCCTGCACCGTCTCGCGTACGTCATGGACCCGCACCATGGCCGCCCCGCGCCGGGCGCCTTCCAGCGCCAGGGCCAGCGAGCCGCCCAGCCGGTCCATGGGGGCGGTTGCGCTCGGGTCGACCGCCTGGATCGTCCGCTTGCGGCTGGCGGCGTAGAGCACCGGAAAGCCCAGCGCCGTCAGCTGGTCCAGATGGGCCGTCAGGGCCAGATTGTGCGCCGCCGTCTTGCCGAAGCCGATGCCTGGATCCAGCCAGATTCGATTCCTCACCACGCCCGCCGCCATGGCCGCATCTGCCCGGCCAGCGAGCGAGTCGCGGACCTCGGCCACCACGTCATCGTACCGGGGCGCGGCCTGCATGGTGCGCGGCTCCCCTTGCATGTGCATGAGGATGACGTCGCAGCCCAGCTCGGCGGCGACGGCGGCGCTGTCGGGCGCATGGGTCAGGGCGGTGACGTCGTTCCAGATGGACGCGCCGGCGGGGACGGCGGTGCGGGCCACCTCGGCCTTCATGGTGTCGATGCTGATGACGGCGCCGGGACGCTCGGCGCGGATGGCCTCGATCACCGGTACGACGCGCGCGATTTCCTCAGCTGCATTGACTGGCTCTGCCCCGGGACGCGTGCTTTCTCCGCCGATGTCCAGCACGTCCGCGCCCTGATCCAGCAAGGCGAGGGCGTGGGCCGTCGCCGCCGCGACTGTGCCCAGCCGCCCTCCATCCGAGAAACTGTCGGGTGTGACGTTCACTATACCCATCACCTTGGGGCGGCGTATCAAATGAGGTCTCCTTCGGATCAGGCAGTTAGGTAGGCTATAGGCGCGACGGCCCATCGGGGCTATCCGGCCGCGCTGGTTGCCGATATGCCTGCTAGAAAGCCCCAGCCTGATTTCTGATCGCCGACCGAGACCAGCATGCCGACAGATTCCGCTTCCAATCTCTTTTCGCTGTCCGGCAAGGCCGCCTTCATCAGCGGCGCGGCCGGGCATCTGGGAACGGCGATATCGACAGCTCTGGCTCTGGCGGGGGCGCATGTCTTTCTGAACGGCCGCAACGCTGGTCGCCTGGAGAGCGTCAGGAGCGCGATTGAGGCGAAAGGCGGCAAGGCGGAAGTTTTGGCGTTCGACGTCACCGACGCGACGGCTGTCGAGGCGGCCCTGGCCCGGATCGAGGATGAAGCCGGGCGCCTGGATGTTATCGTCAACAATGCCTACAGCGGCCGCACCGGTTCCCTGCAAAGCGCTGAGGAGGCCGATTACGCCGACGCCTATCGGATGGCGGTGACGGCGCCGGCGATGTTGCTGAAGGCCGCCACGCCCCTGCTGGAGCGATCGGCTTCGCGTGAATCCATGGCCTCCGTGATCAACGTCGCCTCCATGTACGGGTGGGTCAGTCCGGACCCGGCGATATACGGCGACAGCGGCCACAACAGCCCGCCGCATTACGGCGCCGCAAAGGGCGGCTTGTTGCAGTTCACGCGCTACGCCGCCGTTCATCTGGCGGAGAAGAACATTCGGGTGAACGCTATCAGCCCGGGAGCCTTTCCCAAGCCGAAGGTTCAGGAGACGATGCCCGACCTCTGGGCGCGCCTGAATGACAAGCAGCCGCTGAAGCGCGTTGGGCGTCCTGAAGAGCTTCAGGGCGTGATCCTATTTCTGGCGTCGAACGCATCGAGCTACGTCACCGGCGTCAACATTCCCGTCGACGGCGGCTGGACGGCGTGGTGACTATGACGGCGGACGGCAAGCGCAAGGTCAGGGTCGTCATCCAGGCGCGGACGAGCTCATCCCGCCTTCCCGGCAAGGTGCTTCTGCCCATCTGCGGCGTTCAGATCGCAACCCTGATCGCGCGCCGGTTTCAGCGGTTCGGCATGGATGTGGTTGTCGCCACCTCCGACGACCGGACGGACGACATTCTCGCCCTAGAACTGAAAAGGGCGAACGTGCCCTTTATCCGGGGCGACCTGCGCAATGTGCTGGGCCGTTACGGCAAGGCGACGGCCGACATGGCGGATGACGGCGTCTGCGTCCGCATCACGGCCGACAATGTGTTTCCCGACGGCCGCTTCGTCGGCTTGCTGCTTGAGGAGTTCAGCCAGGGTGGCGCCGATTATCTGAACAGCTCCAATCGTTTGCCCTACGGCCTGGCGGCGGAAATTTTCACGGTGAGAGCCTTGCGTGATGCGGTCGCGGAAGCGGTCGACGAATACGACATCGAGCACGTCACGCCCTGGATCAAGCGCAATCGCCTGTGCCTCATGTCCGGAAATGACCTGGGACGCGGCGAACTGAGACATCTGCGGTGCACCGTGGACACGCTGCAAGACTATGTGGCCACCGCCAGCTTACTGCAGGGGTTTGATGACCCGGTGACGGCGGATTTCGAGGCTCTGGTCGATGCGCTGACAAGCACCGGCCAAGAGCGGACGTCTACCGCGTCCGGGGGGGCGCCGTTCGTTCTGGGGACCGCACAACTCGGCATGTCGTATGGCCGCGCCAACGCCATCGGCAAGCCAACCGCCGACCAGGCCGTGGCGATGGTTAGAGCTGCGACCGAAGCCGGAATCCGCACCTTTGACACAGCGCGGGCCTATGGCGACAGCGAATGGTTGCTGGGCCTGGCCAAACAGAGCCTGCCCGGCGCGGAAATCGATCTGATCACGAAGCTTTCGCCGCTGGCGGGTCTAGACGAAGCTGCCCCGGAGGCGACCGTTCGGGACTGGGTCAGGGCCAGCATCTACCGGTCACTGCACGAACTTCGGCTCCGGGCCCTGCCTGTCGTGTTGCTTCACCGGGCGGCGCAACTGAACCAGAATGGCGGCCTGATCTGGGACGAACTGAAGCGGATGAAGGCGGAGGGTCTGATCGGCAAGCTGGGCGTGTCAGTGCAGACGCCGGCAGAACTGGCGACCGCCCTTGATCGCACCGAGGTCGAGCATGTGCAGCTTCCGTTTAATCTGCTGGACGGCCGGTGGGACACCGTCGCCGCCAGAGCGGGGCCCGGGGTGACCCTTCATGTGCGCAGCGCCTATCTGCAGGGACTGCTGGTGACAGCCGACGCTTCGATGTGGCCGGATGTGGAGGGTGTCGATCCTGGCCTGACGATTCGCGAGATGGACGCGCTGGTCGAACGGTTTGGACGGGAAAGCCGGCAGGATCTTTGTCTGGCCTTCGTGCGCGGCGCGCCTTGGGTCGACGGCGTGGTGGTGGGCGCGGAAACGCTCGGTCAGTTGACCGAGAACGTGCGGCTTTTCCAGCGGCCTCCCCTGAGCGCTGATCAGCAAGCGGTCGTTCGCGAGACCTTCCCCCACGTGCCCGAGCGTCTGTTGAACCCGGCGCTCTGGGGCTGATTCCCGCTCAGTCCGGTTTCCCGATCAAGGCCCCGATGGCCTCCACATAAGCCTGAAAAGCCTCGCGACCGGCGTCGGTGATGCGCACGCGGGTGAGGGGTTTCTTGTCCACGAAACTCTTGTCGATAGAGACATAGCCCGCCTCCTCCAGCTTTTTCAGGTGGATGGACAGGTTGCCCTGGGTGGCCTCCAGCGCGGTCTTGAGCTCGGTGAAGTCGGCCACCTCGGCGTCCGCCAGATAGACCATGATCCCCAGCCGGATGCGGCCGTGGATGATCTCGTCGATGCGGCCGAGATCGTGCAGGCCCATGGGTCAGGCCGCCGCCCGCGCGCGCCGGGCGCCGCTGAGCATGATCCAGCCCGGCAGGGCGAACAGCAGGAACAGGGCGGCGGTGCAGACATAAAGGTAGATCAACGGCTCGCGCACCAGCAGGCCCAGGGCGATCGCCGTGACCCAGCCGCCCAGACAGACAGCCAGCATCCAGACCTTCTTGCGCAGGCTCCAGGCCACGAACCAGGCCGCCGCCTGAAGGGCGAAGACCATGGCTGGATAATAGAGCCAGACGGCGAAATCCTGATCTCGCATCGCTCCGGCGCCGAACACCGCAACCACCGCCAGATTGACCATGCCCGTTGCGCTGAAGGCCGCGTTCAATGTGCGGGTCACCACGGGACCGGGGCGCGGCTGCTTGCGGTCCATGCGCGCGGCCCAGATCAGGATGGCGATCATGGCGACCGTGATGGCGATGATGAAGGCCAGGGTCGGCCCGGGCGGCCACATGATCCAGCCCCAGGACTGGCCGATGTGGAACAGGCACTGGACGCCGTAGAGCAGGCCGCCCGCCAGATAGGCGATCCCCATGGTCATGTGGCCTTGCGGCCCGCCGCCTGAGATGACGGAGCGGAGATAGGCCAGATCGTCTTCGGGCGACGAGGTGCGGGGCGCGGTCATGGGGGCGATTCCTTTGGCGGCCTGATGCCGGGGTGAACGAGCAGGCATGGCTTGGCAAGTCATTCGGCGGGCGCCGCTGCGATAACGGGGGCCCGGCGCCACGGCACGCGGCGCCCGTTCAGCCAGCGGCCCATGAAGCTGTGACGGATCAGAAGCTCGTAGGTGATCAACGACACGATCATGACTCCGGCGATGACCGCAGCCAGCTTGGCGAACCACGGCCAGTCCAGACCCAGCATCAGAACCTGCCCCACCATCACCAGCGGCAGGTGAACGATGTAGATCCAGTAGGAGGCGTCGGCCAGGTAGCGGCGCACGCCGCTGACGCCCGAGGCGAACCTGAGGGCCAGGGCGGTGGCGGCCAGGGCGCCCGCATAGACGGCGAAGGCGTAGAGAGCGGCCATGCCGGCCTTGGTCTGGGGGGCGGTCACGGGCGTCATGTCCGGCGCCGCGCCGCCGCTGAGGATGAAGGCGGCGGTTCCGGTTCCCAGCGCCATGGCGGTGAAGGGCGCCCACAGGCTGCCGATGCGGTTCAGCAGATCGCGGCGACGGTCGATCAGGGCGCCGAAGCCGAAGGCCAGGCCGAACGCCGTCAGGGCGGCGGGGTTGGGGACCAGCCCGGTGTCAGGCGTGGGGATTCCGAAGAAGGGAATCCAGTTCGGGGTCAGATAGAGGGCGACGGCCAGGGGCGCGGCGAGCACGGCCGGGGTCCACGGCCCGATCAGGGCGCCGGTCAGACGGTCCATCGCCCTGCCGCACCCGCCTTTGCGATCCATCACTGCGAAGGGCGCGCGCAGGATCAGCAGGGCGGCGTAGAGGATCAACAGCACCCACAGGAACCACAGGTGGGTCAGGGGAAAGGTCTGGACGGTCAGCGGGGGCGGGGGCGGCCTCTCGGGCATGGTCCCGCCGTTGTTGATGACGGCCACCCAGATCAGCACGGCGACGATGGCGGCGAGCACCGGGCCCCAGAACACGGCCAGCGGCCCGGCGATGCGGCTCAGTCGGTCGCGGATGAAGCCGCCGACACCCCTGCGCCCGATCATCATGTGGGCGAACAGGCCCGCGATCAGGAAGAAGGTCGTCATGCGAAACAGGTGGATAGCGAAGAACAGCGTCGCCGCGACGGGCGAGGTCTGGGCGTCCGCCACCACCCACATGGGAAAGGGCGTGTAGGCCATGGCGGCGTGCAGGACCACGCCGAGCAGGAGGGCGAAGCCCCTGAGAGCGTCCAGGCCATGGAGCCGGGCGGGTTCGGATGAGGGGGTGATCATTGCATTCTCCGCGAAGGAAGGCTCACCACATACACGAGACGAGTTTAAATTACAAACAAGTTTGTCACCATCTTGAAAAACCGGGCCTGGGTCGAGGCACGCCTGGCTTTCAGCAGGCATGGCGGAGCGCTAGACCGATGGCGAAACCAAAGGGAGAGAACGATGGCCGAATACGAAACCCTGCTGATCGAGCGGCACGCGGACGGCTATGCGGTGGTGACCCTGAACCGGCCCAAGGCGCTGAACGCCCTGAACAGCCAGGTCTTCGCCGATCTGACGGCCTTTCTGGACAGCGTCGAGCGCGACGATGCGGTGCGCTGCATCGTCCTGAC
>SXGT01246328.1_pt1 | contig 10564 bp, 7 predicted proteins | sample 3176221 | NCBI WGS metagenome assembly SXGT01 (sample SAMN11356862, study PRJNA531348) | freshwater metagenome | isolation source: freshwater sample F1-120 | place: China: Fuxian Lake, Yuxi | collected 2017-12-25
ATAACGCCTGTTTTGCCACTGATTGAACAATGACAAGATCTTCTTTTGTTGCAGGAATCGTGCCGGGGTAAAGGGATTTTTGATGCAGATAATCAACAATAACGCTGGGGGAAATATCAATTGTGGACCAGCGCAGAATATCGTCAACGGTTGTGAAGTTCAACAACCCCACAAGATTTTCGCCGAGACCAAATTGAGGGTAGGTCTTCAATACAGATTTTTTCGAGAAGCCCGCTGCAATGACCGCGGATGAAGCGCCCAAATCCACGCTGAGCAGACCTTTATTGGAGCCATACACATTCGAGAGGAAGCGCACCATGCGCCCGGTGGCATAGGCGGTGGGAAGCGTATGACCACCCGCCCACAGGTCGAGCACATCCAACCCTTTGAGTTGTTTCTTGCGAATGGTCACGAACATTTGCGCCAGTTCAAGTTCGGCGGGGTCGATATCTTCGACTTCGAGCGAAGGGCGAATGTTCGAACTAAAATGCAGGGTTGTCGCAAGCGAGCCCACCAGTGACTTGACTTCCTCCACTAGTTTTTCATTGCCAGCATATAGAACTGCCGGGCGTTTTTCATCGGGCATCAGGTAGCTGGCAAGCCCAATGGGTTCGAGCAATTTCTGAACGGAGCGTGAAGCGCCTCCATCGGTGCCGCCAGCGATGACAACCATATCTGGACGGATACGCAGGATGCTGTCAATCTGTTGGTCCGGCTTGCGCTGATCGCCAAGGCTGAGTGTATCGAGGATGCGTGCATAGGTGGATTCGGTCAGCCGGCGGGCGCTTTCGAGTGAGACATCTTTGAGCAAGCCAACGACAAGCGTTCGCACCGCTGGACCAGCTGAGATGGTCAGCACAAGCGAGTCCACGCCGGAGCCATCTGGCTGGCTGGGCATGATGAGACTGCGCCCAGCAGGTTCAAGGAGAGTCTTTTGCAGAATCTTTTGAAGGGCATCAATAGCATTACGTGCTCCTTCTGAGACATCTTTGTAAGGCGCTTCGGCAGTGCTTGGTGCAACACCAGAAGCAACGAAACGGTATTCGCCTTCGATCACGTCGAACAGAACTGCGCGGGTGTTCGCCGCGCCGACATCGATGGCAAGCAGGGAGTTACTGGTAACCAGTGAAGTGGGCATAATACCTAGGGGATCCCAAGTAAGGTTTTGATAAAGATAACGAGTGAGGAAATGCGTTCAATAAAGGCGGTCAACGCGGCGGCATAAACACCCGCGAAGATCACACCCAAGGTGATACTGATGAAGATACGACCTAACAGAGCAAGGATATTGATGAGGGCAAAGCGTTTGGTTGAGCCATCGGGTTTTTGTCTTGCACCAAAGTGGAAGTACGCCAATGATGTGACCAAGCCCAAAAGAATTACGCCTCCACTGAAACTGGTTTCGATCATTTCACCTGCAGGTTTACTGATGGCACCTTGAAAGATATTGATGGTGGCATTGACCTGCGGGATGATCGTACCTGTCAACGCGCCTGCAAGGGTGACAGCTGCGCCTGCACCAACAAGAAATGCCATGGTAATGTGGGCAATCCCCGAAAAGCGCGGCGAGACTTTCATAAAAATAAAAGCAAAACCCAGCCATGGCACAACCAGCAAAAGTCCCTGAGTGTATGCTCCAGAAAACAGGGCTTGCCCGGTAGGCAGCAACAATTTCGGATACAGCACCTGCCAAAAAACAACAGCTGCACCGTAGCCAGATGCAACACCTATAAAGAGATACACAGCCACCTTAAAAAGCGGATTGTCACCAATCAAATAGCTCAAGACCATAAGCGTGAACAAGAAACTCAACGCACCAGTGATCAAGTCGAGAGATATGAATGACATATTATTTCCCCTCTCTCAACGCAGCGCGTTCACGCATATTTAGACCCAAATTGACAAACCCTCCGCCAAGCACAAGCACCAAGGCAAATAACATGCCAATACTGTAGGCATCCCAATAGTTGCGCGCCGCACCGGGGCGACCGTTATTGTATTGAGTTTCAAAGATTGCTCCGCCATACAAACCAGATACGATACCTGCCACCTGACCTGAGTTGTAATACGGCTGGATCATCGGTGCAGACTGTGCGCTGGATACAACAATAATGGGGGTAGCGCCGCGTGTCCCTTCGGTTTGTTCGACCCAGGAGCGGGCAGCATCGGCGTCATCGACAATGAGAATGATGGCAGCGAATTGATTGAGCGCAGTCACACCCTGAAGCGGAGGTAACGCCCATGCAGCTTGACTGTTGATATCCAACGGAGCAGCCAATGCCGGGTTTTGTGCAAAGGCACGAATGCCCATCTGCCCGCCAGAGAGGTAACCCAAGTTCAGGTAGGTCACTTCGCTCTGGTAGTTGTGAACAGCCAGAGGTCCGGCAATGAAGCGTTCAGCAAGGATCGCCCCGGACTCATTGCTGGCAACAAAGGTCAGGCGCGGATGTTTCAATAAAAGTAGATTATCAAATAAAGGTGCGGCAGCGGCTTCCATTTCACCTGCAAGAGATGCCTCATAATCCACAGCCACCAACACCGGCGAATTTTCTGGAATTGCTTGTGCAACAGCAACTGCATAACTCAATTCATTTGGAACGCCTGTTGGCGTGGAAAAAATTCGAGTGTTCATGAAAGTAGTGAGCAAGGTCACGGCAAATAAAATGGCAGCGATCGCCCATTTCAATATTTTTGATGTACCAAGAACCTTTTCAGAAGAAAGCGAGACTGGCGAAGTTTCAGCAGCAAGGATCTGTTCGAGGATGTCAGCATGCCTCAACTGTTCTTCGCTGGCATTGAGTTTAATGGAATATGCCTTTGGTTTGCTGGTGGGTGTAAAGCCCGCCCCCATCGGCAACACACCAGAAAGCCCAGCCAATGCACCACGTGATTCAAGGGTCGCATCATTTGAGGCTGCAACGATATTCGACATGCCCTGATCAGAAGGGCGCATGGCTTCAACCCATGAGGGCAGTACATCTGGAGCAAGTGCATCGGAACCCGTGATCGGTTCAGGGACCCTACCTGCGGCGGGTTGTTCTTCCATGGCACTCGAAAGCCAATCGGGCATTTCGGCAAAGAGCGCATCTCCTTGAGCAGGGAAGGCATCTTCTGCAAATGCCGGAGTACTTTCGAACGGTGAACTCGGTTGTTGTTTAGGTTCCTCGGTCTTCGGAGTTTCAACAACTTGTGCAGGTTCGTCAAAGATCGTAGTTTCAGGTGCAGCAGACTTCAACCAATCTGGCACATCACCAAAGATATCGTTTGCTGGCGTTTCAGAAGCAGCTTGTTCCTCAGATGCCAATGCATTTTCATCCGAGGCCAACCAGGCAGGTGTACCTGCTGCAATTTCTTCCTGACTTTGCAACCAACGAGGCTTGGAATCGGTCTTCTTGGTCGCATCCTGTTCGGGAGCCAACCAAGAAGGGATATCTGCACTGGACTCTAACGGCTCAGACTCAGCCGGAGTTGATTCAGCGAAAGAAGCTGATTCTCCGCCGGGAACAGATCCCAAACTACTCAGCCAATCAGGCGTTTCAGAAGTTGCTGCACTAAATGGCTCGGGTGTCTGTGCTTGAGATGCAGAGTTATCTGCCTGCATCTGACTTAACCAATCTGGCGTTTCGCTGGGAAGATTGAAAGGCGCAGGGGGTTGAGCAGATTCAGCCGGAGCAGCATGTGCCTGCATCTGGTTCAGCCAATCAGGCACATCAGAATCAGATGAAAAAGAAAAGGGTTCAGCTGCAGGTTTTTCCTGTGCAGCCGAGTTAGAGTCGGCTTGCATTTGCTTAAGCCAATCTGGAGTATCAGAAGTTCCGCTAAACGGTTCCGAAGGCTGAGCTTGTGAATTGAAGCTTCCTTCTGCAGGTGTTTGGCTGAACCAGTCGGAAGAACCGAAGGACGAGTCAGAAGCGGGCTCAGGTTCTTTTTCTCCGGCGTCCGCAGCCATTTGTTTTAACCAATCCGGCGTTTCATCAGATGGTGGTGGAGCAAATGAAGCCGAGTCGAAGGCTGGAGGTTGTTGAGGTTGTTCAAAGGAGGGTTGAGAACTTTGCGCCTCTGTACCAGAATCGCGGAACCAGTCAGCCAACTCATCTTTTTCGTCCGCAACCGGCTGCTGAGTTTGTAATCCAGCCAGCCAACTTGGTACTTCCTCTTCAGCGGGATCTTGCTGGAAGTCATCTTTATTACCGGTCTCCACCCAACGAACACCACCGGATTCTGTTTCGTCTGTCTTCGGTTTGGATGAAGCTGTGCCGGTAATGCTGGCAAGCCAGTCTGGCACTTCTTCATCGTCTTCGTCCCCAGCTTGAGATTGCAACCCAGCTAAAAAGTCCATACTTGAGGCAGCAGGTTTGACAGTCGGTGCATCTTCCCTTTTAGGCTGTTGAGGCTGTGGTGGTTCAGCAGGTGCTTCCGCTTTTGCTGATTGACGCGCATCCTTTAACCATTGCGGCAGGAGTGACTCTAACTCACCGGTATCTTTTTGCACGGGGGCTTGCCCCGGTTTAAATACAGCATCGCTCGTCAAAGGAGATTGACAGCGTTGACAAGTCTTTTGATTAGACGGGTTTTCCGCACCACATACAGGGCATTGGATCATATCTGCCATTATTTACCCCCGTATGGACGGTCCACACCAAAGAGCACGCGCAAACCGGTGGTCAGTGTGCCAAGCGCCACGCCTATCAAAATTCCACGTGCTCCACCAAGAGCCAAAACTTGCGAAACCCACGGTCGGACCAATGTTCCAAAAAGAGGGATATCGCCGAAAGGCAGGGTTGCCGAACCGAGGAAGATCAGAGCTGCAACCACAATGAAGACAATACTCATCAGGTCGGTACGACGACGCAGGAGACGAACTGCGGCATAAAGCAAAGAGACCGTCAACAACGCCATCAATGAAGCTTCAACGGGAATGATGATGCCTTTTAAGATAAAGGCTTGTACATATATATTCTGAGGTTTGAGGAACAGGGCAAAAATAAATGTAGCGAACAATCCAAGGATGAGGATGGCGCTGTACACTCCATCCTTGGCTCGGCGGCGAACCTTATCGGCGTGAACATTCAAGAGATTAAAGATACCGATCAGTGCGGCTGAACCCGCAAGGATGATCGCCCAATCAAGCAGGATGACCTGAAATATCGCCGCCTGCGGGAGGAAATATCCAAGCAGGACAAGGATTCCAACAGTAATAGCAATAATGGCAGTGAAGACACGCATTAGAGAGCCCCCACAAATTTCATCGCAGCTCCGCCCAACAAGATAAGGATGATCACCCAGCGGAAGATATCCTGCACGGTCAGGCTGGCAACATGAGCAGGGTCTGAATTGAGGTATGCCCCGGCTGCAAATAGCTCTTCACCGATCAACGGTTCTTGTGTATTTGCAAAGAGAATGGATTGGCCAGTGAGATTATCGGAGGAGCCGATCAAATTGATGTTGTTGCGATCGGCGGCTTCAGTGATCAAGCCGGCTTCAGGTCCAAGATGACCAATAACAATATTTGTTGAAACGTTTTCGTTCTGCGGAATTTGCATCGCTCCAGCAGCATAACTGAATGGAGAAAGCCCGGTAACACGCCCCATGGTATGAACGTAAGCATCTTCAACTCCGGCGGCTTGGTATCCGGCTTGAAGGGTATCTTGGGTCAACAGACCAAGAACCGGGTCCCCTGCTGAGGCGACAGTAGGCATGTCACTGACAGAGGTACTCTCGGCAATGTTTCGCAACAAGGAGAGCCCGGCAAAGGCTGCTCCTCCACGAGCATCAAGCAAGCTGCCATGTCCAAGGGATATATGAAGACGTTTTCCATCTTCGATACTCAATCCAAGGGTGCGAGCAAGTTGGGTGAATGCAGCGATCTCACGCAGCGGGGTGGGAGAACGTCGCTTCCAAAGCGTGATGACGAACAGTAAAAATGCAGCGACGACAAGGATGGCTAAGGCGGTCATGAACTCGCTCCATTGCGATTCAAAAAGGCGGCAAAGGCTCGCGTTTCATTATCATCTTCAAGCAGGGTAGCAAGAGCATTGAGTTGTTCGTTCTTGACAAAGCCCCCACTAAAATAAATCGCCTGTGCACCGAGCAGGGCAAGCGGGCTTCCTGCTTCGAGGAACGAGGCGACAAGATCGTGAAGTTGATAACGGCGCAAGGACTCAGCCCAGCGTTGCCAGAATTCGCGCGTTGACTTCATAGTTAAGGCGAGTATAGCATAATTTTAATGTTGTCCCCGCCGCATTGGAACATAAAATGTTACAGTTTTGTGAATATTTCAAGAAAAAGACCCTGAAGATGTTTTCTTCAGGGTCTCATGCTTTAGGGAGCGATCACCGTGCCAGAAGGTATCTCTACATCTTTCGGCAAGATGACGATGCCATCGCGCACATACCATTTTTCGCTATCGATATCCGTATTGCGTGGGAAAGGACGGATGGTGACATTCTCACCAATACGTACGTTCTTATCGAGAATGGCGCCTTCGATATGACAGTTCGCACCAATCCCGATCGGCACTTCGCCTGTGTTGCGCTCGAAATAATCCGAACCCATCACAATACTATCTTTGATAACACAACCTGCTGCGATCTGGCTGCGAATACCAATGATGGAGTGGGTAATGTCACATTTCAAAACCCGGCTGCCTTCTGCGATCAATACATCTTTCAACTTACTATCTTCCACAATTGAAGAAGGCAAATAACGAGTATCGGTATAAATGGGCAGTTTGGCGTCGTAAAAATCGAACGGTGATTTTGATGTGGTGAGCATCAAATTCGTTTCATAGAAAGAGCGGATCGTTCCAATGTCCTGCCAGTACCCTTCGAAATCAAAACCAAATACTTTATGAGTCTTGATCGCAGATGGAATGATATCGCCGCCAAAATCATCATAATCCGGAAAGTTATTGATGAAATCCACCAGCACCTTCGTGTTGAACATGTAAATTCCCATCGAACCAAGGAAGGGACGTTCCGGGTCATTACGGCTTACAAATCGTTTTTGGATATCAGGGTCTTTCGGCTTTTCAAAGAAATCGGAGATTATCCCGTCGGATTCACGCTTCAAGACTCCGAAACGGCCTGCTTCATCCTTCGCAACTGGCTGCACAGCGACAGTGATATCCGCCTTATTTTGCCAATGATATTCCGCCATTGCTTTGTAATCCATACGGTAGAGATGATCCCCCGCAAGGATAAGTACATATTTGGCGCCAGTGGCTTGGATCTCCAACATCTGCTTGCGGACAGCATCAGCCGTACCCTGATACCAGTCGGCGCTTTCCATGGTCTGTTCGGCTGCCCAGATCTGCACCCAGCCTTGGTGAAAGGAGTCGAAATTATAGGTGCGGGTGATGTGGCGATGCAGCGAGACCGAGTTGAACTGGGTCAGGATCGCAATACGAAAGATCTCTGAGTTGATGCAATTGCTGATGGGTATATCAATGAGACGGTATTTCCCCGCGATGGGGACAGCAGGCTTTGATCGCATTTGCGTGAGCGGGTAAAGGCGCGCCCCGCGGCCACCCCCAAGGATCACAGCCAGGACTTCGTTGTACGACGGCATAAGGAGCCTCCTGGAATTTTGTTCAGGATGTCTAGCAGTGCCCCTTATTTTACACCCTTCAACCTGCGGAGGCGATGAAATATATAGGCAATTGGATACGCCAAAATCACGATAAGGTCGAAGAGAATGAAGAAGAGAGAAAGTTTCATATCGGCAGCTCCTATCTGAACCGTCGGAATGTTTTCATTTTAGATACGGATTACCGGCAATTCTGTTTCCTATTTCATTCTACAATTTCAGAATGCCTTGGTCAACCTTATGGTGGAGGATATATATAAAAATCAAACGTCCTCCAGAGTATGGAGGACGCTACCAGTGGATTAACCTGGGGGTAAGTACCCTTGCGGTATAATCCGTGTGCCGAAGGAGGGAATCGAACCCTCATTCCCGGAGGGAACACGATTTTGAGTCGTGCGCGTCTGCCTATTCCGCCACTTCGGCTTGAGCGAACGCAAGTATACCACTCCCATTGATAAGGTCAAGATGAAGCTAGGAATTATTGGACTCCCCCAATCAGGAAAAACAACGATTTTCAACGCCCTCACCCGCGGAAATGCCCCCACCAACGCCTCTGCCGGACGTATTGAAGTACACCAGTCTGTGGTGGATGTACCCGACCCACGGGTGGATCTTCTTTCCAAAATGTTCAACCCTCGAAAGACGATCTACACCAAGATCACATATGCCGATATTGCAGGTTTGGACAGCGGTTCTGCCAAGAGCGGGATTTCCGGTCAACTGTTGAATCACCTCAACCAAATGGACGCACTCATCCTTGTCGTCCGCGCGTTTGAGAACGATAATGTCGCCCACCCGAATGGAAGTATTAATCCATTACGCGATGTGGATACGATGACAAGCGAATTACTGTTGAACGATCTCATCGCCGTTGAACGCAAGTTGGAGCGCCTTACCGAGGAACGTAAAAAAGGCGGCACGGATAAGACCCTCAATGCCCGTCAAACCGAGTTGTTCGAAAAAATGCACAAGGCACTTTCTGATAGCAAGCCTTTGCGCAACCTCGAATACACCCCTGAAGAGGAAAAAGAACTTTCCAGTTTTGGGTTGCTGACCCGCAAACGTCTGTTGACTGTGTTCAACCTTGGTGAAGGACAATCCGCGCCGGATGCGAGTGGGCTCGATCATCCCTCTGTGGCGCTGATGGGCAAACTCGAAATGGAGATCGTCCAACTCTCTGCGGAGGATGCATCTGTGTTCATGGAAGAATACGGCATTAAGGAACTGAGCCTCAACCGCATGATCAACCTGTCGTATGAGTTACTACAGGAATTGACCTTCTTCACCGTTGGTGAAGACGAAGTGCGTGCATGGGTCACTCATCGCGGGGCGACGGCACAGGAAGCGGCTGGAGAAATTCACACCGATCTTTCGCGTGGTTTCGTTCGCGCCGAGGTGGTGGCTTATGAAGACCTGATCAGCCTCGGGTCCATGAATGAGGCGAAGGCAAAAGGCAAGTTCCGTCTTGAAGGTAAGGAATACATCGTCAAAGAAGGCGATATCGTGCACGTCCGGTCCAGTTTGTAATCACAAAGGTGACAGTCATTTTCAAAATGGTTGTCACCTTTTAGAATCCATTCTGTAGAATGGGTTGAAGATATTTCGTTTATGATAAAAAATATGGGCAACAGTCCATCCAATATTAAAGGAGATACCATGGCGTATAAACTTTCCAAGTGGGACCTTTCTGCACTTTATCCTGGCTACGACAGCCCGGAACTGCAAAATGCATTCGACATGATCGAAGAGCAAGTAGCATCTTTTGAGGGCGTGCGTAATAAGCTTGCCCCGGATATGTCCACTGAGCAATTCGTAGATGTATTGAAAGCCAGCGAGTCGATGACGCGCATTGGCAACAAACTTTATTCGTTCGCGGGTCTATCGTTCACTGCCGATACACAGGATCAGAAGGCACAGGCATTGCAGGCACGTGCCATGCAATTTCTAGCAGAGATCGAAAACCGCACCCTGTTCTTCAGCCTGTGGTGGAAGGACCTGGATGAAGAGAATGCCAAACGCCTGATGGGCGCTTCGGGCGATTATCGCTATTATCTCGAAGCAATGCGTAACTTCAAACCGCATACTCTTAGCGAACCCGAAGAGAAGATCATCAATCTCAAGAATGTGACCGGAGTGAGCGCACTCGGCAATTTGTATGACTCCATCACGAACCGCTATATGTTCAAGATGAAGGTCGGCGGCAAGGAAAAAGAGATGACCGCAGCGGAACTTTTCTCATATCGTTACAGCACCGATCCGGCGGTACGCGCTGCAAGCTATCAATCACAGTTCAAAGTCTATGCCGAAGATGGTCCCATCCTTGGGCAGATCTATCAAACCATTTTGCGCGATTGGCACAATGAGAACGTCAACCTGCGCAAGTTCAAGAATTCGATCGCGCCGCGCAACTTGAACAATGACGTTCCTGATGAAGCCGTGGAAGCTTTGCTTGGCGTGGCTCGCAAGAATGTGGGCATCTTCCAGCGCTATTTCAAGATGAAGGCGAAACATCTTGGCATGAACAAGATCCGCCGCTATGACATTTACGCTCCCATCGCCGCTTCAAAGAAAACCTACGAATGGGATGAAGCCGTCAACATGGTGTTGGATGCCTTTAACAACTTCTCGCCCAAGGTGGCGGAACTTGCCAAGCGCGTCTTTGACCAAAACCGCATCGACAGCGAGATCCGCAAGGGCAAACGCGGCGGCGCATTCTGTTGGTCTGTATTACCGGATATGACGCCGTTCGTGCTGGTCAACTATCAGGGCACCGGTCGCGAAGTGGCAACCCTCGCCCACGAGCTGGGTCATGCCATTCATGCCATGCTGGCAGAACACCACAGCACCTTCACCTTCCATTCATCCCTGCCGCTGGCAGAGACCGCTTCTACGTTTGCAGAAATGGTCTTGATAGACAAACTCCTTGCTGAAGAGACCGATGAAACTGTACGCCGTGATATTCTCTTCAAGCAAATGG
>SXGT01742134.1_pt1 | contig 10564 bp, 7 predicted proteins | sample 3176221 | NCBI WGS metagenome assembly SXGT01 (sample SAMN11356862, study PRJNA531348) | freshwater metagenome | isolation source: freshwater sample F1-120 | place: China: Fuxian Lake, Yuxi | collected 2017-12-25
CCGGCCGCTTCGAGGCCGTCCACAAGACGAAGGGCGGACGCTGGGTTCGCTTCGCCGAGGGGTCCAGCGAGGCGGTCTCCGCCCGCCAGGAGTAATCTCCGTCCAGTTCGCATAACCGCGGCCACGTAGCCGCCTGGGAAGCCGGGCATCATGCCCGAGTCATACGTCGCGCTCGACCTCGAAACCACGGGGTTGAGCCTCGACTCCGACGTCATCATCGAGGTCGGAGCCACGCGCTTCGACCGGCAGGGCGCTGCCGAGACATTCACCACGTTCATCAATCCCGGCCGGCCGATCCCGCCCGAGATCCGCGCACTCACCGGCATCTCCGACGCCGACGTCGCTGGCGCGCCGAGCTTCCACGAGGTTGCCGCCCAGATCCAGGAGTTCATCGGCGACCGTGCGGTCGTCGGCCAGAACATCGCCTTCGACCTCGCATTCCTCGCGGCGGAGCGGATCGTCCCCGGCGGCCCCTCGTACGACACCTGGGAGCTCGCCTCGGTGCTGCTCCCTACCGCGCACCGGCTGAACCTCGGCTCGCTCGCGGAGGCCGTCGGCGTCTCGATGTCGGTCGCGCACCGTGCACTCTCAGACGCCGAGGCGACCCGCGACATCTTCCTGGCCCTCCTCGACCGCCTGGAGGCGATGCCGCGCCCGATGCTGCTGGAGGTGCGCATCTTCGCGGAGCGCGCCGGTTGGCGCGTCACCCGACTGATCGACGACGCGCTGGAACGCCGCCACGACGCCCCCCCGACCGAGGCCGAGGTGCGCGAGATCCTCGCGCGGATGCCGCTCCCGCCCTCGGCGACCGCCCCCGCGACCCTCACCCCGAACATCGAGCGCGCCTCGGTCACCGCGCTGGACGTGGACGCGCTGTTCGCAGCAGCAGCAGCGCGCACCGACCTCTTCCCCGGATATGAGCGCCGCCCTGGCCAGGAAGAAATGTCGCGCGCGGTGGCGGAGAACCTCGGCGACGGAGGACACCTCGCGGCGGAAGCGGGGACGGGCACGGGGAAGTCGCTCGCCTATCTGCTTCCCGCGCTCCTGCACGCGCTGCGCAACAACGACCGCGTCGTTGTCTCCACGCACACCCTCAACCTGCAGGACCAGCTCGCCACGAAGGACCTCCCGCTCGCCGCCGCGATCGTCGAGGGATACGCGGGGGTGCCGGAGGGGACGCTGCGCACGGCGCTCCTGAAGGGGCGCGCGAACTACCTCTGCCTGGAACGCTGGGCGGCCATCCGCCTCGACCCGTCGCCGCGCACCGAGCCGGAGGCACGGCTGTTCGCGCGCATCGCGGCATGGCTGCCGGAGACGGAGACGGGCGAGCGGGGCGAGTTGTACATGACCTCGCCGGAGCAACCAGCGTGGGACCAGGTCTCCGCCGGCGACACCGACTGTCTTGCACGCCGCTGCGCCTACGTGCGTGACGGCTCCTGCTTCCTGCTGCGCGCGCGCCAGCGCGCCGCCGCCGCGCACGCCGTCGTCGCCAACCACTCCTTACTGCTCGCCAACGCGTCGCGCGGCGACCAGGTACTCCCGCCGTTCCGCCACCTGATCCTGGACGAGGCGCACCGGCTGGAGGATGTGGCGACACAGCACTACGGCGCCACGCTCTCCCTGCGCGAACTGCGCGACCGGCTGGACGGCCTGGGGGCGCAGGACCGCCATGGCGCGCCCGGCCTCGCGCGCCGGGTGCAGGGTCTCGCCCGCGGGCCGGTACAGGCCCTCGCGCCCACCGCCAGTCTCGCACCAGCGGCAGCGAACCTCGACACCGCGGTGACGGGCGCGCGCGAACACATCCGCGAACTGGTGGAAGCCGTCCGGCGCTTCATCGAGGATCAGGAAGAGACACCGGCCGGCGGACGCGGGGGCCGGTCGGAGGTCTCCCTCACCTCCGCGCGCCGCACTCAGCCTGCGTGGGAAGACGTGGAAGGCGTCGCGGTGACCGCGGATATGGGCCTCGCCGTCTCGCTGGAGCGCCTCGGCGTCATCCGCGACGGGCTCGCCGCCATCGAGGACGCGCCAGCCGTCGAGGTGCTGCGCGGCGAAGTCGCGCACGCGGCCGAGGCGCTCGCCGGCGCACGCGACTCGCTCCGCCGCACCGTGCTGCGTCCCGACCGCGACGACATCGCGTGGGTCACCTCGGGCGACGGAGATGTGCGGTTGAACCTCGCGCCGCTGGAGGTGTCGGGGCGGCTCGCGGTCGACCTGTACGGTGGACGCGATTCCGTCATGGTCACCTCTGCCACACTCACGGCGGCCGGGTCATTCGAATTCTCCGTGCAGCGCCTCGGCCTGGACGAACCTCGGACGCTGGAGGTGCCATCGCCGTACGACTACCGGCGGGCCGTCCTCGTCCTCATCGCCACCGACCTGCCGGAACCGGGAATGCCGGGATACGACCGCGCGGTACAGGAGACGCTGGGGGCGCTTGCGCGGGCGGCGCAGGGACGCACGCTCGGCCTGTTCACCTCGCACCAGGCCGTCCGCTCGACGGCGAACGCACTGCGCGAGCCGCTCCAGGCGGACGACCTCTCCGTCCTCGCGCAGGGAGTCGACGGCTCTCCCGCGCGGCTGCTGCGGCTGCTGATGGAGCGTCCGCGGACGTTGCTGCTCGGAACCGCTGCGTTCTGGGAGGGGATCGACGTACAGGGCGAGGCGTTGTCGCAGATCGCCATCGCGCGGCTGCCATTCCCTGTGCCCAGCGACCCGGTCTACGCCGGACGCGCCGAACAGTTCGACAGCCCCTTCGACGAGTTCGCGCTGCCGCAGTCCGTCCTGCGGTTCCGTCAGGGCTTCGGCCGTCTGATCCGTGGATCGAAAGACCGCGGCGTATTCGTGGTGCTCGACAGTCGCGTGACGCGTCGCGAGTACGGCCCGACATTCCTCGACGCCCTCCCGGACTGCGAGGTCCGCCGCCTGCGCGCGGACGACATGCCCGCCGCCGTCGCCCGCTGGCTCGCGCCGCGCTAGTGGCCACGACGCGACCATGGGCGAGTGGCCTTGGCGGCACGCTCGTCGAGGTGCACGGCGCAGAGCGAGACTCCCTGCTGGCGGACGCCGGGATCCGGCAGGCGCTCCTCGACGGCGTGGACCGCGGCCTCACAGGCGACCCGCCCGCGATCCCTGAGTTCGCCGCCGTCTACGCGCTGCGCGAAGGCCGTCGCACGACGGGCGCGGCGGACGGCATCATCGCGGTCGCGCGCGACTATCCGATGGCCGGTGAGGCGACCCTCCTGGCGATCGCCGTTGCGCCGGCCTCGCGGGGCCGGGCGCTGGCGACGAAGGCGTTGTTGCTGGCGGAGCGACAGCTGATCGAAGAGGGCGCCGCGCGGGTGCTGGCACGCGTGCCCCGCACCAACGGGCGCGGGCTCTACTACATGCTGCGCTGCGGCTTCGTCCCGGTCACCGGCGACGGCGCTCCAGCCGAGGCAGGCGACGCCACCTGGTTCGCGCGGCGGGCACGCCCCGCCTGAGGGTTACGACTTCTTCGCGCGCTCGCGGCGCTGCTGTTGTTCCAGCCGCCGCTGCTCCATCGTGCGTCGCGCCCAGCGCCGCCACATCGTCGTGACGGAGACAGCGATGAGCGCGGCGATCAGCAAGTCGACAAGGCCACGCGGCCCTTCGGGCAACTGCGACGCCATACGGCCTAGCAGCAACCCCAACGCGAGGATCAACAACGGCGAGAAAATCCGTCGCGGGCGCACGGGGGGCGCCTCGCTCACCGGTCAATCCGACGGAACCGGCGTCGCGGGCGGTCATCGTCCACGGGCTTTGGGGCCGGACGCACCTGCTGGGGCGGAAACACGGGCGGCTGTGGCCGCGGCTGCGCTGGAGAAGCAGGCGGGACGAGCCGGCCTTCGGTCATCGCCGCGAACATCGACAGCATGTCCTCGCCCGGATCTGCGCCGGCGCGCTGCAGGTTGATGCAGTTGTTGCAGATCATTTCGATGCCCATGGACTCGCCCATGACGGCGTCGCCACAGTCCCGGCCGGGGAGATCGTCCCGCAGGCGGAGGTGGAACGGGCTCCGACACTGGATGCACTTGACGATCGGCGATGGATCGCTAGCGTCGCCGCAGATCTCGCAAACTGCCGCGTCGTCCATCGTCAGCCCTCGTGTTCCGCGGTACGCCGCACCATCTCGCGTTCGGCGACCTTCGACGTCAGGGTGCGCTCGAAGCGGGCGCGACGCAACTCGCGGAGAATGCGTCCGAGCGCGGGGCCGCGCGGCACGCCCAGCGACACCAGCTCTTCAGCCGTCAGCGCCGGCTTCGTGCGTCTCCACCGGTCGAGGGCACGCCAGTCAGCGCCGCGTTCCGGCGTCAGCCAGCGCGCGGCGATGCGCGCGTCCTCGCCCGTCCGTTCCAACCAGACCAGCGTGTCCGCCGAGGGCGTCGAGGGCATCGCGAGCAGGCGGGCCGTGTCACGCGCCGCTTCGCGTACGTCGCCCGCGGCGTCCAAACGGGCCAGCACCGCGCCGGTCTCCGGCAAGGGCGCGAGCAACAGCGCCGCGAACCGCGCCGCCGACAACGGCTCCGGATGCCGTGTCAGGGCACGCAGGCTCCGCGGGTCGAGTGTCCACGCCGGGTGGATCACGCGCAGCACGCCCCACCGGTCGAGCAGTCGCATCGCGCCCGCGCCGTGACCTCGGCGTGCCGTGAGGTCGAGCTCGCCGGACCAGCGGTCGCCCGAGATCGACGGGGCCCAGCGCGCGCCTTCCTCGATCAGCCGTGCGGCCTCGGCATCCGGTCGCAGCCACCGTGCCGCCGCGACGCGTGCGCCACGCCACAGCCGCGTCGCGTCGTCCTCAAACGACTGCGCATGGAGGACACGCAGCCGGCGCGCTCCGATATCCGCGAGGCCATCGAACGGGTCGACCACACGATTCCGCTGCTCCCCCGTCAGGCCGAGGGCGATCGCATTGACGGTGAAGTCACGCCGGGCGAGGTCGCGCTCGACTGACGGCGTCCACCGCACCTCGGGCAATGCCCCCGGACGCGCGTACGTCTCCGCCCGGAGTCGCGCGAGATCGAGGCGCATCGGGCCTATCGATGTCGCCAGTGTGACGCCGGCCGTCCCAAACGCCGTCGGTGTGCCGGTCTGCGCATCGGGCAACCGTCGCGCCAGGTCACGCACAAAGCGCCCCGTATCGCCATCGATGGCGAGGTCGAGGTCGTTGATCGGCATGCCGAAGGCAACGTCACGCGGCGCGCCACCCACGGCCCAGAGCGTGACACCTCGGTCGGTGGCGGTGGCCTCAGCGGCGGCAAGCAGGCGGCGAAGCGGGGAGGGAAGCGAGCGCCGCAGCGCCGCGATGGAGATTCGTGCGGTAATCTGGGAGTTGACAGAAGTCGACGTCCGGCGGCTATCCCGTGTATGCGGTTGAACAATTCTTGACACTGTCCAACCGTCTCCCTAGGATTCGCAGACCCGGCTGACTCTCCCCAGTGTCAGGCCGTTTGCTGGGCTTTCATGGCGCACAGCGTCGACATCGTACGCGCGGCGGGGCGTGTCCGATTGGAAAGGCTCAGGCGTGGTACTCGTGACCGCAGAACCCGCCTCGACCTCCCACGCTCCGGACTCCCTGACCTCGCTCGAGACGCGTCTCGGTGTGACGTTCCGCGACCGCTCGCTGCTGCTCGCCGCGCTCACGCACCCGTCCTACGCGAACGAGCATCCCTCTGACCCGGCGCCGACCAACGAGCGGCTCGAGTTTCTCGGGGACGCCGCTCTCTCTCTCGTCGTCGCGGAGACGCGCTACCAGCGGTTCCCGGGGGTGCAGGAGGGCCGGCTGACCGAGTGGCGCTCCCACGTCGTACAGGGCCCCACGCTCGCGCGCGTGGCGAGAGAACGCATCGACCTCGGTCCCGCGCTGCGGCTCGGACGTGGCGAAGAGCAGACCGGCGGCCGCGAGCGTGACGGCAACCTTGAACGCGCCTACGAGGCGATCATCGGCGCGCTGTACCTCGATCAGGGGATCGAGGCGGTCCGTGGTTTCGTGACGCGCACCCTCGGCGACGAGTTCGACCGTCTGGCCGATGAGGCCGCGGTGCTGAACGCGAAGGGCGCGCTTCAGGAACTCGCGCAGGATAGCCGTGGCCGTCCGGAGTACGTGGTGATCTCGCAGGAAGGGCCGGACCACAGCCGGCGGTTCGAGGTGGAGGTCCGGGTGGGCGGTGAGGCACTCGGCCGCGGCACCGGGAACAGTCGCCAGGAAGCGGAAAAGCAGGCGGCGCTTCAGGCGCTCCCGCTGCTCCGTGCACGGCTCGCGCGCATCACGCAGGACACGACAACGGACGCATGCGCTCCAGGCGCTGGAATCGGGGCCTAGGTGTACCTCAGGCGACTGGAAGTCCATGGGTTCAAGGCGTTTGCGGAACGCCAGCGGTTCGAGTTCGGCCCGGGCACGACGGTGATCGCCGGCCCCAACGGCTCCGGCAAGTCGAACGTGGCGGACGCCTTGCGCTGGGCGCTGGGCGAGACCTCCGCGCGCCAGATCCGCGCACGCAAGACCGAAGACATCATCTTCTCCGGCTCGGAGAAGCGCCGTCCCATGGGCATGGCGGAGGTCACGCTGACCCTCGACAACACGGACGGCTGGATGCCGATCGATTACTCCGAGGTCGCCGTCACCCGGCGCGCCCATCGCTCCGGCGAGAACGAGTACGCGATCAACGGCGCTTCCTGCCGTCTCGCGGACGTGCTCGACCTCTTCCGGCAGGCGCAGGTCGGCCAGAACTCCTACGCCCACATGTCGCAGGGCCTCGTCGACGAGGTCCTCGCGCTCCGGCCGCAGGAGCGACGCGAACTGATCGAGGAGGCCGCGGACCTGCGCCGGCACCGCCATCAGTTGACGCTCTCGGAGCGCCGTTTGGTGGAGACACGGGACAACCTGGGCCACGTGCGGATGCTGATCCGCGAGGTGGAGCCGCGCATCAAGGCGTTGCAGCGCCAGTCGCGCCGCGCCGCCCGCTACCGCGAACTCGCCCGTCAACTGGCGGACGCCCTCGAGGTCTACTTCGAGGCGGAACTCCGCGCGGCACGCGAAGCGCAGACCTCCACGCAGGCACGGCACGACCAGCGGGCGCAGGCATTCAACGTGGCGCGCGAGGCGATGGCCGCTGTCGAGACGCGGCTCCGCGAGGTGGAGACGGTGCTGAGCGAGCGACGCGCCGCCCTCGAAACGGCGCAGGGACGCGAGCGTGAACTCTCCGAGGAGGGGCTGCGGCTGGAGCAGGCCGTCGCCCTCGCGGAACAGCGGCTGGAGCTGCTCGCCGAGCGGCGCGCCGAACTCGAAGCCGCCGTCGCGGCGACCGACCTGCCCGCGGACGATGCGAATGTGATCGATGCCACGATTGCGGCGTTCGACGCGCGCGTGACGGAGTCACAGACGGCGCTTGCCCGGGCGCGCGAGGCGCTCGCCTCCGCGGACGAGGCAACCCGTGGCGTGCTCCGCGAACTCTCCGAGGCCGAAGCGCGGCGCGCCCGCCTCGAAGCCGAGGCGGAGGACACACAGCGCCGCATCGTGGAGGCGCAGCGCCGCGCCGAGCAGCGCGCGCAGGACCGTGCCTCGGCGGGCGAACAGCGCACCGCGCTCCTCGCGTCCGCCGCGGAGCAGGAGGCGGCGCTCGCCCGCCACCAGCAGGAGGCGCGGACGCTGGACGACGCGCTCCGCCTCACGCGCGACCGCCGCGAGGCCGCCGAACGCCGGTTGGAAGAGGACCAGCGCGCGCAGCAGGCCGCACAGGAAGCCCTACTCGCGATGGAGTCCCATCTCGCCCAGCTGGAGGACCGCCTCCGCCTGATCGAGATGCTGCGCGACTCCGTCCCCGCGGGGAGCGCCGGCACGGAAGCGCTGCTCGAAGCCGGCCGCACGAAGATGCTGAACCCGGAAGAAGGCCTCACGGGCATCGTGGACGCCGTCTCGCGGCTGATCCGTGTCCCAGAAGGCCTCGAAGCGGCGATCGAGTCCGCGCTCGCGGAGCACCTGAGTGCCGTCGTGGTCGAGTCGTACGACGACGCGATCGCCGCCGTCGCCTACCTGCGGGAGCAGGGCGCGGGCGTCGCGACGGTGCTGCCGCTCCAGGGGATGGACGCGAAGTACCCGCTGAACCTGTTCAACGAGCGCGGCGTCGTCGGCATCGCGTCACGCCTCGTGCGTTGCGACCAGAAGGTGCGTCCGCTGATCGACACGCTGCTCGGGCGGGTGATCGTGGTGGAGGACCTGCGCGTCGCGGAACAGATGATCACGCGTGGCCTCGGCGCCGTCGTGACGCGCGACGGCATTCTGCTGCGGCCGGGCGGTAGCGTATACGGCGGCCGCGCCGGCGGCGGCTCGGAGCGGTTCTCCCTGCAACGTGAACTGGAAGCCCTCCCCGCCCAGATCGCCGAGGCACGGTCGGCCCTCGACCCCGCGACCGGACGCCTCGCCCATGCCGCCGAGGTCGTGGCGGACGCGCGGGACGGCGTCACACAGGCACGCCGCGGCGTGGACGAAGCGACCGAGCGCCGGCGCCAGCACGACGTGGCACGGGCCGCCATCGAACGCCGCCAGACCGAGATCACTGGTGAACTTCGCGCCGTCGAGTTGCGACTGCAGCCGCAGCCGGACGAGGCGGAGGCCGGGCTCGCGGAGCGGCTGAACGCCGCCCGCGCCGCCATCGCGGTAATCGTCGCTCGGATCGCGGCGCTCCGCGACCGCTCCGAGGCGGTGGGCGCCGAGCGGGACGCCGCGGCCGAACGAGCCACGCTCGCCACGCAGTCGCTGGCAGGCGTCGAGGCGGAGCGCCGCTCCCTCGCCGCCCAGCGGGACGAGCGTGTGGCCGCGCGCCGGAACGCCCTCGAGCTCCTTACCAAGCAGCGTGAGTCGCTGGACGCGATCCGCCGCGAGCAGGAAGACCTAACGCTCTCGCTCCGCGACCGGCGCGAGCGACAGGCCAACAACCGATCGCTGCGCACGAAGGCCCAGTCCGCCGTCGGCCCCGCGCACGCCGCCGTCGCCGAGCTGGCCGAGGAGGAGCGCACCCTCGCCGCAGCGCGCGGCGACCAGCAGCGCGCGCTGCTCGCCACCGAGCGCGAGATGATGGAAAGCGAGCACGCGCTGCGGCAGGCTGCTGAACGGGTCACGAAGCTGCTCGAAGAGATCGAGGCGGAAGGGATGCTCGTGCAGCCAGACGGCACGGTGCGTCCGCTGAACCCGTTGCCCGCGCCCGTCGCTTCGCTGTCCGGTGAGGAAGACACCGCGGAGGTCGATCTGGAGCTGCCGGCGCCGGTACGCGGTGGCGCCGAACTGGTGCTGGAAGACGTGCGCACGCGCATCAGTGACCTGCGTTCTGAGATCCGCTCGCTCGGCTCGGTCAACGTGGAAGCCGTCGAAGACCTCGCCTCCGAGGAAGAGCGGTACACGTTCCTCTCCACGCAGGTCGCCGACCTCGAGGCCGCGGAGGTCGAACTGCGCGAGGCGATCCGTGACCTGAAGAAACTGATCCGCGTCCGCTTCGTCGAGACGTTCGAGGTCGTGAACGAGCGGTTCGGCGAGTACTTCCGCCGCTTCTTCGGCGGCGGCCAGGCCGAACTTCGCCTGATCGTCCCCGAGGAAGTCGAAGGCGAGGAGCAGGAGCGCGAGGCAGGCGTCGAGATCGTGGCGCAGCCGCCGGGCAAGCGAATCAGCAACCTCGCGGTGCTCTCGGGCGGTGAGCGATCGATGACCTCGGTGGCGTTGTTGTTCGCGCTGCTGTCGGTCAACCCGGCCCCAGTCGTGGTGCTGGACGAGGTGGACGCCGCGCTGGACGAGGCGAACGTCGGTCGGTTCGTGGACACGCTCCTCGAACTGCGCGAGCGCACTCAGTTCGTCGTGATCTCGCACAACCGCCGCACCATCGAAGCCGCCGACGCGATCTACGGCATCTCGATGGGCGACGACTCGACGAGCCAGGTGCTCTCGCTCCGCCTCGCTGATCTGCCGAAGGCGAGGTAGCCCCCGACATTGGACGGACGGCGGAGAGCCGCTCGGGTACGATCCCTGCGCGACCCTCACCACCTGTTGCGAGCGCGCCCCGGCCACACGGAGGTCAGATGCGGCTGTTCGGACGACGCGACAAGGACGGCGCGCGCGAGGACGACCGCGAGGCGCAGCAGGCGACCGAGCAGGCGCTGGAGCGCACACGCTCGTCGATCTTCGGCAAGGTCGTCGGGCTGTTCGGCGGATGGGACGTCACCGAGGAACTCTACGAGTCGCTCGAAGAGATGCTGATCGGCGCCGACGCCGGCGTGCAGACCGCGCTGGAGGTGATCGGCAAGGTGCGTGCCCGCAACCCTCGCCACGCCGAGGACGTGCGCGCCGCGCTGGCCGCGGAACTCACGGCGATCCTCGAAGGCGCGGACGCGCCTCGCGGACGGCTCTGGGGCTTGCCGCCGGATGCCCCGTTGCCGGAGCGGCCGTGGGTGGTCCTCGTGGTCGGCGTGAACGGCAGCGGCAAAACGACTGCGATCGGCCGGCTTGCGTACGCCTACCAGCAAGAGGGGCGTCGTGTGATCGCCGCCGCCGGCGACACCTTCC
>SXGT01071836.1_pt1 | contig 10563 bp, 7 predicted proteins | sample 3176221 | NCBI WGS metagenome assembly SXGT01 (sample SAMN11356862, study PRJNA531348) | freshwater metagenome | isolation source: freshwater sample F1-120 | place: China: Fuxian Lake, Yuxi | collected 2017-12-25
CCGTCAACTCTGGGCAACCCCCCAGATGGCCAAGGAGGCCGTCGCCGACTACATCCACAAATTCTACAATCCCGTCCGTTTGCACAGTTCAAACGGATATTTCAGCCCGAACAAGTGCGAATACCGTTTCCAACAACAACGTGAAAAGGCTGCCTAACGGACTGGTACGTCAAACCGATGCAAGGTCAGTACTCGAGGGTGTACCCCGTAGCGAGCGAGATGAGGGCGGTGGGTTCGACGGTCATGTCGAGCCACGCTTCGTCGACATGTTCGCCATCGGACACGGTGAGCAGAAGGGTGTAGTCGCCGGACACATCGGGCGTAAAGGACGGACTTTCTAACGTTTCGTCGTTGAAACTGGCCATGCTTCCTGCAGGTATGCTGAAGAACGACCACACGTACTCCAAATGACCGTCGATAGCGCAGTCCTCGAAGTCGGGGTCACTCGATGCGCTCGCGTCGAGGGAGACCAGCGTGCCACGCGTGATCACCGGTGTGGTTACCGATTCACCGGGGCCGGCATTCATCGGGCTCAACATCGCAATCTGTGCATCGGGGGCTTGGCTGCCGCATTCGTCAACGGTGATCGAGGTGTCGGCCGCAGCACTGAGACCGGTGTCGTCATAGACCACGGTGTGTATCGTGTAAACCCCGGGGACGTCGGCGATGAACGCCGGTCGTGCGCCGACCGATGGTGCCATGGCCGCGTTTGAGCCGGCGGGAGCGCCGACCAGCGTCGAAGTTACCTGCAAGATCTGCCCCAGATTGCACCCGCCTGAGTCATTGTCGGCGTCTTCCGATACTACCGTGAATGCGACCAGATCGCCGGTGTAGGGGGTTGCATCGTCCGGGGTGACACTGGTGATTTCGGGAGCGGCGCCGCCGCAGGCATCGACGGTCACCACCGTGTCCTCGTAGCTGAGACGCCCGGTTCCGTCGTCAACCCAGGTGCGGAGCAGATAGTCGCCCGCCACGTCGGCGACGAACGAGGGCGTGCTTCCGACATCCGGCGCCAGAACGGCCGTGGAGCCGACCGGTTGGGACAAGAACTCGGTGGACAGCGCGAGATCTTGCTCAAGCCCACAGGAATCAACGTCGGCATCGCTCGCCGTTACGATCAAGGCAACGGTTTCGCCGATGCTCGGATCGGCGGTTGCGGCGATGTCGTCGATGGTGGGGGTCGCATCTCCGCACGCATCGACCTCGATGGTGGTGGTTCGCATGGACGAACGCCCGGTGGAATCCGTCACGGTGCTGCGCACGATGTACGTGCCTGGAACATCAGCGACGAAGCCTGGAGTGGTCCCTTCGGAGGGGGAAAGCTCCGTTGACGAGCCCGAGGGCCTCGACAGGAAGTGGGATTCGACCGTGAGCTCCTGTTCGAGGTTGCAACCGTCGTCCGCGTTGTCGAGGTCGTCCGCCACCACCGCGAGAGTAACGGCGTCGCCTGTGTTTGGCGCGCCAGGGACAACATTGACGTCGGCAATGGAGGGTGCGTGGACGCCGCAGTCCGCGACCACGATTTCGGTGTCGACGAACGACGCTCGGCCGGTGGAATCGGTGGCTGTGGTGCGCACGATGTACGCGCCCGGAACATCGGCAACAAACGCGGGTGAAGTTCCATGATTGGGAGTGAGGGTCGCGCCGGAGCCGGCGGGTTGGGAGAGAAACTGAGATTCGACATCGATCGCCTGCGACATGCCGCAACCGCCCTCATTGTCGGCGTCCGTGGCGGTGACGGCCAGCTCTACGGTATCTCCGCCGATCGGAGTGCCGGGTGTGGCCTCGACAGCGAGTTCAGGGGCAGCATCCCCGCAACTGGAAACATCAAGCTCGAAGCTCGTCGCCGAGGAGGCGCGGCCCGTGGAATCGGTCACCACCAACTTGAAGGTGTAGGTGCCCGGTCGGTCCGCTTTGAGCCAAGGGGTCGGTGAGGAAGCGTCGCTGAGCGAGGCGGATGCGCCGGCGGGTCCGGTTTCGAGCGTCCATGCCCAGCCAAACGTCTGGTCGAGTCCGCACGAGTCGACGTCGACATCGGTGATCGCGGCACCGAGCTGCACAATGTCGTCGGTCACCGGCGCCGCCGGCGTCGCCTCGATCTGCGTGACCACCGGATGCTCGTTGCCGCACGCATCGACGGTGATGACCTCGACGGCCTCGGCACTGGTCAACATGCCGTTGTCGACGATCAGGCCCACCGTGTAGTCCCCGTAGAGATCGGGAACAAAGCCGCTCGTCGGCATGGTGGCGTCCGTCCAATGGGTTTCGCTTCCCGTGGGCTTGGACACGAATCGCCAATGGTATGAGAGCCCAAGCCCGAGCTCGGCATTCTCCGGAGCGTCGCTGGATCCTGTGCCGGACAGAGGAATCGTATCCCCCGTCACGAAGGGGCCATCGGCGAGCAACTCGATCGCCGCGGTGGGCGCTTCGACATGCTGTGTGCAGCCCTCGCCAAGCAACGCGAGGGCGGGCAGTCCCAACCAAGCCGAGTGATATGGGCGGTTACGCATAGGTTCTCTCTCCACCGTTCGAGGTTTCAAATTGCGAAGGACACGGCTGCGGAGCCGATGTACGAGATCCGGGTGGTACGTTCGAACAGGATCCACTGAGGGCGCCACTGGAGTTCAAGCCCCCAGGAACGCCGTGCCCCGAATAGTATGCCGGCGGCGAGCTCTGCATCAACGCCGGCTTTGGGGAGACCAAGAACGGAAACGCTGTCCCGGCTGCCGAGGAACGCGGGGGTCCCCGCGACGCCTGCGCGCAGCTGCAACCCGTGCGCCGGCCATACCCGAAGGGCGAGCTCGCCTCGCGGTCCCGCAGAAATGCTTGAAGTAAAGGGGTTTTCGAGCGCCAGTAGGTTGGCGCCAATTCCGACATCGATGCGCAGGTGAGGTGCGACGGAGCGGAGCGCCGAGAGATGGGTGACCTCCCACGTGGCTCCAAGCTGCCCGATCCAGGCGCGCTCTCGTCCGGCGAGTGCCTGCAACGATCCTTCGGCATCGGCGTGCTCGGAATGCCATTGCTGTGGACCTTGCGTCATCTCGAAGGTCGCAGCGAGACCGAAGCCCTTCGGAAGGCGTACGCCGAGATCTGCACCCACCGCGGCGCGGGCATGCGCTCCGGTTTCAGGTTCCGTACTCACTCCTGCTCCGCCGTTGAGTCGCATTTCGAGCTTCGAGGCGTCGGGTCTGAGTGGGGTAGGGGGTTCGACGGGCTCAGCGTGGGCGTTGAGCGCAAAACAGGTTGCGAACACGGGCAGGATGCGCATGCGCTGGCCTCCAAGCATCGACATCCCTATTCAAACACACATCGCACAGCTCTCGCTGAGAACTTGGGCGCGTTCTGTCCGCGAGGGAAGCCGATTATGGGGGCGGACTAGATTTAACGTGGGTTATCGTCATCGTTTTCGTGTATCCGCCTCGAATACAAACACCTGCAATGCGGCCCATCCATTGGGAGCGTTATCAAGGGCGAAACGTGAAAACCGGGGCGGCATTCGGTTCGATCAGGGACCCAAGCGTGCTGATTCCGGCGGTCCACCACTACTACACTGCACAGGCCCCGGCGAAGCCAGAGCGACCACCGCGTCTTCATCGCTGGCGGCATGTGCGGTCCGGAAGACCGCTGCATCCCATGGGATCCTCCTCTGCTTCCAGTCTACGGAAAGAAACCGAGCCGCGTCAACGGGGGAGTATCGTCCGATCTGTCCGCTGCGCCCATTGACGCAGTGGCGCGGAGCCGATACCGTTCCTCGGCAGGGCCGTTTCCGGCTCTTCTTTTGATATGGAGTGCGATCGATGGCTGTTTTTTCCGCCCTGCCCCTGCTGCTGGGAACCGCCCTGGCCAGCCCGACCGAGCCCGCGGCAGCGACTGTCGCAGATGGCGGCTTTTTCTCTCACTTCCCACCGGAGACGGTTGCGCTGTTTAGCGTTGTGTTTGTGTTCTCGCTGCTGATGGATCTGTTCCAGCACAAGGATCACAAGGAAGTCAGCTGGCAGAATGCGGCGGGTTGGTCAGCGTTTTGGATCGCTACATCTTTGGGTTTTTGGGGCTGGTTGAAGTGGCACCATAGCGCGGAGCACCCCGAATGGCCGAGCTTGTTTCTGACTGGCTATGTCCTCGAAAAGACGCTTAGCGTCGACAACTTGATGGTGTTTATTGCGATTTTCCGCTACTTCAAGATCAAGAGCGGTTTGCAGCATCGCATCTTGTATTGGGGCATCCTTGGAGCGATCGTGTTCCGCGCGATCTTCGTCGGCGTGGGTACGGGATTGTTGGCCCTGATGGGCCCGTATGCTGAAATTCTTTTTGGCGCCTTCGTGGCTTGGGCCGCCAGTCAGATGCTCCGCGGTGGCGACGATGACGGAGACGGCGAGCCGGACTACGACTCGATGCCACTCGTACGCTTTTTCAAGCGGTTCTTCCCGGTGTTTCCGAAGCTCGTGGGAGAGAAGTTCTTTGTCGATCGTCCGGAAGCGGAAGCGATCGCTGCCAAGGACCCGAGCATCACGTTGGCGGCTGGCGTTGCCCGCTGGATGACGCCCGCTTTTGTGTGTCTGTTGGTGGTCGAGGGCTCGGACGTGATGTTCTCGGTGGACTCGGTTCCAGCGGTCATCGCTGTGTCGAAGGAGCCGTTGATCGTCTACACCGCGATGATTTTTGCGGTGCTCGGCCTCCGTTCGCTGTACTTCATCGTGGAAGCGTTGACCCGTTTCCTGTCGCAGCTTGAAAAGGCCGTTATCTGTGTGTTGTTCGTCATTGCCGCGAAGATGTTTGTGAGCGCTGCTGAGCACCTGCTTCACATCGAAATTCCTTGGTGGAGCGCGCTCACTCCGGGTACTCAAGCCAATTACAGCATGATCGTCGTGCTCGCCGTCCTGGCGCTCGGTGTGGCCGCATCGTTCGTCTGGCCGGGTGAAGAAGAGAAGGACGACTCCGGAGAAGGCGACGAAGACAAGTCGGACGCCCACTCCTGAACTGAATCCGGCGTGGATGGTAAAGCGGTTTACCATCCACAGGTCAATCTACACGTGCTTGCGGATCGGATGGTCCGCAGGTAGCGAAGCGACCAGTTGTAGCGCTCGTTCGCGCTCCGCAGAGGAGTCCTCCCCTTTCGCCTGCAGGATCTGCGCACGAGCGGAGATCGCAAGCGCACGGTAGAGCTGATCGGCGGTTCCAAAGGAACTTTCCACGGCCCAGAGTGCGGATGCTGCCTGGCGAGGATCGGAATGGCGGATCCTCATCGCTTGCGCCCAGCGCAAATGTAGGCGAAGAAGTGGCGGAAGATGGGTGAGGATCACGTCGGGGTCCCTGAGTTCCGCATCGCCGGGCTCGAGAAACCATGCGTCGGCGATCGCGAGGTCGCACGCCATCCACTGGTCGAACACCGGCAAAGGATCGGTTCGTGCGAGACATTCTCGCGCCGTATGGAGCAGCGAGATCTCATCCAACAACACGGCGTGGAACACCTGCCAACGGGCGTGTTCATAGACGAGTGCAGGGCGTTGAGAACGAAGGACCAGGCCTAGTGCGCGCTCGCTGAGCCGGACAAAATCGGCTTTGTTTCCATGGAGTGCAGCCACGGTGGTCTGAAAACTGGCTACGAGGAGCTGGTGGTAAGCGCCGCCCTCCTGAAGCTGCATCGATGAGAGAATGCGCTCACATTCGGGCAAATCCACCCGATCGACGGCTTGTTGGAACTGGGTGGCACGGTAGGGGGCAAGAACGCCGGCGAGGCCTGGAACGCTTCTTTCGCGCTCCTGGATCTCGTGTTCCCAGGCGGCCAGATCCGGAATCGATCGCAGGTGAATTCGTCCAAGTCGACCGTACCCGCCGACGACGATCGCCGCGATGTCCGCCTGTTGAACGGCATCGGAGATCGAAGCGAGCGCCGCCGGTTGGGTGCGTTGTAAGAGGTGTTCGGCTTCATCGGGATGTAAAAACGCCGCAACGTAGCCGCCGGCTGCCGCTGCGACCACCCGATCGCCGGCGTTGGCAGTGGAGCGTTCGATCGCCGTATACCAGTCTGAAAACCGATCCCATTGGTGGAGCAACATCCGGATCGGCTCGGAAATCAATAGCGCGGGTAACCGAGGGTGTTTCGGATGAACGGAGGAGAGCTCTAGGATCCTGCGAAACCAACGAATCGCATGGGCGTGCACCAGCGGCTGACGAAACGCTGCTTCCGCAGCCGTAAGAACGCGATCCGCGCTCTGTTCTCGGGCTGTCGCCGCCCCCTCGGTTTCTTGCACATACTGCGCGACCAGCGGGTGCATGGCGTAAGCGTGCTCGGTCCTTTGGATCCACCCCGCTTCAATGAGTTCAGGGAGCGTTTGGGGGGAGTGCGGATCGGCGTCCTCAGCCTCGGACGGAAGAAAGGTCGCTCGAAAGATGGAAAGTGCCTGCAGCGTCTGCTGCTCCCGCGACCCGGTGGTGGACCAAGAGGAATCGAGGGTTCCTCGGATGGTTTCATGACGTATGGGCATATCGCGCCAAGGCCCTTTCCAATCAGTCATGCGCTCGACCTGGGTGAGCAGGTCTGCCGACGTCAATACACGAGATTGTCCCGAGGCAATCTCGATCGCCAACGGCCACCCACCCAGCCGGTCGATCAGCTGCTCCTTGGCGGATTCGGAGAGTGTGTTGACACCGAGCTTTCGAACCCGATCTTCCAAAAAAGCAAGCGCATCGGCGCGGCACATGGAGGCCAGGGGGAATACCCACTCATCTTTCAAAGCGAGGCGGATTCGGCTGGTGGTGAGGACATTTCCGGGTGCGACCTGCGCGAGCCAATCGGGAAGCCAGAGGATGTCATGGGCGATCTGCTCCAAGTTATCCAAAACCAAGAGTGAGCGTCGATCGCGAGGGATCCAGGACTCCACGGGAACGTGATCTTCGATGGCGAGCGCTTCGCGGATCGTGGCGATAACCGCACTCTTTCCGGTGACGCCGGCCAGATCCACCCAGCAAGAAAATCCGGTCCACCGGCGACAAAACTCCCTTGCCAGAGAGGATTTCCCGATGCCGCCAGGACCTACGATGGTGACAAAGGCATGCTCGGCGATCGCATTTCGTAGGTGATCGAGCTCTTCTCGCCGCCCCACCAGGGCTGAGGTTTGAGCGTGCGCCGCTTCCGAGGGGGGCCCCTTCCAGGCGATCCCGGAGCCGGGCAAGGTCACGAGGACGGTGGGAGTGTCAGGTTGGGGCTCAATTTTACGACGAAGCCGGTGCACAGCCACCTTCACCGCCTGTGCCGAAGCGACGCTCTTGTAGCCCCAAACGTCCTGAATCAAGTGTTCCGCGGTGAAATATTCACCGGGGTGGCTCGAAAGAAATTCCACCAAACGTGCCTCGTTCGGCGACAGGTGTTCGCGCAAGTTCGGGCGAACGACCAAGCGTTCGTGGATGTCGATATAGCCGTCGACCAACGGAATCCGGGAATCACTCATGGGCTAACCATACCTCCAGACCCCGCCGTTTTGATAGGCGGGTGGCAGAAATCCCCTCCGGATGTAAGGGCCCCTTCAAAATGTCTTCCGCCTCGTTGTATACTAGAGCTGGGGTTGGGTGCGCTCAGCTTCCGGGGGAGGAGATGGTCCGTTTTGCAGGATGGATGTGGTTGCTGTCCATGGCCGCAATGGGCTGTAAGAAGACGGGTGGCATCGATAATGCCGTCGATACCGGGACGACGACCACGCCGGTCTTCATCGAGATACCGATCGACGAGGAAGAAGAAGACTTGGTGGGCTCAGAATTGATGCAGGCCACAGCACAATGCGGCGATCTGGTTGCCATGGAGCCGGCCGCGATGCTAGGCAAACTCAAGGACGGCGAGATCCGTTGTTTGGACGACAAACTTCGGGAGTCCGACAAGCAGACGGTGAAAGACAAGATTTCTCGAGTGTTGATGGCGGATGCATGGGCGAAACAGGACATGCATCGTTGGGAAGCGGTGGTTCGCCGGCATTTGAACGACATCGATCGCTCGGATGCCGACCTGTGTTTCAAGTTTGCGAAACAGGTCTCCAGCCATGGGCCGACTTCCGCGGATGAAACGATGCATTGGGCTAGCATTGCGCTGGAAAATCGGACCCAATGGACAGGTGACACCTTTGTCAGCCGGGTCAATGCGCTTTACAAACTTCGCGCGGTCACCGCACAAGAAAAATGGACGTACTTGGAAGAGAAGTACGTGAAGACGCCAGGTGAAGAGCTTCGCACCGAAAAGGACCGCGCGCGCAACGACGCGAAGACGCTCGCCCGCGAGTGGCTGGAATACGCCAAGAGCGCGGGCAAAGATCCGACCACCGCCATGCAGATGTGCGTGTCCGCGGCCGGCACTTCGGAATTCTGTGAGGGCATCGGGGAGTAGGCGTGTCCCGAAGTGTTCTTTGCCGGTACGTCGATCCTTTGGATGCGATCTGGCTGGAAGTGGCCACCCGTTGCGGCTTGCGGGTGGTCCGAGCCTCGGATGCCTATGCGTCCTATGACGGAAAAGGAACGTTGACGCTCGCGTCTCCTGAATACTTGGATCCAGACGATTGCCTTGCGCAGATGATCCTGCACGAGCTTTGCCACGCGGCGGTGCAAGGTCCCGAGGCGATTCACCACATCGATTGGGGGCTTTCGGTGGAGGGACTGGACGCCCTGGAGGAACATGCCACCCATCGAGTTCAAGCGGCCCTGGCAGATCCATATGGATTAAGGCGTTTTTTTGCGGTGACCACCGATTGGCGCCCCTACTACGATGCGTTGCCCGTGGATCCGCTTTCGGGGGACGATCCGGCGGTTCCGCTGGCGAACGCGGCGTTTGTACGCGTCAACGAGGGAGCGTGGGGGGAGCCCATCCGACGCGGTTTAGAGGCGACGGCGCAGTTTCGAACGATCGTTCGGGGTTTTGTTGCGGACGCCGATCTGTTGTGGGCGCAGGATCGATGAGTTAGTAAACAAGATTTACTAATTACAGGGTGGCCGACAATCGGTCGATCGCTTCGTCCAAGGCGCGCGAATCGAAGTCCTCGGCCTCTTTCCAAAGGCGATCGATTTTGATCTTTCCGTCCTCCCGATGCGCTTCGAGTCGCCCCACGAGGTGACCTCGGTGCAACAAAGGACAGACGTACCACCCCCATTTTCGTTGGGCTTCGGGCTTGTAGACCTCCCAGACGTAGTCGAAATGGAAAAGCTGCTTTACCAAATCCCGATCCCAGAGCAGCGGGTCCAGCGGCCCTAAAACCCGCATCCGATCGTCGGGTTCGGCCACCGTGTGTTCGAACCATTGGGGCGCTGCGAAATAGCTTTTCTTGACGCCGGGCAGGGTGACCTGCACCAAGTCGCCAGCTTTCACCATCTGCGCGGGGAGAGGGGAGGTTCGAACCTTTGAAAGCATGGACCATTGCGGGCCTGCATTCGGTGTCAACAGGCCGGTGGCGAGGGCGCGTTCGCGCAGAGCCCACCGTTGAAAAGTGTCTTCGGTAGGATGATCCCAAGTCGAGAGTGTTCTGGAGGGGAGATCATACCAGCGGGTATTTCCCTCGCGTTTGGCGGTGACCACCTGGCACCGCGTCCACAAGACTTCCAACGCCATGGTGGACGCCTTCGAGGTGCCCTTCCAACCTGCCCAATCCATGGCTTCGACTTTTCCGCGCGGGGTCAGCTGGTCGGCGCGAAGCGCACCTCGTTCGCCAATTTCTGCGAGAACGTCGGCGAGCAACTGCTCTGAGATCTTCGTGAGGCGCTCGGTAAGCCGCCACCAGGGCGTTTCAACCGCCTGATCGCGGTAGTAGGGGAATGCGGATGACGGCAGCAGACAGCGCTCTTTGGCGAAATGCTCAAACGCCGCTCCGGGCTGCAATTGTCGGTGAACATCGCCGCGTTTCAATCCGTCGGCGCGCGCGAACACCACCAGATCGGCGTTGGTGCCAATCCGATCGAGGGGATCGAGTTGGATGCAACGCAATTGGTGAAGGATGGAGCGGACTTTTTCTGGTCCCTGCGTCGGCTCGCACAACTGGTGCCAGCTGACCATCCGTTGTCGGGCTTGATCGAGTGAAATTTCCATACACATCATCGACCTTGCGGCCGATCCTCCAGGCGGTCGATGTTGCGAAGTTGGGGGAAAAAGACCGACCAAAGGGCCACCACTGCGAGGGTGCCCACGCCGCCGAGGACGACTGCGGGCCGCGTTTGCAGGCGATCCGCTGTTAGCCCAGATTCGAACTCTCCCAGCTCGTTGCTGGCGCCGATGAACACTTGGCTGACCGCGCCCACGCGGCCGCGCATCTCCGGTGGAACGTGCAATTGAAGCAGGGTATGGCGCACCACCACTGAGACCATGTCCGAAGCGCCGAGGCCGAGAAGAAACAGCAGCGACAGCCAAAAATGGTTTGAGCGGCCGAAAGCGATGGTGAAGAGTCCAAACATCGCGACCGAACCGAACAAGATGCGCCCGGCGTGATGTCGGATGGGGTTTCTTCCCAACCAAACCGCCATACAGGCTGCTCCCACCCCCGGCGCGGCCCGCAGCAGGCCAAGGCCCCAAGGGCCGGTTTTCAGAATTTCTTCGGC
>SXGT01747266.1_pt1 | contig 10563 bp, 9 predicted proteins | sample 3176221 | NCBI WGS metagenome assembly SXGT01 (sample SAMN11356862, study PRJNA531348) | freshwater metagenome | isolation source: freshwater sample F1-120 | place: China: Fuxian Lake, Yuxi | collected 2017-12-25
ACAAAATATCGCACGGCGTTGTGAGGAAAGTAGCTGCGAAACTCGGAATACAACTGGGCGGCGAGCGTCTTGTTGTGCGAAATGACCAGCGTGGGGCGCTGCAGCTGACAGATGACGTTCGCCATGGTAAACGTCTTGCCCGATCCGGTTACGCCCATCAGCACCTGGTAGCGGTTCCCGCTTTGGTATCCGCGCACCAAAGAGGCAATCGCCGCGGGTTGGTCACCGGCCGGTTGATACGGGCTGACGAGTTCCCACGTCACGCAACACTCCTTGCTCGAAGACCTGAGTCGCTCGAAGAATCAAGGCGCGCCACGCGCCCCGTAAGACTCTAACGCACGCCTAGGGGTTCAAGATAGGGCTGAATACGTTCGATCAGCTTGGGGCCAATGCCGGGTACGCGTTGCAAATCCTCGGGGCGCTGGAACGGCCCGTCCGTTTGTCGCGAGGCGACGACACGACGTGCCAGGTTCTCCCCCAGGCCCGGTAGTTGTGCCAATTCGGGCCAGCTGGCCCGATTGATGTCCATCGTGAACCGGACCACACGTGGCGGAGCGGCATCGATATCCACCGAGCGGCCTTGATGGGCGCCACGCCACCAACCATGACCGGCGATCATCACGAGTGCCACAGCGACCCACGCGGCCAGCGTCCGCTGGTCGGCCGGGCGCACGCCGGATCCGGTACTCGCGTGCCGGCTGCATGGTTCCTGTTTGGGTTCCATGGTGTAATCCACCCCGTTGGCACGCGGTCGCCGCTCCGCTATGAACAAGGGAGCACCATCGCGTTGGCCCGTTGCCGACACGATCCGCGGTGGGCTTGATTTCCTGATTAAGCGATACCTGTCATGTCCCGCTCCTTCTTCGGTGTCACCACGACCATGACAATCCACAAGGATTATGAACCAATTACCTGGGATGGGGCAACCGCAGCTGCGTGTCGACAACTTTGGCAGTTGGCGATGGCCGAGGATCTTGGTGGGGGGCTCGATTGGACGACGACGGCCCTGATCGCCGAAACCGATCAAGGTAGCGCGGCCGTTGTCGCGCGCCAAGCAGGCGTTGTTGCCGGCATGCGCTCGATACCGTTGTTGCTGGAAACGATTCCAGCCGATGTCCGCTGGGACGCGCATGTGGACGATGGAGCAGTCGTCGGCGCGGGGCATATCGTCGGCGAACTATCGGGATCGGCACGAGATCTGCTTCAATTAGAACGCTCGCTGCTCAATCTGCTGGGCCGATTGTGCGGCATTGCCTCCCTAACGCGGCGATACGTGGAAGCCGTACAAGGGACCGGCGCACGCGTTTACGATACGCGAAAAACGACTCCCGGCTGGCGCCGACTGGAAAAATTTGCGGTGGGCTGCGGAGGTGGTTGCAATCACCGACTGGGACTCTACGACGGCGTGTTGATCAAGGACAACCACTTGGCGATCGGTCAACAGCGCGTCTCCGGTCCCGTGATCGACCCCGCACAAGCGGTCGTCCAGGCTCGAGCATTCGTCAACGCCCACCTAAGTCCCCACGAGGCGGCGCGAATCTTGATTGAAATTGAACTGGACGATCTCGCCCCGTTGAAGTCCACGCTCGCGGCTGGACCCGACATCGTGTTGTTGGACAATATGTCGTGCGAACAACTCCGCACGGCCGTAGCGGTCCGCGATCGAGTCGCCCGCCACGTGCAGCTGGAAGCATCCGGAGGCGTGTCGTTGAGCACAGTACGGCAAATCGCCGAAACGGGCGTGGATCGTATCAGCGTCGGTGCGCTGACCCATAGCGCCATCAGCTTGGACCTGGCGTTGGAATGGTCGTACTCCCGTTCAACGTGAATCACCTCACCATCCTGCTTTCGCCCGCGCATGGGTGCGCGAGTGACTCTCGAAGCCTGGGACCGCGCGGCTAAAATCCTTCGCGGCTAAAATCCTTCACAGTGCGGCCGTCTGCGACGTCGTGGGCCTGCGGCATCGATGACGTCGTGGGCACGGTAACGCATTGGTTGGGCAGCCGGCCAGTGCCGACTAGGACCAACAGCGCGATACCCAACACAATTCGATAGGCGATGAAAATGGCCGTCGTATGGGTGCGCAGATAGGCCATCAGGAATGCAATGGCAAGGTACCCGACCACCCCAGCGACCAGCGTGCTGACCACGAGATTGAATATCTGGTCCCCACTGCTGAAGAGCAACTCCCTCTCGTCGATCATTTCATGCACGGCGGCCGCAAAGATTGCGGGCAAGGACAAAAGAAACGAGAACCTGGCCGCAGCCGGTCGCGTGAGTCCTTGCAGGAGTCCCCCGGTAATCGTTACCCCTGAGCGAGATGTACCCGGTATCAGAGCCATGGACTGAGCGATACCAACGACCAAGGCGTCCCACCAGGTGGTCTCTGCCAGGCCTCGCGGGGTCTGGTGTCGCCGCGTCCGGGCGATGAGCAGCGTTTCTGCCAAGGCCAATACGATTGCCAGCCCGATCAGGGCCCCGGCAATCACGTTGAGCGAGCGGAAGTCGCGGCGAATTTGCTCCTTGAACAATAGACCGAAGACGACGATGGGGATCGTCGCGACAATCATCATCCAGGCCAAGCGGGCGTCCTGGGTGCCCCAAGGATTTCGCTCGACCAGGCCACGGCAAAATGCTCGCGTAATCCGTACGAGGTCGGACCGGAAAGAAACGACAACAGCCGCCAATGTGCCGCATTGAATCACGGCGGTGAATGCCGCCCCCGGATCTTGCCAGCCCAGCAGCGAGGGCACGATCGCCAAATGGGCCGTGCTGCTAATCGGCAAGAATTCGGTGAGTCCCTGCACGATTCCCAGGACAATGGCTTCCCAAAGGGTCATGGTTGGCGTTCGCATCCCATGGCGTTGCGGATTTGGCGTGAGCAGGTCAGAGAACCTTCTGCAACCGCCCGGCCGTACTGGGCCGAGCCCAACAATAGCCTGTTTGTGTCCCCTGTCCCAGGGCCGCCCCGGCCGTAAAACACCAATGCAATGGCTGGGTCTCCGCGGCTCTGTGTGAGTCCAGTCCGTTTCTGGACCAAAACGTTGGCCTCTGGGCGCCTGCCCACCCTGACGAAGCTGTCGTCCCTGACGAAAAAGTAGAATTTTTTGATTATCGCATATTGACAGGCGGGCAATCGGTGCTAGTATGGGGGGAGTGGGTCCGGCTTCCGCACACCATTGCGGGATTAAAGAGGCTAGTAGTTCGTAGGACTAGTGAAGGTCCGGGCCTGATGGGTAACGCCTCCTCTTTGGCGTAAACACGTCTTTTTTTCGGGATTGCTCATGTAGCCGTTGGGGGCATGTGGTCGCTGCGATGTCAGCCCACTTGATCTTGCCACGGTCGCTGCTCGTCCGATGAGCAGCCCTCCGTTCTGAGCTGAGCTTCCCCCCTTCCGCAAGCAAAACACCTTTCCAAATCGTGTATCGCTGCGCGCCCTCGTCGGTTGTTCGCTGCGGTCCCGTGTGTCACGGGCTGCGCGCCCTCCGAGGTCGGATCGTGGTCGGTGCGCGATGCGGATCAACTTGCGTGAGGACCTAAGTGCAGCCAGTTGGTGGACAGGGCAGAGAGCAATTGAGGGGGTAGAAATCGCGTTCGGCGGCACACGTTGTTTCCAGCGGCAAGGGGTCACCACTTTGCCAAGGGAGAAAGCAACGATGAGGCAGATGAAACAGCAGAATGTGATTCGGTGGGCGCGGATGCTCTGCGTCTGGGTGTTGATGGCGTGTGGGGTATCCAGCCCACAGGCGCACGCGCAACTTGGCGCGGAGGTCGGCTATCGCGTGGGGATCGCTTCTGATTTGCAGATACTTCGCGATCCGGACAGTCGACTAGCTCGAATGAGCGCGACATGGAAGACGCCATCTGAGATTTCCCTGGCCCGGAGCACGCCGATCGTTCGCATCACGAATACGTCGCAGACCGCCACCCTGACCGGGTTCAGCATCGACATCAACGACCCCATGTTTGTGTTCGATGCAATCAAGGTGGCTGAGGCCCCGGCCGGGGTTTCTCCGTCTTTTCTGAGCCCAACCGACATGATGAATAACCAGAACATGAGTCCCACGCTGCGATTGTCCTTTGGGAATCGTCCCTTGCTGCCGAACGAATCCTTTGCCTTTTGGTTGGATTTGGAACGGTCCAATGGCGCACGCGGTTTAAATGCTGATTTTCGCAACTGCCTTTGGGACCAGTTTGGCAATAGCCGTTTGGACAACGCGACCCTTCAAGCGACTTTTAATGCGGGCGCGTTGAACCCCGCCCCACTGTTTGACTATCGCATGCTGAACGAGACGATTCCCCGGGGCGCCGATGGCACAAGCGGCCAATCGGTTGTGTTTCCTTTGATGCATAGCGCCGAATTGATGGGGGCGTTTTTCTTCAACCAAGTAGGTGTAGGGCTGGCCGTTCCGGAGCCGTCGACAGGGATCTTGTTGGGACTTGGATTACTGGCTGGCCAGCGACAGCTCCGCAAACGGAGGTCGGTTTGATCGCGTTGCCTGTTGAGGGCCGCCGCCAGTTGTTCAGGATGTTTTCCAGGCCCTGCTTGGTTTCCCGGGGTTCGGCCGGCTGGGCCCCCCTCGGTGCGCGGGGCAATGAGCCGGGTCGTGACGGTTTTAACGGTTTTTTCAATAAAACCAAAAGTTCCGTTTCGCCCGGTGCCGATGAGATCAACGAATCGGGTGAGATGATCGAACGATCCGCCTTGGGGGGCTTGGATCGAGCGCGAGTCCCCGCAACGTTGTGGTCATGGTTTGCCATGAGTGACTGAGTGCTCGTTGTGGCCTGCTCGGCTCCGAATCTGCAAGCTTCCCTGCAAACGCCATGAGGGGAGTTACTATGAGATTGGTAGGGATGCTACGAGTGGGGGTGTTGGCCCCCTGGATCTTCTTCGCGGCTCATCCGGCGCAATCCGAAACATTTGCGCCCATCACGGATTCTGCCACCTATTACGGCCAGAGTGGTGGGGACGCGTCCATTCATGAGGCCCTGGGGCCGCCGGTATCGCGACGGGTGTCGCAAGTCTCGGCTCCGGCCCGGTCCGTCTCGACAGAAGGCGCGGCGAGTGCTGAACAAGGGAGTATGTTCGCCCCCTCCACGGACGGGGCCGCCTGCGGCACGTGCGATGGATTCGGCTGTGGCTTTGGTTGCGGCGATGATGCTTCATGTTGGAGCGACGCGGCCTGCTGTGAAGCGAATGAGTGCGGCGCGACCGGGTGGGGCTGCGGACCGATTCGACTGGTCGCTGGTGCCGAATATCTTCGAGCACGCCCCTCATTTAGCGAACCCCTAGCGTTCATTCGACAGGTACGCCCCGTGGGCCAAGGCTCCAATGGAATCCAAGAGAACATTGATGAGGGCGTGTTCTACGAATTTGATCGCCAGGACTCAGTACGCGCCTACTTGGGTCTGCGGCTGGACGAATGCTGCAGTGAAATTCGTTTTACCTATTGGCAGTTGGAATCCGATGCGCGCGTGGGAGACGTGGCCTCCACCGACGCGAATGGCAATGACGTTTTCTTAGATATCTACGAGGTGACGGCCGTGTTGCCGGGAGAGCGACTCGATGCACAGGCCAACGTAGGTGGCAACGTGTACGATCTGACCTATAGTCGCTGTCTCATGCCTCAGTCAAATTGCTGCCAGGATCCCTGCGGGTGCTGCCCAAACTGGCAGCTCAACTGGTCCGCTGGTATTCGCGGAGCGAACTGGGAGTACGAGACATCGGTCGTTTCGACCTCGCTTAATCAGGGCCGGGCCGATACCCGCATGGAGTTCTCCGGTGCCGGACCCTTGGTTGGCCTGGATGGTCGCTACGGTTTCCGACGAATCCCATGGGCAGCTGCCTACGCTAAATTCGACACGGCGTTGTTGTTGGGCGAGTACAGCCACGAATTGGTGCGGACCGCACAGGTTGGCCCGAATACCAACGTTGAAAGATTTCTAGCCGACGACATTCGTCGGGTAATCCCAGTCACCACGCTGGAAGTCGGTATGGCCTGGCAGGTCACCCAGCGGTTGGACTTGATGGCTGGGTGGTTTCACCAGGTATGGTGGGACTTGGGCATGACCGAAGATACGGTCAGCGACATCCTGTTCTTTTCTCGCGACGACTCGAACATCATGGCCTGGGACGGCTTGACGCTCCAAGCTCAGTGGGTCTTCTAGTGGTGACCGTTGAGCTTAGCCGGGGCAGCGCCCGTCGGGGTGCGATGGGGGGGCCTATACTAGCCGCGATCAGATGGTACTAGGCACCCGGCACACTAGGCACCGGGAGTACGTAGACGGCGTGATCGGCGTTCGGCACGCAGACGCGCGCGGCGATTAATTTCGCTGGGCTTTTCGTAATACTCACGACGTCGCATCTCTTTCTTGATACCACTACGCTCCACCAGCTTGCGAAATCGGCGGACCGCTTCCTGGATACTTTCGCGGTCGCGAACAACCAGCTTAACCAATTTTTCCTCCTGTCCGGGCAACTGCCAAATTCTACGAGACCCCAAGTCACTGCCAGCAACCAGCAAGCGGCCCAGTGTACACCAGCCGGCCGGCGGCTGTCCAGCCCAGCGAACTAGGTGTTTGCTATCGCCCGTACGGGAATAACCGTCAGGACTTTCCCAGGTGGCGGTACTAGCTCTGCGGGCACGCCCAATTGTGGTCGATCCACGCGGCTCAGCGCGCCGATGGGTGGCTAAGGACACGCAGGCGACCGAACGCGGCGCGGGGGTTCCCACCGATTCGGGGACGGGCGGGCTGCGACCGGTGTCCTCGTGAAACCATCTCCCTGATCGGCCCACCACCTCAGAGCCCCGTGTGCCTCCATGCCAAACGAGCCGAACCGACCGTCATTGCTAGAGGAACTCGACGCGAAACAGAACGAGGTTCTCGAGCAGTTGGATGCCCTCAATGGCCGCATCGAGGCGGTCCTACGTGACTGGAGCCAAGAGACCAAGGGGGCCTAGGCGACCACTTCCGGCTCGTTCCGCGTGATGGTCAAGCCCAAGTCCTGAATCATGCGATAGTCGGCCTCGGGGAGTTGCCCCTTGGTGGTGAGGTAATCGCCCACGAAGACCGAGTTGGCCGGGTAAAAGCCGAGACACTGCATGCTCCCCAAGTGCAATTCTCGGCCGCCGGCAATGCGCAGCTCGCACGTTGGGTTGGCCATGCGAAACATGGCCAACACCTTCAGGCAGTAGCGGGGCGTCAAGGGGCGAACGATCGGCTGGGTCGATACGGGGGTGCCATCCACGGGGTGGAAAAAATTTACCGGAATCGAATGCACGGCCAGGTCGCGCAGCTCCAGGGCCATGCGGACCACGTCTTCATCCTGCTCCCCCATGCCAATGATGCCGCCACTACACAATTCCATGCCCGCTGTCCGCACGGCCTGCAGGGTCGCAATCCGGTCCTCATAGGTGTGCGTGGAGCAGATCTGTGCGTAGTACTCGGGGCTCGTGTTCACGTTGTGATTCACTCGATCTACGCCACAAGCCTTTAGTCGGTTGGCTTGCTCCGGAGTTAGCAGGCCCAGGCAGGCGCAGATTTTCAGGTCGTAGCGTTGCTTAATCTCCGGAACGATCGATGTAATGGCCGACATCTCACGCTCATTCGGCCCCCGTGCCGAGATCACGATGCAATAAGTCTTGGACTTGCGCTCGTGGGCCACGCGGGCCCCCTCCAATATCTGGTCCCGATTCAACAAGTTGTAGCGGGGAATCTCCGACGAGGCGACCTTCGATTGCGAGCAATAACCGCAGTCTTCGGGGCACAGTCCACTCTTGGCGTTCATCAGGAAATAGAGCTGCACCGTATTGCCGAAATACTGGCGGCGGACCCGATAGGCGGCGGCTAACACCTCCAGCAATTGTTCATCGGGACTGCGCAGTATTGCGAGCCCTTCGCTCTCGGTCAGGGCATGTCCCTTCAGGATCCGATCAGCCAACGGCTGCCAATCGAGAATGGAGGACGGCCTGGTGGGTGCGTCGGTGGCGGTGGATTGAATCATTCGTGTTGTCCCTGATCGGTAATTATGGCAGGTAGCTTGTGGGGTCGCAACCCATTTGGAGCGAGGCCCCTGTTGCCCAATGGACGCCGGTGCACAATTCGACCACAATACACACTGGCAGGTAAGGGTAGGGATGGCCCGGTAATTCGAGCGACGCACATGGCACAATTGCATCTAGTTCGGTGGGGCGCTTTAGGACAAGTCGGACGCTTTACGTCCGTCGATGCGACGCTCTACCCCCGTGGCACCGACGTGGTTTGTCGCACGTCGCGCGGCCTGGAGATTGGCCAGGTGCTCAACCATGCCCGGCCGCAAGCCTCGCTCGCCGCCGAAGGCCGATTGTTGCGTGCCATGACCGACGCGGATCGAATGCTGGCGGAGCGCCTGCACCGCCACCGTCACCAGGCGCTCGACGCTTGTCAACGTCTGCTGGACGACCGCGGGCTGAATGCCACGTTGATGGATGTCGAACACCTCTTCGATGGTCAGTCGCTTTATTTCTACTTCTTGGGCGAGACACCCCGCGAGCTGGAATCGTTGACGAGCGAACTTGCGTCGGCCTACGATGCCAAAGTCCAATTTCAGCAATTTGCTCGCAGCTTGTCCGAAGGGTGCGGCCCCGACTGTGGTTCGGAAGAGGCGGCAGGCCAGGGATGTGGCAGCGGATGCCAAAGCTGTGCCGTGATGGACGCGTGCCATTCGAAGCGGGGATCCTGATTCGATCGCCGGCCTGATTGAAGCGCCGGGGAGTGCAGACGACTCTAAGTCGACTAGTCGGGATCATGAGGCAGGCTGGCCAGAAATTCGCTCATCTCTCCGGCTGCGTGCGTATTTCCCTGCAAGCGCGCCTGTTCGATACCTTCTCGCAGGATCGAAGCCGCTTCGCTGGACCGCCCCAGCCGGACTAGCTGTTGCGCGGCCATGAAATACGCGGGCACATAGGGGGGCGCGTCGGACATGAGTTCATGGAAGGCAGCCAGACTTGCGCTGTGCTCCGCATGCTTCTCTAGCTCCAAGGCACGCCCGTAACGCAAGAATGTGTCCTGAGGGTCTTCTGCCAACAGGCTTTCAATTCGCTCCAATCGCGATCGGTCAGCAGGGCTGGACATGAAAATTCGTGGGGTTGCGTTTGGTGGTTGACCGTCTATCGGTTGGCCTTTCGATCGGCACGCCGCCATCGTATCGGCCTTACATGCGACCCGCAAGCAGGGCACGGGCTGACGCTGGGCGATGTCGCCAGCGATGCTGGCGCAGCTAATGCTGCCGCATTCACACGCGACCAGCGCAACCGCTGACACGAGCAGAGTGGCCGGAAACGTGAAAGACGTGAAAATAGTCGTCTTCTGAAAAGTTGATTCAACCGGGCCAAACCGGCGAACCGATAAAGAGCACGCGCGGAGTTCACGTCTCACGTTTTTCAGGTAGTGACCATGCACTGCAAATCGAAAAAACAAACAAGAATCGTACCTTGTCTGCATGCCGTGATCTTGGTGGGCCTGTCGGGTTACGGTCTGGCCGCCCCGACGCCCGCTGCTGAGCCGCCACGAAATGCTCGTGTGACGAGGGCTCCGGCACGATTGACGCCGCCATCCGCCGCACCGATCCTTTCCGGGCGTGCACTGCGGATCGAGGATGGCGCCGTTGTCGGGACCGTGGCTCGCCATGGGGGGAGACCATCCACCCCGCGTCCGGAATCCGGGCTGGCCGAGGCTGAGCACGAAGACGGCTCCGGTCCGACACCGATTCGGGACGGACTACGAGACGCCAAGCGAGTCTTTCAGTCCGCGTTGGACCGCGCGCGTGGTACGGCCAGTCCTTCCGATCGAATGCAGCAAATGTCCCGGTCACGTCTTGATACCGAACTCGATGCGCCCGCGGCGTCACACTCGACACCCAATCGTGCGGGGACTCCACGTCCCTTTCGAGCGGATTCCGAGGGAGCAGCCACTGGTTCCACAGCGGCCGACGATGGCGAGTCGACTGGCAGGAGTCGTTCGGCCCTGCCGGATCGCTTGACGCCTCAGTTGGAAAAGGAGTCCCCTGTGGCTGAGTCCGGGGAGGACGAACCAATAACTCGCGAACTTGCTCTGCCTCTGCCAACCCGGCTCACGACACGCCCCATCGGCAACTCACAGCCAGTCCCTCAGGCATCCGAGCCCCCCTCGCGCAACCCTGTCCAACTGAGTACAGAATCCGTCCGTGCAGAGGATGCGACGATCCCCACGCCAACATCGTCCATAGCCGGTTTGGATGAGCCCTCGTTGGAACCCATGGCACCCCCAGATGCTTCGTCGACGATCACGACGACACCAGAGACAATGACACCTTCTGGGAACAGTGGCCGGTTGTCCGCTACCTTCTCATCGCGTCGATCAGCCGGCGAACGTGTGGAGGCGGCGGAAACGGACGCCCAGCCGAATCAGTCGGCGCGAGTGGAGTCGGTCGACGACCATTCGTCTGGCTACGAAGCAGCGCCCATGAGCATCGCACCACAGGCATCGTCCGCTCCGACAGAGGACGCCCAGCCCCTCGTCATGTCGAATACGGGCCCTTCCATC
>SXGT01216894.1_pt1 | contig 10560 bp, 9 predicted proteins | sample 3176221 | NCBI WGS metagenome assembly SXGT01 (sample SAMN11356862, study PRJNA531348) | freshwater metagenome | isolation source: freshwater sample F1-120 | place: China: Fuxian Lake, Yuxi | collected 2017-12-25
GGATGTGCATGTGGCCGACCTCGAGAACAAACTCAAGCAACGGCTCGGCACGAAGGTGACGCTGCGTTATCGGGCCGGCAAAGGCGCGCTCGACATCCGCTTCTTCAGTGACGAGGAACTGGAACGTATCCTGCAACTTCTCGGAGTGGACGCGGAGTGAGCACACGCCCATTGAACGATTGAATCACTCACGCCCGCAGGCCGAACTCCACGGAACCGCACTTTAATTTCTCTTACAAAACGATGTCCCTCGAAGTCGTCAAATACGGTCACCCGGCGTTGCGCCAGAAAGGGGCGCGCATCGCGAAGATCACGCCCGAGATCAAAAATCTGATCGGCGAAATGTTGGTGACGATGGAGGCCTATCACGGCGTGGGCCTCGCCGCGCAGCAGGTGGCGCAGGCGCTGCAACTGGCAGTGATCGACGTGCGAGCGACCGACCGGCCCTCGACGCTCTGGCTCGACGGCAAGCCGGCCGACCCGGCGGAACTGATGCCGCTGATCTTGATCAATCCCGAGGTGAAACCGGCCAGCGACCCGGTGGCGGGCGGCGAGGGTTGCCTGAGTTTTCCTGAAATGTATGCGGACATCACGCGACCGGAGCAAGTGGAGGTGACCTGCACAAATGAGAAGGGCGAGACCATCGCCTTCCGCTGCGGCGGCTTGCTGGCGCGGGCGGTGCAGCACGAGGTGGATCACCTCAACGGCATCCTCTTCATCGACCGCATGGAATCGAAGGACAAACGCGAGCTGCAACCGGAGCTGGAAGCGTTGCAGGCGGAGACGAAGGCGGCGCTGAAGCGGAAGAAGTAACCGGGGTCAGTACACCTTCCGCATGTTGGAAGGCAGGATGTTCAATTCGCCGCGGTACTTGGCCACGGTGCGGCGGGCGATGATGACGCCCTTCTCGGTGAGAAGCTTCACCAGTGCCTCGTCGGAGAGCGGGCTGGCGGGGTTCTCCTCCTTCACGAGGGCGGCGAGCATCTCCTTCACGCTGGCGTTGGACATGTCCTGCCCGCTGGCGGTCTTGAGCCCGGCGGTGAAAAAATAGCGCATCTCGAACACGCCGTGATGCGTGTCCATGTACTTGCCCGACACGGCGCGGCTCACGGTCGTCTCATGCACGCCGACCACCTCGGCCACCTGCGCCATGGTGAGCGGCTTCATGTGGGTCTTGCCCTTGGCAAAAAAGTCGTGCTGCCGGCGGACAATCTCCTTGGCGATGTTCAAGATCGTCTCCTGCCGTTGATGCAGGCTTTTGATGAGGAACTTCCCGTCGCGGATCTTGCCGCGGATGTACTCGCGGACCTCGGCCGAGCTTTGCGCCTGCGCCATCAGATCTTTGTAGGCATTGCTGATGCGCAGGTGCGGCACCTGCTCGTTGTTCGAAGTCACCGAGAAGCCGCCCTCGCCATGTCGCACGACGATCTCGGCGACCACGTACTGCTGGTTCTCCGCAGCGAAGGCGCGGCCGGGACGCGGATCCAGCTTGCCGATCTCTTCCACCGCGTCCTGCACCTCGTCGATCTCGATGTCGAGCCCGCGCGCGATTTCAGGGAACCGACGACGACCGAGCGCTTCCATGTAATCCACGACGATCTGGTACTCGACTGATTCCTGCCGGCCCGCGCGCTCCAGCTGAAGTTTGAGACATTCCTGCAAATCCCGCGCACCGACACCGGCCGGATGAAAACTTTGAATGATCTTCAACACCGGTCCGACCGCTTCGACCCCCTGTTGCGCAGCGTGCGCAATCTCCTCAAACGTGGCCTTGAGATAACCGTGCTCATCCATGTTGCCCACGATGCTCTCTCCCACCTCCTGCTGTGCCGGCGTCATCTCCGACTGCCGCATCTGCTCCAGCAAATGTTCATGCAACGACGGCCCCATGGTGAGCGAATCGAACATGAACTGCCGCCGCTCCTCGTCATCCGCGGTCGCCCGCTGAACTGACTGGCCGGAGGAAAGTTGGTCGCGCCATTCCTGATCGATCTGCGAGAGCTTCTCGAACTCGGCCTGAAAATCATCCACCGGCTCGTCCCGCTTCTCCTCCAGTGGATCCACCTGCACATCGTCCGGCGGTTCGGCGAGATCGGCTTTCTCGGCCGCCTCGCGGTCGGCGGGTTTCTCCTCGGCCATCTCCGTGACGGCGACCTCCTCCAGCACCGGGTTCTGCTGCAACTCCTGCTCGATGATCGCCTTCAGTTCCAGCATCGGCGCCTGCAGCATCTGCAGCGACTGCTGCATCTGCGGCGAGAGCACCTGCTGCTGCGCCATCCGCTGGCTGATATGTAAACCTTGCTGGGCCATGTGTCTCGGTTCTGGCGGGGCACCATAAACCACTCGCTGCCAAACGCCAAGCAGAAGTAGGCATTAAAAATGCTTGGCCTCTTTGGATCCGCTGAAAACACCGCCTTCGGCGAAAAACATTTGCCGCCCCGACGAACCCTCCCTAACGTCGCTCCCGTGTCGGTGCGCTTCACCATTTTGGCCAGCGGCTCGAGCGGCAACTGCGCCTATCTCGAGGCCGGCGAGACGCGCCTTCTGATTGATGCCGGCCTGAGCGGACGGCAGACCCGCCAGCGCCTCGCCACCCTCGGCCGCGCGCCCGAGGGGCTGCACGGCATCCTGCTCACCCACGAACATTCCGACCACATCAGCGGTCTCGTCGCCCTCGCCGCCAAGCTGCAGATCCCCGTCTATTGCAACCGCCTCACCGCCGAGGCCGTGACGGAGATCACCGAGGCCAAGTTCGACTTCCGCCTCTTCACCACCGGCGGCAGCTTCGAAGTGAACGAGATCGGCGTCGAAACCTTCGCCGTGCCGCACGATGCGATGGATCCCGTCGGCTTCCTCCTCCGCACCAGCGCGGGCAATCTCGGTTTCCTCACCGATCTCGGCCACGCCACGCGCCTCACCGTCGAGCGCGTTCGCCCCGCCAACGTCCTCGTGCTCGAGACGAACCACGACGTGAAGCTGCTGCAGGACGACCTGCGCCGCCCGTGGAGCCTCAAGCAGCGTATCCTCGGCCGCCACGGCCATCTCTCGAACGAAGCCGGCGCCGCCGTCGCCGAGCAGATCGTCTCGGAGAATCTCCACCATCTCTTCCTCGGCCATCTCAGTCGCGATTGCAATCGCCCCGAGCTGGCCCATCGCGCCGTGAGCAGCGTCCTCCAGAAAACCGGCGCGGCACACGTCGGCATCACCGTCGCCTCTCAAGATGTTCCCTGCCCCACGATCGAGTTGGGTGCGCAGATTCCGGCGATCGAGCCCGCCCCTACCGCCAACTGAAAAAGCGCTCGCACCCCGCCCCCTTTTTTCCTAGAGTCCCGCGCGAATTCAGAGACAAAATCAGCAACCAACCTACCACCCTACTCTTATGTCAGAAAAAATCGGATTCGTCGGTGTCGGCCGCATGGGCGCGAACATGGCCCGCCGCCTCAAGGATTGCGGCTACACCATCAGCGCCCTCTATGACGTCCGCCCGCAGGCCGCTCTCGACCTCGCCCGCGAGCTCGGCGCCGAGGCCGCCGGCACCCTCGCCCGCGTCAGCCAACTCTCCGATGTCATCATCACCGTCGTCACCGACGACGCCGCCATGCGCGCCATCTACACCGGCAAGAAAGACACCCTCCTCGCGCACGCCGCCGGCCGCGTCTTCATCAACTGCGCCACCGTCTCCCCGAAGGTCCACCTCGAGGTCGAGAAACTCGCCAAGAAAGCCAAGGCCGCGAGCCTCGAGGCCTGCATGGCGTCGAGCATCAATCAGGCCCGAGCTGGCACGCTCTACCTGATGATCGGCGGCGAGAAGACCTCCTTCGACAAGGTGAAGGTCATCCTCACCAAGCTCAGCGACGACGGCAAACTCCTCCGCCACATCGGCGCCTCCGGCAAGGCCGGCCAGGTCAAAGCCCTCGTCAACATGGTCATGAACATCAACACCGCCGGCCTCGCCGAGGGCCTCGGCCTCGGCGCCGCCCTCAAGCTCGATCTCAAGATGCTCATGGAGATCTTCAGCCAGACCGGCGCGAACAGCCGCGTGCTCGTCACCGACGGCGAGGATATGCTCAACCGCGACCACTCCTGCTTCTTCTCCGCTTCCCACGCCGCGAAGGATTCTGGCATCGCCCTCTCTCTCGCCAAGGAACAGAAGCTCGACCTCCCGCTCGCCGCCGCCGCCACCAAGCAGTACAGCAAGATGGTGAAGCTCGGCCTCGGCGAACTCGACAAGTCCGGCATCGCCGAGCTCACCTTCAAGGGCCGCGGCGGTCGTGGCCTGAAGAAGTAACTCCGTTTTTAAAACCGCCAAGACGCCAACTGCGCCAAGAGAAAATGCTCTTGGTGGCATGGTGCCTTGGCGGTTAATACTTCAGCCCATGTCGCACCGGATCGAAAAGACTTGGAAGGATCGCCTCGCTCGTGTGCTTCCCTTCGGCGTCGGCGTCGCCAAGCCGAAGCATTTCCGCGACATGCTCGGCGTCATCTGGAAGAACCGCGACAACCTCGGCTACGCCTACAAAGTGCTAACCAAGGGCGTCTGCGACGGCTGCGCGCTCGGCGTCGCCGGCCTGCACGACTGGACGATCTCCGGAACGCACCTCTGCATGACGCGGCTGAATCTGCTTCGCCTGAACACCATGCCGGCGCTCGACGCGCGCCTGCTGGAGGATGTTTCCAAACTGGAGCGACTCGACAACGCGCAACTCCGCGAGCTTGGCCGGATTCCCTTCCCGATGGTGCGCGAACGCGGCGCGAAGGGTTTCCGGCAAATCACGTGGGAAGAGGCGAACGCGCGCATCGCGGCGAAGATCCGCGCCACCACGCCGCGGCGTTGGGCGATGTTCGTTACCGCCCGTGGCGTCACCAACGAGATTTATTACATGGCTCAAAAGGCCGCGCGCTTCCTCGGCACGAACAACGTGGATAACGCCGCGCGCCTCTGCCACGCGCCGAGCACCAGCGCGATGAAGCACGCCGTCGGAGTTGCCGCCACGACCTGTTCTTACAAAGACTGGTACGGCACCGACCTGATCATTTTCTTCGGCTCGAATCCTGCCAACGACCAACCGGTCACCACGAAGTATCTGCACGAAGCGAAGGCGCTCGGCACAAAGATCGTGCTCGTGAATCCGTATCTCGAGCCGGGCATGAAACGTTATTGGGTGCCCAGCACCGCGGGCAGCGCGCTCTTCGGCACGGACATCGCCGATTACTGGTTCCCCGTTTCACAGGGCGGTGACATCGCCTTCCTCTACGGCGTGCTGAAGATCCTTTTCGAGCGAGGCTGGGTGAATGACGAGTTCATCCAAAAGCACACAGCGGACTTTGACTCGCTAAAATCCAAGGCCGCCGCACTGGATTTTGAAACGCTGGAAAAACAAAGCGGCCTCGACCGTGCCGCGATGGAGGAGTTCGCCGCGCTCATCCGCGACGCGAAGAACGCCGTCCTCGTCTGGTCGATGGGCCTCACGCAGCACACTTACGGAGCCGACGCGGTCTCGATGGCGCTCAACCTCGGCCTCGCGCGCGGCTACGTGGGGCGCGACAAGTGCGGCCTCATGCCGATCCGCGGCCACTCGAGCGTGCAAGGCGGCGCCGAGATGGGCGCCTACGCCACCGCCTTCCCCGGCGGCAAGCCGGTCAACGCGGAGAACGCCAAGAAGCTCTCCGACGAATACGGATTCCCCGTACCGGACTGGCCCGGGCTTACCTCGCCCGAGATGGTCGATGCCGCCGCGCGCGACGAGCTCGACCTGCTCTACTGTCTCGGCGGGAATTTCCTCCGCACGCTGCCGGACCCAGCCCACGTGCGCGAGGCGCTCGCCCGCGTTCCGATGCGCGTCCATCAGGACATCCTCCTCACCGACCAGATGTTCATCGAAGCGAAGGAGGAAGTGATTCTCCTCCCCGCCAAGACGCGCTACGAACAGGACGACGGCGGCACCGAGACCAGCACCGAGCGACGGATCATGTTCAGCCCGGAGATCCCGCGGCAGGTCGGCGAGGCGCGCGCGGAGTGGAAGATCCTGCGCGACATCGCCGCGGCCGTTCATCCCGAGCGCGCCGCGCAACTCGGCTGCGAGACCGGCTGGAAGATGCGCGAGGAGATCGCCCGCGTGGTCCCCTTTTACGACGGCTTCCAACACCTCTCGAAGACCGGCGATGCCATCCAGTACGGTGGCGCGCACCTCTGCACCGATGGCGAGTTTCCGACCGCCGACGGCAAGGCGCACTTCAAGGCCGTGCCGCTGCCGAACCTCGGAAAGGCGGCGGGCGAGTTCGAGCTCAGCACGCGGCGCGGCAAGCAGTTCACCACGCTCATCTACGCCGAGATCGATCCCCTCAACGAGGCCCCGCGCGACGCCGTGCTGATGAGCGCGGACGACGCGGCGGCGCTTCACCTCATCCACGGCGACCGGATCGCGCTCGTCAACCGGCTGGGGCGTTACGAGGGCCGCATCCACCTCGCCCCCATCGCCCGCGGCAACCTGCAGATCCACTGGCCCGAGGGGAACCATCTCCTCCGGCGCGACCTGCGGGACGGCCCAAGCGACACGCCGGACTACAACGCCCAAGTGCGCGTGGAACGGCTTTGAGTTGGCGCGCGCGCGCCGCGCTGCTACGTTCGCACCGATGCGCATCCAAGCTTGGTTCCCGACGTTCATCCACCACGCGCCGTTGCTCGGTAAAGGGCTCGTGCGTTTCAATGCCGAGTTGCTCAAGGAATGCCGTCAACTCCGAGAGTTCGATGACGCAGGCCGAAAATGGTCGGCCAAGAATTACCCCGGCGGCTACACCAGCTATGGTTCGATGGATAAGCTGCATCAGTTCTCTTCCACGTTCGGCGAACTGGAGCGGCAACTGGACCGCCACGTGCGGACCTTCGCCAAAAAACTGGAGATGGACCTCGGTAACGGACGGCTCGCGATGAGCGATTGCTGGGCGAACATCATGCCGCGCCAGACAACGCACGGGCTGCATCTGCACCCGAACTCCGTGCTGAGCGGCACCTACTACGTCCGCACGCCGCGTCACTGCGCCGGACTGAAGTTCGAGGACCCGCGCCTGAGCCGGATGATGGCCGCGCCACCGAAGCTCGCCGGTTGCCACGCGGAGAACCGCCGGCACATCACCTATCCTGCCGAAGCGGGCAAGGTGGTCCTTTTCGAAAGTTGGCTGCGGCATGAAGTACCGGCCAACCCAGTCGCCGCCGAGCGGATCAGCATCAGCTTCAACTACGCCTGGCTGTGAAACGGAAACCGACCGCCACAGCACCCGCCACATCGCCCGCCATCGCCACCGCAGAAATCCTTTCCCTGCGTGCCGGCACCCGGCCACGCAAGCGGAACGATTGCCTCACGCGCGAAGAGCCGCTGGAGATCCGCGTGCGCGGGAAAAGTGTGGCCGTCACGATGCGCACGCCGGGCCACGACGCCGAGTTGGCGGCGGGCTTCCTCGTCACGGAGGGGCTGCTCCACCGGCGCAGCGATGTGATAGAGATCGCCCCGTGCCAGCAGGGGGAAGCGGCGCTGCACGGGAACGTGCTGAACGTCTTCCTCGCTCCCTCCGTGGAAATTAATTTCGAGCGGCTCACGCGGCATGTCTTCGCCTCGTCGAGCTGCGGCCTGTGCGGCAAGGCGAGCATCGAATCGGTGCAGCAACAGTTCCCGCCCGTCACCTCCAGAATGCGGATCAACGCAAAAGTGTTACTGGCGTTGCCGGAAAAACTCCGCGCGGCACAGGAAACCTTCCAGCAAACAGGCGGCCTGCACGCCGCGGCCCTGTTCGATGCGCGGGGCAAGATGCTCGTGCTGCGCGAGGATGTCGGCCGGCACAACGCGGTGGACAAAGTAATCGGCCACGCCTATCTCCACGGGCTTCTCCCGCTCGATCGCCAATTGCTGCTGGTGAGTGGCCGGGCGTCGTTCGAGATTTTGCAGAAAGCGCTCGCGGCGAAAATCCCCATCGTCGCGGCTGTCTCCGCGCCATCGAGCCTCGCAGTCGAGTTTGCCCGCGAGAGCGGCCAGACGCTGGTGGGTTTCCTGCGCAAGAACACGATGAACGTGTACGCGCACCCGGAGCGGATCGTGTCGCGCTAACTGTCGTGCTGTCTTTTAGCCGCGACTCACCACGTCACGTGCGGATACGGCCACGGCCTGTGCGCCTCCAGTTCGCGGCTCTTCCGTTCCAGCCAGCCGTCGAGCGAGAAACGACCCGCTCCATGCAGGAAAGTCAGCACGAGCAGAAAGAGCGTCACAGCGGCCACCTCCAATTCGGCGGTCTGTTGAAGTCCGAGCACGTGTGGCATGTGCACGATGAAAATAGCGCCGAGCAGAATGGGTATCTGCGCCAGCGCGGCCCACCGGGTGAGCAAGCCGAGCACGAGGAACGCGCCGCCGGCCAAATGTGCCATCAGCACATAATGGCCGATGACGGCGGAGGCGAACCAGTACGGGCCAGATTCCTCCATCAACTCGCCGAGTTGATCGCGGTTGGCCGCGAACTGGAGCCCCTTCGCGAAAATGAAGAGGCCGAGCGCGAGGCGGATCGCATCGAACAGGACGTCGCGATGGGACTCTATCCAGTGTTTGCAGCGCTTGAGAGCGGTTGTGATCATACGACCTTTCCGCGAAGCGAACCGAACCGCTCCGCTCGAATTTCCTTGCTGCAAGGTAAGACAGCATCGCGTTGAAGGCAACGGAGGCAACGAAAACTCCCGACACAAACCCGAACGCTAAGTCCTTGCGGTGGCCGATGAGCATCCCTACCTTCCGCGCGTGAATCGCGATGTTGCATCACCGCAAAAACTGCGCCGGCGGCGGCTCAGTTTCTGCTGCTTTCTATCACTATCGCTCGCCTTGTCTGCGTTCCCGACAAACGCGGACGAATCGATGGCGCGCTTCGGCGTCTCGCTCAAACCGTGGCGCACGGAGAAGTTAGAGACAACGAGCTACGGCGAATTCCAGATCTCCGACAGCTCGCGCAATCCGACGTTCGTGATGTTCAGCCAGCGGTTCCATTGGTGGGCGACGACGAACCTCGCCATCGGCCCGGGCTACACGTACGTCCTCAAATCGAAACTCGACGACGACACCGGACTGGCGCCGTACAAGTACACGCACCGCGCCGAGTTCGAAGTGAACCCGCGCTGGCAACGGGATTGGGGGACGATCAGCCTGCGCAACCGCATCGAGTACCGCTGGATCGAAGACGAAGGACACAACAACACGCGTTCGCGGCATCGCGTCGAGTTTACCTTCCCGCTGAAGGAACGCGGGGCGTTGGCGGAGTTCTTCACCAGTGCCGAGGTGTTCTATGATTACCGCGCCAACCAGTTGAGCGAACATCGGCTCGTGCCCGCGGGGTTGGGCTGGAAGCTCAATGAACACGTCGCGCTGCGGACCTTTTACATGCTGCAATCCCAGCACCACTCACCCGACTGGTCGCACAATCAGGTGCTCTACACGCAACTGCTCCTGACGTTCTGACTCACGCGCCGACCGCAGACGGGGGCGGCGCCAGCACGGCGGGAGTGGGGCGCAAAAGGCGGTTGATGCGCGTGAAGGTTTCCTCACTGAAACCCATCGCCCGCTTGAGCTGATATTCCCGCTCGATCACGTTCGGCTCGCGTTGGCAGCGCCGATAATCCTCCCAGCTCACCTGCCCCTGAAGCCACGGAAAGAATCCGAAGACGGGCACGGGATAATCGCTGCCGTGGACGATGCGCTCCGCCACCGGCGACCGCAGGCACTCGGGAGTGACGCTGCCGCGGAAGTTGGCGTTGAACGCACTGTTATCCGCGTAGAGATTGGGATAGCGCTCCATCAACGCCACGAGCTTCGGGAAATAATTGGGATCCACAAGGCCGCTCTTGTTCGCGGCGTGCGCGGCGATGACGGTCACGCCGCATTGCAACGGCCGTTCGAGATAGGCGGGATCGGAGAACTCGGCGCGCACGACCTGCAACGTGTGTTCGCCGCCGGTGTGCGCGAGGAGCGGTAGCTTCGCCTCGGCCATCCGCTCCCAGAACTTCGTGAAACGCCGGTCGCTGCAATCGATGTTCTGGCAGTTGGGCAGGCACTTCATCATCACCGCGCCGCCAGCAAGACAGCGTTCCAATTCTTCCAGCGCATCGGGACGCGCGGGATGGATCGAGACAGCCGGCAGGAACTCGGGATTCTCCCGCGCCAGACGCAGCACGTAATCGTTCGGCACATAAGCGGTGCCGCAGTCTTCCATCAATTGACCGTGCGAATCATAGACCTGTTCCTGCGCGAGGATCACCGCGGCGTCGAGCGAGGATTCCTGCACGAAATGGAGCAGTCGCGCGGCAAAGAGGCGGTCGAGATCCCCATCGAGCGCGCTGATCGGCAGGCCGATGTGCCGAAGCATGAGCGCCTGCAACGGCCAGCGCAGCGGCGAGGAACGAACCCAGCAACCATTGCCGCCGCGGGCGTTGCCCACGATATGGACGTGAGCGTCGATGCGTTTGAGCAGAGCTTGCATATTTGAAGATGGCGGAAGGGGAGGGATTTGAACCCCCGGTACCCTTGCGAGTAC
>SXGT01914163.1_pt1 | contig 10560 bp, 10 predicted proteins | sample 3176221 | NCBI WGS metagenome assembly SXGT01 (sample SAMN11356862, study PRJNA531348) | freshwater metagenome | isolation source: freshwater sample F1-120 | place: China: Fuxian Lake, Yuxi | collected 2017-12-25
ACCTCACACGCCGCCAAGGACCGCGCGCAAGATACCGCGGGGTCCGAAAGAACGTCTTCGACTTACGCCGCACCGCCGCGGTCGAGAACCTGATCACGGCCGACAGGCTCGCTTCCTAGATTCTGTTCGGTGTTCTAGGCGCACAACCCCCCAGAAGAAGATGCCACAGACCACGCGACGCCGCCAGTGGTGAGTCGGATGCGCCACGACCCACGCTCGGCACGCTCGGCACGCGCGACACGATCGTCGTTCTGCCTCGAGCGCGGCCGGCGGACTCAGCCGAGCGCGACCGCGTCCACGATGCCGACGATGACCGAGCGCACGGGCCCCTGCGCGCCCGTCGCCATGATCTGGCGCGCCGAGTTGCCCTCGTCCATCACGAGGACTGTGTCGCCGACGCCCGCGCCCACCGAGTCCAAATCGACCGCGATGACGTAACGCTCGCCATCGAGGCCGCCATCGGGCTTCAAGTAGCGCACGATGAGCTGCTTCTTGCCGTCGTAGAACGGGTGCTCGACGGTGCTCACGACCGTGCCGGTGACGCGTCCGAGGATCATCGCCCGCCCTCCGCATGTTGAGCGAGCGCGTGCTGACTCACGATCCCGACGATCGTGTGGTCGACCGGCACGAACCACGGTTTGTGCAAGAGCGCCGCCTCGCGGTTCATCTCGTACGTCACGAGGTCCCCCTCGCCCGCCTGCGCCGACGCGTCCGTCGCGACGAACGCCTCGCCGTCGTTCGCCAGCGTCGACGTCAGCGGCTTCACCAAGAGGAGCTTCAAGCCGTCCATGCCGTCGGCCTTCACCGAGGCCACCAGCGAACCGATGACGCGTCCCAGCTTCATCCTCGCCACTCCTTGTAGAAACGCGTCGTCGACCGCAGCGCCCGCGCGACCTCGGGATCCGCATTGCGGATGATCGTCGTCCACGCGGCCTCGCCGTGGCCACTCGCAAGTGCCCGCGCCGCAAGCTCGATCGCCGCCTCGACGTCGTAGCTCTCGCCCCACAGCGAGGCGACCCCCTGCCCGCCCAGCCCCTCGGCGATCCGCAGCTCGACCAGCTCGACGTGCGCGCCCTTCAGCGCCGCATCGACCGCCGCCAATAGCGTCGGCGTCGTCCCATTCTGCACCACCCCGAGCGTGTCGCCGGGCGCCGGCCACCGGACCTTCCCCGTTTGGATCGACGGCACGATACGCGCCTCGGCATGCGGCAAGAGCACGCTGTCGCTCAGCGCCCGCCCCGCCACCGCGACCGCCCGATCGAACGCCCGCTGCACAGCCTCGACCTCCCCCGCGAACAGGATGAGGTACTTCCCATTCTGCACCGTGCCCGCCGAGAGCACGGTGATCTCCGCCTCCTTCACGAGCGCATCCAGCGCGTGCAGCCCCGGCGGCACCGCCGCGAGGTCGAGCATCGCGACCGCCGGACCCGTGACGGCCGCCGCATGCGCCGCATGCGCTCCGTGAGACGCGTCCCCCGTCATACGATCCGGAAGTGGTCGCGCAGCGTGCAGCGCCGCCAGCGCGAGAACGAGAGCGCGGTCGTCAACCCCTCGCCCGTCGGCGACGCGATCGTGAACGAGGTATAGCCCTCGCCGTTGTGCGCGAGCCCGTCGACGCCCGTCCCGTTCTTGCTGAAGATGCTGCAGTTGCACGCACGTGCCATCTTCGAGAGCGCGCGAATGTCGCTCGAATGCATCATCGACGTGTGGAAGCAGCTGCCCTCGGCCCCGACCGCCAGGTCGATCGCCTCGTCCACGTTGCGCACGCGCGTGATGGGCAGGACCGGCATCATCTGCTCGGTCCACACCAGCGGATGGTCGTTCGGGACCTCGACGATGAGGCACCGCACCTCGGGTCCGGCGTGCACGCCGAGCTCCTTGAGAATGAGCGACGCGTTCTTGCCGACCAGATCCTTATTCACCGTCGCGTGCCCGCGCGGCCCCGCGTTCTTCGAGAAGATGATCTTCTCGAGGCGCGCCAGATCCCTCGCCGGGACCTCGTAGGCGCCGTTACGCGTCATCGCCTTCTTGAGGTCGTTCGCGACCGCGTCGACGACGATGCACTCCTTCTCGTCGACACAGATGATGTTGTTGTCGAACGAGTGGCCGTAGACGATGCGCTTGCCGGCCTGCTCGATGTCGGCCGTCTCGTCGACGACCACCGGCGGGTTGCCCGGCCCCCCGCAGATCGCGCGCTTGCCCGAGAGCATCGCGGCCTTCACCACGCCGGGCCCGCCGGTGATGACGAGGATCCGGATCTTCGGATGCGCCATCAACGCCTGCGCCGATTCCAGCGTCGGCTCGGCCATGCACGTGACCGTATTCGGCGGCCCGCCCGCCCCGACGATGGCGCGATTGATGACACGCACCGTCTCGGCCGAGACTTTCTTGGCGGAGGGATGGACGTTGAAGACGACCGCGTTGCCGGCCGATAACATCCCGATCGCATTGCAGATAATCGTCGAGGTCGGATTCGTGACCGGGGTGATCGCGCCGATGACACCGAACGGTGCCGGCTCGATGAGGACCAGCCCGTGGTCGCCGGTGATCGCCTGTGGCACCAGGATCTCCGGCCCCGGCGTCTTCTCGATGACGAGCGCATTCTTCTGCCGCTTGTCCTCGTAGCGCCCGAGCCCCGTCTCTTCCCACGCCTCTTTCGCGAGCCGATCCGAGTCCTTGCGGAGCGCCTCACGCAGCGCCGCGATGATCCCCGCGCGCTTCGAGAGCGGCAGATCCCCGAGCGCATAGAAGGCCGCGACGGCCGCGTCGATCGCCTGGTCGAGCGTCTGGAAGACGCCGTCGCCGAATGCGCCCCCACGCGGCGCAGGCGCCTGGGAGGCCGGCGGGCGCGGGATCGCCACCGGCGCCGGCGCGCACATCGGGCCAGTGGGCGTTGGTGCGGCAACCGGGGAACGCGCTGCACCCGGCTGAATTTCGCGCGCAATCGCCTCGGCGATCTTCCGGATTTGCTCGGTGGTGAGACCTGTCTGGCTCATCGACTTCCCCTGGCTACAGCTCAGGCCTCGTCATACCCGTGGTCATACCGGTTCTTGTCGTAGAGGGGCTTCCCCCCGACCTCCCAGCTGTCGACGATCGCCATGACCACCGCGTCGCACGGCCGGTCCTTGGTGACCGTCGTCTGGCGCGCCGACGAGCCGCTCGCGTAGAGCACATAGTCGCCGGTCCCGGCCCCGACCGCGTCGATGGCCACGACGTGGCCCCCCGCCGCCTGCGTCTCGGGGTTCACGTCCTGCACGACCAGGAACTTGAGCCCCTCGATGTGCGCGTCCTTCTTCGTGGACACGACGGTCCCTATCACCTTGGCAAGCCGCATGGGGTCCTCCTTCGGTCCATGGCCGAGCACGCGTCCGGGCCGTCCCCGGATCAAGACACGCCGCCCCCGCCGGGCCCCGCCTCGATGGCGGGACGGCGGGCGGGCGCGCGCGCGATGATGCCGTGCTACTGCTTGGCCTTCTGCGCCTCGGCCGTGCGACCGAGCGGCAAGACGGCGTCCACGTTGACGTGCGGACGGGCGATGATGTGCGTCGCGACGACCTCGCCGACGCGCTGCGCCCCGGCCGTGCCGGCCTCGACAGCCGCCTTCACCGCGGCCACGTCGCCACGCACGATCGCCGTGACATGACCACCGCCGGTCTTCTCGTAGCCGACCAGCTCGACGCGCGCGGCCTTCACCATCGCGTCGCTCGCCTCGACCATCGCCGCGAACGAGCGGCACTCAATCATTCCAAGGGCTTCGGCCATTCGTCTTCTCCGTGAGAATCAGGTCTCTGGGTTGCTAACTCAGTCTCAGTATCCGCCGCCGCCCGCGGCCTTGCCGGCCGGGCGGTCGCCACGTTCGCCGCGTTCTTCTTGGGCAATCTTCACGCCGACCGACGCGCCGATCCGCGTCGCGCCCGCCTCGACCATGCGCTTGGCATCCTCGGCCGAGCGCACCCCGCCCGAGGCCTTGACGCCGAGCTTGTGCTCGACGGCCTGCGCCATGAGTCGCACGTCGGCCTCGGTCGCGCCACCCTTGGCGAACCCGGTCGACGTCTTGACGAAATGCGCGCCCGCCTTTTTCGAGAGGACGCAGGCCGCGACCTTCTCCTCGTCCGTGAGGAGCGCCGTCTCGATGATGACCTTGAGGATAGCGCGGCCCTCGCGCGCCGCATCCGCCAAGAGCCGGATGTCCTCGTAGACCGTCTTGTGGTCGCCGGACTTCAGCGCGCCGATGGCGATGACCATGTCGAGCTCGGTCGCCCCGTCGCGCAGCGCCCGCCGCGCCTCGAGCACCTTCACGTCCTTGGGCGTCGCGCCGAGCGGGAAGCCGATGACCGTGCACACCTTCGGGGTCGCCCCGCGGAGGCGCTGCGCGCAGCGCGCGACGAAGATCGGGTTCACGCACACCGACGCGAACCCGTACTGGCGCGCCTCGTCACAGAGCTGGTCGATCTCGGCATACGTCGCCTCGGCTTTGAGCAACGTATGATCGATGAGCCTGGCCATCTCCTTCGGGAGCTGCCCGACGCCCAGGCCCGCGGACACGCGCAGCTCGGGTCCGACCGCGGTGAAGCGGCGCATCGCGTCCGGCCGCTTGGCCACGCACTGGCCGCAGCCGGTGCAGCTCGCGCACGAGCCACCGACGTGCCCATGGTCGCCGCCCGCCGGTACGAGCCCGGCGAGCAACGCCGGATTCGCCGAGAGCACGCGCGTGATGCTCGCGACGAGCGATTCGAACTCGCTCCCGGCGGGCGCGGAGCGCTTGCCCGATTCTGAGTCCCCGGCGCCGGCTGCAGACATGGGTTCGCCACTCCTGGGTGCTTCGGATGCGGGTCGGCGCCGAGTCGGTGCCCCGCCGTCGAGCGCGTCGATCATTGCAACACGGCGCAAGTGTCGCTCGCCCGTGCACTCGGTCGCGAGGAACGCGTCGACGATGGCCAAGGCCGCCGCCGGCTCGAGGTACCCCGCGCCGAGCGTGACCAGGTGCGCGTCGTTGTGCTCGCGCGCGTTGACGGCCGTCTTCACGTCGAAGGCCAGCCCGGCGCGCACGCCCGCGACCTTGTTCGCGACCATCGCCGAGCCGATGCCGGCCCCGTCCACGATGATGCCGCGCCAGGCCTTGCCCGACGCGATGGCCTCGGCCGCCGCGCGCGCGAACACCGGATAATCGCAGGCGTTCTTGTCGTGGGTGCCGACGTCGATGACAGCCCGCCCCGAGGCCGAGAGGTGCCGTTTGATGGCTTCCTTCAGCTCGAAGCCACCGTGGTCGCTCGCGACCACCACGGCGCCTTGCGGTTTCTGCACCCCTGACGTCAAGGCCCGCTCCGCGCAACGGTTGAACTGAGCCGCAAGGACCGTAGCCCTACGCGCACCGGGTCGTCAAGCGGGCCCCAGGCCTCGCCGCGCCTCCTCCCCGCATCGCCACGTCCGCGGAGAACCGTTGCCTTCGGCCCGGTGCGAGGCTAGGCTTGCGCGTGCCTATGCTGCCTCGTTCGTCGTATCGCGCGTCGTACTGGCTGACGTTCGTCGCGCTGCTCGTCGCGAGCCCGTGCGCCACCGAGCTGGCGCTGGGCGCGGTCGCGAGCGCCTTCGGCGACACGGCGTCGGTCACCGACGCGTGCTGCGGCGGCGACGGCCATCGCGGCGCGGACGCCGACGAGTCCGGCACGCGCTCCGCCCCCGGCGCTCAGCGTTCGGACTGTGGCTGCTGCCATTCGTTCGCGCCGTTCGCTGGCGCGCCCGAGATCGAGAGCCCCGTACGCTTTGCCGGGGCGTCGCCGCTCGACACCACGCGTGGCGAGCCGCGCGACGGTCACGCGGAGCCCCCGTTCCGCCCGCCCGCCGCCTGAGATTGCGGAGAGCGCTGTCGGCGCTGCGCGAGCGCTCGGGACCGCCGAGCCTCGCTTCTGCTTCATCTCAGGCGATGCCGTCGCCGTGCGAGCACAGGGCCCGCATGGCGGCGCGTCGTGTCGTGGCCAAGCCTCGGAGTTCCAGATGACCTCGTTCGTCGTGCGTTGCGTCGTCCTCGCGTCTTGCTCGTTCCTTGCGTCGTGCGGCAAGGGTTCTCCCGCGCCCGCAGATCCCGGTCCCACGGCCCAGCATGCGCCGGCGGGCGTCGTGCCCGGTTCGCACGACGACTGGTGCGCTGAGCACGCCGTCCCCGAATCGCTGTGCACCAAGTGCAGCCCCAAGCTCGTCGCGGCGTTCAAGGCCACCGGCGACTGGTGCGCCGAGCACAGCATCCCCGAGTCGCAGTGCCGGATCTGCCACCCGGAATTGAAGATCGTGCGACCGCCCAAGGCGACGCCATGAGCGCGCGCACGCGCCTCGTCGTCGTGCTCGCGGCGGCCGTGACCCTGGCCGTGAGCGCCTGCGGCAGCGGCGGCGACAGCGCCACGCCTGCGGTAGGAGCGGCCTCCCGACCGCCCAGCGCTGCGGTCGCCGAGGGGATGTGCGCCGAGCACGGCGTCCTGGAAGCGCTGTGCACGAAGTGCAATCCGGCGCTCATTCCGATTTTTCAGAAGAAGGGCGATTGGTGCACGGAGCACGGGCTCCCCGAGTCCATCTGCCCGATCTGCCATCCCGAGCGCGGCGGCCGACCCGCCGCGGGCGTCGATGTGGCGGTCGACGAGAGCCCGCCCGACGGGATCCGCGTGCGCCTCGCGAGCGCGGAGATCGCCGAGGTCGCCGGGTTGCGCACGGTGGCGGTCGAGGCGGCGCCCACTGATCGCGAGGTCGGGCGCGAGCTCGGCGCCATCGCCGTCATCCACTACGACGCGACGCGCGTCGCGCGGCTCAACCCGCGCGCCGAGGGCGTCGTGAAGGCGCTGAGCGTCGACGTGGGGAGCCACGTCACGGCCGGGACGCTGCTCGCCCAGATCGAGAGTGCGGCGATCGGCGAGAGCGAGGCGCGCATCGCGACGGCGCGCGCACGGCTCGCATTGGCACGCAAGCAGGCGGGCCGGCTCGCCGCGCTTGCGGCCGACGGCACCACGTCGACGCGCGCGCTAGAAGAGGCGCGCGGGGCGGCGCGCGAGGCCGAAGGGGAGGTCGCGGCGCTGGTGGCGGCGCAGGCGTTGATGGGTCCGACGGAGGGCCGGGCCTATCGGATCGAGAGTCCCATCGAGGGCGTCGTCGTCGGCCGCACGGCCTCGATTGGGGCCTTCGTCGATCGCGACGATGTGCTGTTCGAGATCGTCGACACGCGCGTCATGTGGGCCGACATCGAGATCGCCGAGGTCGACATCGCGACCGTGCGCACGGGGTTGGCCGTGACGCTCACGGTCGAAGGGCTGCCCGGCCGCACGTTCAGCGCCCGCGTGAGCTACGTCGCGCCCGAGGTCGACCCACACAGCCGGACGGTCCTTGCGCGTGCTGCGCTCGACAATGCCGAAGGCGTCTTGCGCGCCAACATGTTCGCGCGCGCCGCGGTGCGCGGACTGGGCGACCCCGAGCCGGCACGCGACGCGGGGTCCGTGATGCCCGAGATGATCGTCCCGGGCGCCGCGATCCAGGTCGCCAAGAAGGTGTCGCTCGTCTTCGTGCAGGTGGAGCCCGACGTCTACGAAGGCCGCCGCGTGACGGTCGGTCGCACGCTCGGCGATGGGCGCGTCGAGGTGCGGGGGCGACTCCAGGCGGGCGATCGCGTGGTCCACGTCGGCGCCTTCATTCTGAAGACCGAGACGCTCAAGGACAGTATCGGCGCCGGCTGCTGCGCCGACGACGGGGGCAAGTAATGGAGCCCGCCGATCCTTCGCGAGCGGGCCCCGTGGGCAGCCCGGCCATGGCCCTGACGGGCCCGGCCGATCCTTCGCGAGCGGGACTCCTCGCCGCGATCCTCGACTGGTCGCTGCGGAATCGCGTCGCCGTCGTGATCGCCTGGTGTGTGATCGCGGTGGCCGGGTTGCTCGCGGCGCTTGCCTTGCCGCTCGATGCGTTTCCCGACACGACCCCGACGCAGGTCCAGATCAACACCACGGCCGAGGCGCTCGGGCCGCTGGAGATCGAGCGTCGGATCTCCGCCCCGATCGAGGCGGCGATCGGTGGCTTGCCAGGGCTCGTCGAGGTGCGCTCGATCGCGAAGTTCGGCTTCTCGCAGGTCACGGCGACCTTCGAGGATGGGATCGCCATGGCGGCGGCGCGCCAGGGCGTCAGCGAGCGGCTCATGACGGTCGCGCTCGAGCCCGGCCTTGGCCCCCCGCAGCTCGGTCCGACCGCGAGCGGCCTCGGCGAGGTCTTCCAGTACCTCGTCTACGGGGAACGAACGCCGTCCGAGCTCCGGACGATCCAAGACCTCCAGATCCGCCCGCGCCTTCGCACCGTGGAGGGCGTCGCCGAGGTCAACGCCTGGGGAGGCGACGAGGCGCGCGTCGAGGTGCGCGTCGATCCCGAGCGACTTCGCCGCTGGGCGATCGATCTGCCGGAGCTCACGGCGTCGATCGAAGCGAACCTCGTCAACGTTTCGGGCGGTCCGCTGGAGGTCGGCGGCGAGGGCGCGCTCGTGCAGGGAATCGCGCTGCCGACGCGCATCGCAGAGCTCGAGGCGCTGGTCGTGGCGACGCGCGAGGGCGTGCCGGTGCGGCTCGGCCAGGTCGCGGACCTCGCAGAGGGTCGTCAGATCCGGCGCGGGGCGGTGACCGCCAACGGGCGCGGCGAGGTGGTGCTCGGCCTTGGGTTTGCCATGCTCGGCGCGAACGGCCACGCAGTCACCGAGCGCCTGCATGCGCGCCTGATGGAGATCGCCAAGACCCTGCCGCTCGGCGTGAAGGTGAAGCCGGTCTACGAGCGGACGTGGCTGGTCGATCAGGTGCTGGCGACCGCCGGCCTGAGCCTCCTCGAAGGGGCCGCGCTCGTCATCGCTATCCTATTGATATTTCTATGGAACTTGCGCGCAGGCTTGCTCGTCGCGCTCGTCATTCCGCTGTCCCTCTTGGTCGCGGGGAGCCTCATGCTGGCCGTCGGGGTCGCCGGCAGCCTCATGAGTCTGGGCGCGATCGACTTCGGCGTGCTCGTCGACAGCGCCGTCATTCAAGTGGAGAACGTCGTCGCACGCGGCGGCGGCGTCGAGCCCGCGCAGAAGATGCGCGTCGTACGCGACGCCATCATGGAGGTCCGGGAGCCCACCCTCTTCGGCGAGCTCGTGATCGCGTGCGTCTTCCTGCCCGTGCTCACGCTCGAGGGGATCGAGGGCAAGCTCTTCCGGCCGATGGCGCTGACGATGCTGTTCGCGCTCGCGGGGTCCTTGCTCTTGTCGCTGACGCTCGTGCCGGCGCTGACCAGCTTCGTCGTGGCCAAGAAGGCGCACGCGCCGGGGCGCGTCTTCGCGTGGCTCACGCGCGGCTATCGCGCCTTCTTGCGGGGCGCGCTGCGCCATCCGGGTGCCGTCATCGCGCTGGCCGTGCTCGTGCTCGGCAACGCGACCTGGCTCGCGACGCGCCTCGGCTCCGAGTTCGTGCCGCGCCTCTCGGAGGGCTCGCTGGTCGTCAATACGGTGCGGCTGGCCGGCGTCTCGCTCGACGCCTCGGCGAGTTACGGCGACGGGATCGAGCGATTCCTTCTCCGCCACTACCCGCGCGCCATCGCCGACATCTGGACGCGCACCGGCAGCGCCGAGGTCGCCACCGATCCCATGGGGGTCGAGGTCAGCGACGTCTTCATCGCGCTCAGGCCGCGCGCCGACTGGCAAGACGACGGCTCCGGGGGGCCCGGGGGCTTTGCCTCGCAGGACGCACTCGTCGCGGACATGACCGAGCGCCTGCGATTTCTGCCGGGCATGCGCAGCGCCTTCACCCAACCGATCGAAATGCGCGTCAACGAGATGGTGGCCGGGATCCGCGCCGATCTCGGCGTGGTGCTCTACGGCGACCAGTTCGCGGTGCTCGAGGAGAAGGCGCGCGCGATCGAGGCCGTCCTGAAGACCATCCCGGGCGCGAGCGATGTGAGCCGCGAGCAGCTCACCGGGCAGCCCGTCATCGAGGTCCGCGTGAAGCCTACCGAGCTCGGGCGGCACGGGATCCAGGTGAAGGACGCGCTCGCGGTGGTCGAGGCGCTCGGCGGAATCCAGGTCGGCGTCATGCCCGAGGGCGAGCGCCGGACGCCGATCGCGCTGGTCCTCGACGCGCGCTATCGGGGCAGCGTCGCGGCCCTGGGAGGGGTGCTCGTGGCGAACGGCAACGGCGAGCGCGTGCGGCTCGACGCCGTCGCGACGCTCACGCGCGTCGAGGCCCCCGCGACGATCCAACGCGAGGGGAGCCGCCGGCGCGTCGTCGTATCGGCGAACGTGCGCGACCGCGATCTGGGCGGCTTCGTGGCCGAGGCGGAGGCGGCGATCAGCGAGCGCGTGCCGCTGCCCGAGGGCTATTTCGTGAGCTTCGGCGGCCAGTTCGAGCACCTCCAGCGCGCGAGCGCGCGGCTGATGATCATCGTCCCGGTCGCGCTCCTCTTGGTGCTGGGGCTCCTCGCCCTCGCCTATCGACGCACGCGCGACGTCTTGCGCGTGTTCGTCGGTGTGCCATTCGCGGCGGTCGGCGGGGTCGTCGCGTTGACCCTCCGCGACATGCC
>SXGT01114544.1_pt1 | contig 10559 bp, 11 predicted proteins | sample 3176221 | NCBI WGS metagenome assembly SXGT01 (sample SAMN11356862, study PRJNA531348) | freshwater metagenome | isolation source: freshwater sample F1-120 | place: China: Fuxian Lake, Yuxi | collected 2017-12-25
GCGAACGTGAACAACGACCTGTCGCCGGGTGAGGACTTTCCGGAGTCGGCGTTGTTTGCGGGGGTGGACTATGCGCAGTTGCTGCAGCGCATTCTCAACACGGGGCTCGCCTACAAGCCGGCGTGGATGGTCGAGTGACTAAAAAAGCCGCCCGTCCGAATGAAGACGGTGAACTCATTCCGACTCGCATTTCGCAACAATTATCACCCACATCGCTCGAAGGCTGATCAAGCAATCAGCGGACGATCCACGACCACGAGGATGTGCTCAATTCCACACGCAGGAAGCGTAGGTCGGCTTGCAGCTTGTCGTATTCTGCACGATCCTCGCTTCCGAGCCGCTCGCCCCCCATGTGCCGATTACGGAGGCTCAGGTACCGATCAAACCAAACTCGCCTCTCAACTTCTGGCTTACTATTAAACAATGTTACTCGTTGTGTTCGGTCCACATTCGCAACGTCCCTCAGCGCGCGCTTGAGGTCGGCAAGCACCCTGTGCTTGTCTTCTTTGATGAAGAACAGAGCTTGCCCCAGTCCACCACCTTCGACGGGAAATGGGCCGACCTGAACTTTGACCGTCCCACTTGGAGTAGGGATCGCCAAGGGCTGCTCGGCATCAAGAATCAAGTAGTCTCCGGAATCCAGCATTGAAGATAATACGCGAGACTGCTCAGCTTCCTTCATCAATCGAAGTTGCGCTTTGTAATCGCGCAACGAATCGACCTCGCTTGACTTCTGTGGAGGACTCCCCAACTCGGCCAAAGCGGTTTCGGATTCGACTCGAGGCCTATCCAGGATCTCTTTCAACATCCCAAGTCCTGCCCCGGTGAAGGGAGGGGCTACTTTCGCTATAATGTCAACTCCTCCGTCCAGGCGCACAATCCCTTCACCGGACTCCCTGGCTGCCTTCGCCCATTCAGACGGGGAATTGAATAGCGCCTCGCCTCGGCCAACATTCGGCAAACGCATATCCTGCTGGGCTGGCAATGATAGCACAGGATCCCTGTCAATTGCCAGCAAAGCCCAACCAGCAACTGCCACCACAGCCATCGCGCAGGCAATGGAAACGCGATATCCCTTCATACCCATGAGAGCTTGCTGGCGGTTGGGGCGTTGCACTTATTGAGGCGCCGGCGGCGTAAATGGAACAACGTCTGCGGTGCACTTCCCGCACATTGCACGCACATTGTATCTTTGAATTGGTGCCCCTCCAGCATCTTTCAAAGTCAGGACGTAGTCCTGGAAGTTCCGGCACCCCAAGTCGCCGATAGGAACAACTGCTGTGATCTTCTTGGCAGCAGTCACTTCACCTACTTTCTGCCCAAAAGGATCATACAAAGTGTACGGCGGCGTCCCGGTTCCATTCCCACCAAGTGCGCACGCCGCCAGATCCCACCTAACCACCTGGTTGACAAATACACAGTCCTCCATCGCGGCTAGAGGACACGGATCAGGAATGGGGGGATTAACGTTCGGATTACCAGGAACAAAACAGGTGCCATCCTCCTGCTCTGTATCGTCTTCAGCCGAGTCAGTCAGCGAGACCGCGCTCCACGGCTGACCAGCAATGCCGATGGTGCACTGCAGTAGCCCCCCTTGCACATACTGCCCAGTCACAGTTGCAGCGCAACTGCAGTTACCTACGAGCACCAAAACTGGCATCGGACTCTTCGAGGGTTCTTTGGAACTGGCTCCCAGCAACGCAAATGAGCACAAGAGCATCAACGATGAGGCAACGTGGTTCAGCGAGGTCATTTTCTACGTCTTGCGGTTCGGGGTTCGGGGTTCGGGGTTCGAACCCTTCCACTCCGAGCTCACGCAGGAATCGTTTGGCCACGTCGCCGGAGCCAAGAAATCTCGAGATTCTCTTCCGCGCCCGCGCGATCTCCGCCTTCTTCATCCCTTCCGCCTCACCAGCGACCTTCCATCCCTCACCATCGAGCCGAGCCGCGATCCAGAGATCCACATCCGCCGGATCCAACCCACTCAGCAGCGGCCGCACCACCTTCTCGATCAACTCCTCCATGTCGATCCGCCCGGACGACCGATCCGGCGCGTCGAGCGGCACCTCACCAACCTCGGATTCGAACGCGAGCAAGCGACGCCGCCGCTCGTACTTCCGAACCGCCTCCGCGCACAAGTTGTGGAAGATGCCGATCAGGAACGCGATCCGCGCGTCCGCGGAGAACACCTCGCCTCGGTCCGAGGCCTGAAGCAACTTCAGCCACGCTTCTTGACCAACATCGGCGGCCACTTCGACGGGCAGCACCCGCGACGACGCACGGACACACCGCACTAGGGCGCTCTGCAGCCGGTCCACTGGTTGGTCGTCGGTCATTCCACCTGCCCGGGAAGCACGAGCTTCCAACGTCCTTGACTCGCGGGAGGGTAACGATCGACGCACTTCCGTCAATCCCCGACTTCGACCTCGTCGGCTCGTCCACTCGAAGCCGACCACGACACGCAACGAGCCAGCGCACCGAGTGCGCAGTCAATCTCGCCAGCGACCACGACCCGCAAACCCCTCGGGCATCACTTGCCCGCGCCAGACTTCCCCTCGCTCGCCGCAACTTCACCAACCACGAACTTCACAGCCTTGCTGCGCAGATCGAGCGGCTTGCCATCCGCAGTCGCAAACACAACCGCGAACTCGAGCACATGCTCGCCCTTCGCCAACGCCGCCAAACCACCACCGCGCACCACGGCAGCGACATCGACGGGAACCACGAACGTGCTACCGACAGCGAGCTGCAACACGAAGTTGCCGTCTCCCGCCTTCGCCTTCGGCGGCCACTGCACCGGCAACGCCACCGCCGCCCCATCGACGCGCAACGACGCCGTACCGCGCACATCGCACTTCTCCTCGCCGACGTTCCACAACAGCAATTCGAACTGCCCTGGTTTGTCGCCGACACGCAGTCCCGCGCGCAGCCCATTGCTCGCCGGCCCCAACGCATCCACGCGCGCCATCGCCGTGCGCCACACAGCACTCGGCTCACCCGCAACACCCGCCGGCACCTCCTTCCCAAGCCATCGCAACGTCGCCGCGACATCGCCATCCGTCGCCGCCGGCACCGAGATCGCCAGAGTGCCGTTGGTCAACCGCAGATGCGGGCCATGGCCAACCGCCGTGCGCAGTTCATAGCCGCTCGCCGCACACGGCCCCGGCGTGAACGGCGTCACACCCCCGTCGTCGATGCGCCACGAGCCACCATCCACGCGCTTGTCCTTGTCCATCCAGGGCTCGCTGCGCAGCGTCGCCAACGCCGCCTTGCCGGCCGCCGAAGGGAACGTGCCGTCGTAGCCCGGCGCTTTCTGGGCGACGACGCCACTCGCGATGACGAGCACGAACGACAAGAACGGAACGACACGAGGATGGCTGGTCATTGGTCAAGAACGCATGCGAAGCGGCGGCGAGCAACCGACGGCCGCGGCCCAACGACGAGCCCGCAACCAAGTTCCCACACCCTCAAGACTCCGCGTCGGGCCCCCACAGATTGGTCTTCCGCCGCTTCCCGCCATGCCGCACCGACTCCTCGCCGTGCCGGTCGCGGATCTTGTCCATCGCCGCCAGCAACTGGTCGCGCTTCTTCGGCGCCGGCGCAAACAGCCCGCCTTGCACCGGCGTGCGGTCATCGACGAAGCCTGCCACCGAGATGCCGAGCAAACGCACCCCGCGCCGCCGCTCGCGCACCGCATCGAGCAGCCCCCCACCGATCCGGTAGAGCTCCAGATCATCGGCCGTCGCGGCCACCTTCTGCTGCCGAACCATCGTCGTGAAGTCCGGGTAGCGCAGCTTCACCCGCACCACCGTGCCGCGCAGGGCGACGCGCCGCAGCCGCCGCCCCACCATCTCACACAATTGCAGCAGCACGCCCTTTACGTCGTCGTCGTCGAACAGATCCTCGACGAACGTCATCTCGTGGCCAATCGACTTCGCCGCGCGATCCGGCTCGACCACGCGCGGATCGAGCCCGTTCGCCAGTACATACAGATGTTCGCCAAGATTCTGCCCGAACGCCGCCACCAGAGCGGCTTCGCTGCGCGACTGCACATCGCCGATCGTGCGCAGGCCAGCGCGTTCGAGCTGTTGCTGCGTCACCGGCCCCACGCCCCACAAACGCGACACCGACAACGGCGCCAGGAACGTCCTCTCGTCGCCGGCTGGCACCACGACGAGCCCGTCGGGCTTCCTCAGGTCGCTGGCCACCTTCGCCACGTACTTCGACGTCGCCACTCCAACCGACACCGTGAGCTGCGTCACCGCCTTCACCTCGGCCCGGATGCGCGCCGCGATCGCAGCGCCATCGCCAAACAGCGCGCGGCTGCCCGTCACATCGAGGAACGCTTCGTCGAGCGACAGCGGCTCGACCATGTCGGTGAACGACTCGAACACCGCGCGCACCTGGTCCGAAACCGCTTCGTAGACCGCCATGCGGGGCACCACGAAGATGCCCTGCGGGCACAGCTGCCTCGCGCGCACACCGGGCATCGCCGAATGCACGCCAAACGTGCGCGCTTCGTAACTGGCGGTCGACACCACCTGGCGCGGCCCATCGCCGCCGACGATCCCCGGCTTGCCGCGCAACGCCGGAGGGTCGCGCTGCTCGATCGCGGCGTAGAACGCATCCATGTCGGCGTGCAGGATCGCCCGCACGCCGCCGCGCTCCGCTTCAGGGGCGGTGGATTTTTCGGATGGTGCCACTCGACGTGCCGACCAGCCACAGATTGCCATCCGGGCCGGTTTGGATGTCGGTGACGATACCGAAGTCGGTGCCGAACAGCAGCGAGCCCTGTTCACTCTGCCAATCGTCGCGGCCGGTGTTGTCGGCGACGCGGTCTTGCAGCAGCGGATCGCTGAACACGAGGTCGGTGCGCGCTGCGTTCAAGCGGAAGCGGTACAGATGGCCGGGATTCGCCATCACACTGGGCGGCGCGGCCACTGGACGGAACACCGCGGAGCCGACGATCAGGTCGCCGCAGTACTCGTTGCCGAGTGCCGTACCACCAATGAAGCCGAGGCCGGCCGGCGGCGTCACGTGCTTCCAGCTGAACTGCGGATCGGTGTATTGCAGCAGCGGCAACGGCACCATGCGGCTCGCGGCCTCGGCGGGCGTATCGGCGATGTTGGTCGCCAACCAACGCAGCTGCTGCAGGCCCACCGGCCCCGACCCGCCGATGCCGGCCGCGACTTCGATCTCCTTGTATTGGGCGACGCGCTCGAGCGGCCCCATCGTCTGGATCCAGCCGCCGTTGAAGCCGGCGTCGACGCGGTTGATCTCGTCGAACGCACGGCCCCCGTTCTCGGTCGTCCACAGGTGGCCGGCGATCGGATCGAACGTCATGCCGAAGCTGTTGCGCACACCGACCGCGTAGATGCGTTGGATGCTGGTGCCGATCGCCGTGCCGGCGGGGCCACCGACCAGCGCTTCGATCAGCGCACCGAACACGAAGAGCGGATTGTCCGGCGGAATCGGGCCCGACGAACCCAGCCGCAGGATCACACCCGTCGTATGTGCGTCGTCAGGCACCGGCCCGCCGAACTGGTCGTCCGGGATCGGACCGGCGAAGTTGTTCTGCGTCCAGCCACGGCGGCCGACGTCGCCGAGGATCACGTAGAGCTTGTGGTCGGCGCCGAACTTCAACACGCCGCCGTTGTGGTTGCCGCGCTGCAGCGGCCCCGGATTGCTCTGCGGATTCGCCGGATTGGTGACCAGATTCGGGTCCTCCTGGAACGCGCGCAGCCGCACCAGATTGGCGTCGAACACGAGCGTGCTGCCGTTCCACACGAAGCGATCGACGCGATTGCCGAGCAATGGCACCTGCGCCACGTTGCCGGTGTCGGCACCGGTCGAACTCTCGGTCCAGTAGAGGAACACCCACGGCGTCGCGGGGAACAGCGGGTGCCTGGCGATGCCGAGCAGGCCACGCTCGCTCGACGAGTTGACAGCGAGGTCGAGCACGGTGCCGGTGACCACGCCGTTGGTGATGCGCTTGACCTGACCACTCGCCTTTTCGGTGACGAGCAGGTCGTCAGGGCCGAGGAACGTCATCGCAATCGGCTGGGCGAGGCCCGTGGCGACCGTGGCAACCGCGAGGGCCGGATCGACCATCGTCTGGGCGCCAAGGAAACCGGCGCATGAGACGGAAGACAGCAATGCGGCAAACTGGCCGCGCGAAGGCAAAGCGAGCATGGGACCTCCTGGGTGGAGCCGCAGCGGGTGGCGACTGCGACGCGGCCGATAGTCTGGCCACGCGTCCAAGTTGCAGTCTGGGCAAACACGCCCCGCTTGGGAACGTGACTTGGCCCGCGTCTCGCACAATCGGCTAGACCGCCGACGCAGGAACGTTGCGAGACGATGCGAGGGCGTAGATCAGAACCGCAGCGGCGCGCCCCGGGCGCGCGGCATGGTCCTGGTCGAGTTCGCCGCGTCGGGCCGCTTCGCGGCCCCGGCGGCGACCTCGATCAGAACCACTCGGGAACCATCTCCGGGTCGAGCCCCATCGCCTGCAGGATCAGCGTCTGCACATACTCCGGGTCGATCGAGAACTCCTTCAGGGTCTCGTAGCACGAGCCGGCCTTCACCGACAACAGCGCCATCGCCATGTGCTCCGGCTCGACCTTCTTGCTGCCGAGCTGCTGCGCCGCATCCTTGGCGCGTTCGAACACCGTGCGCACGTGCCGGTTGAACGGACCGTTCGGCACGCCGGGCTCCCGCGGCAAGCTCTTCACGTAGCCCGAGAACATGTCCGGGTCGACGTTCAGGTCCTGGAAGATGTGGTGCAGACAGACGCTGCGGTCGATGCACAGACCGTAGATGACATGGCCCGTCGCCACCGACTCGTCGCCGAGTTGCTGGGCCAGCTCTTCGGCCTTCTTGATGGCCACGACCGACTTCTCGGCGAACTCTTCGAACATAGGGGGCGGGGACTGTAGCGAACGGCTGCCGGGGGCGCCAGGATGCCGGCATGGCCCGGCCCAACCGCAGCGCCGAAAGGCAGCAGGACGCCATTTCGACTCTCGCCGCGACCTTCGCCGAACTGGGCTACCGCCGCACCACGACCGCCGTTTTGGCCAAACGCTGCGGCCTGACCGAGGTGGCGCTCTACCGCTTGTGGCCGGACAAACAGGCCATGTTCGTCGCCGCCATCGAGTTCGTCGGCCAGCACACCGAACGGGTGTGGGACGAAGTCGCCGCCGGCAAGGCCGGGGGCAGCGCGGCCGAGCGCATCCTGGGCCACGAAGGCAAGCACCTCGGCGAGTACGGGTTCCACCGCATCCTGTTCGCGGGGTTCTCGGAGACCGACGAGCCGGCGATCCGGGACGCGCTGCGGACGGTGTACGAACGGTTGCTGCGCCGCATCGCCAGGCACGTCGGCGAGCACCGCGGCCCCGACAGCCAGAAGGGCCTGCCGGCGGCGATGGCGACCGCGTGGGCCTTGCTGGGGCTCGGCACCGCGACCAACCTCGGCCGCGAACTCGGCCTGCTCGGCGATCGCGCCCGCCGCGAGTTGTTCGCCGCGATCGGCGCGCACCTGCTGGACGGGCGCTAGCGCAGTGCTTTCTGCAGCAGCGCGACCGCGAGCTTCTCGCCGTCGGCGAGGCCCTTCGGCGCGAACTTCTGGAACAACGCATGCTGGTCGTTCTGGAACTCGGCGAGCACCAGTTCCCCGGCCTTGGTCAGCACGACGACGTTGACGTAGCCGCGCTTGCCGTCGGCGTCGAAGGCGCAATCGACTGCGAGCGCATAGGCCGCCGCAGCGGGCTCCTTCTGCAACCTGGCCTTCATCGCCGCGGCGAGGTCGTAGAGCCGCTTCTGCTGGTTTGGCGACGGCGCCACTTCGGGCGCCACCGCCACCGCCGTCGCGTGCTTGCAAGCCAACGCCTGCTGCACCGCGGTCGCGAAGCGCGGGCCGTCGACTTCGGTCGGCTGGCGACACACCGGCTCGAACACCACGAACGAGGCCTCGGCGAGGCCGTCGCGCAAGGCCGCACGCCGTTGCTGCATCGCCGCCCGTTCCTTGCGATCGGGAGCGCCGGATTTCTTCTCCCACAGCGCCGCGAACCGGCCGTCGCGCACGCCGCCGGCGACCTTCTTCCAGCCGGCGAGTTCGAACAAGCGCTCGCCGACGCAGGTCACGCAACCGAGCGGATCGGGATCGGCGCCGGCAGTGCGCCGGAAGGTCGCATCCTCGGGCGTCTGGCGATCGACGAGAACGAGTTCGCCGCTGGCGTCGACGACGACGAAGCGCACCTCCTTGGGCCCCGACTTCGGCGTGCCGAGCAATTCGGCGTAGAGGGACCAGGTTGCCGCCGGCACGCCGCCCTTGCCGGCGTTCTCCTTCACGTGCGCGCCGAACGCCGCCGGGATCGCTTCCCAGGCCAGGTCCTTGGCGTCGAACGTGGCGCCGGCCGTTTCCAGCGACGGCATGCCGCTCTTCTCGAGCACGAGGCCGAGCGCATCGGCGACGTTGGCGTCGGCGCGACCGAGCAGGCGGACGGGCCACAGGGTCAGCGGCGCCGCGACACCGGTGCGCTGCAGCTCAGCCCGACGGGCTTCCTGCTGCGTTGCGATGGGATCCTGCGCCGCGGCGGTGACGGCAACGCAGGTGGTCAGGAGAAGGACGGGAAGGCGAAGGACGTGCATGCGGACCTCTTGGATCGTCTGTTATGTTAGTGTGCACTATCAGAACGGACAACTGTCGTCCCTGCCCGCGATTTTCAGGGGGCCGAAGTGCGCAGCGCGCGGGGCTACTTGCGCGCCGCGAGGCGCTGGGCGCGCCGCGCTTTGCCCTGTTCGTAGCGCCGCTTCTCTTCGTCAGTCTCGGCCAACACCGGCGGCACGGCCCGCGGCGCCTTGCTCACCGGATCGAGCGAGACGAAGGTCAGGTAGGCAGAAGCGACGTGCTTGCGATCCCCGGTGGCGCGGTCCTCCTGCCAGACCTTGACGCCGATCTCCATCGACGTGCGCCCGGCGAAGTTGACCGAGGCCAGCAGCACGACCGTGCCGCCGACCGGCACCGGCACGTGGAAGTCGATGTTGTCGACGTTGGCGGTGACAACCGGCGTGCGGGCGTGGCGCCCGGCACAGACGGCGGCACAGATGTCGATCCAGTGCATGACCCGGCCGCCCATGGCGTTGCCGAGCGGGTTGGCGTCGTTCGGGAAGACGATCTCGGTCATCTCCACTTTGCTGGCGGAAACGGGACGAGGCGGCAATGCTGCTGGAGTGGCGGTCACGCCGAAAACTGTAGTTGCGCAACTTCTCGCGCTGAAGTGGCGCTTGGCGCCACTTCCCGCTTTCCTGTCCATGATCCGCAATCGCCCTGGGCTCGCACCCCTCCTCCTCCTCGCCTCGCTCGCTGCCGCCTGCACCAACTACGACTTCGCGCAGGCCCGCTTGCCGAACGGCGGCTACGACACCAGGAAGCTGATCGCCGACCTGAAGGCCTCGGGCCGAACCAGCCTGAGCGAGGGATTCTGGATCCCCCTGCTGCACTGCGACATCACCCAATTCGGTCCCTCGAAGGCCGGTGAGCCCGCCGGCTACACCCTCGGCCAGATGCAGGCCTACGGTCCGCTGTTCTTCGCCGGCTCGATGGACGAACTCTACTTCACTGCCGAAGGCGAACCGGTCGGCGAGGAACGCGACCGCCGCTGGCTTGGTTGGGGTGTGCTGCTGCACGGCGAAGAAGAACGCCTGCAAACGCACCTCGGCCCCCGAACGCGCAAGGAATGGCGCGTGGCGCTGGTGTTGGGCAACGACGACATCCGCTACGGCCCGTGGCAGGCCGACGCCAGGTGACCGTCAGCGCCGGCGCGCGTCGGCTTCGATCGCGACCGGCACCAGCCGCACCGACTTCGTCGCCAGCAGTTCGGCGACACCACGCGGTATCGCCCACACCCCCAGGTCCTGTTCTTCGGCCTGGAACGGCACGCGGCGGCTGAAGCGGCCCTCGGCGGTGGCGTGGCCGAGCCAGTGTCCCGACGCATCCTCGATCCGGAAGAACACGACCGGCCCCTGCGGGTCCTGGATCTGCAGCTTCTTCACCTGGCCGGCATGGCGGTCGCCGTCGAACACGCGCCACCGCTCGAGCTCCACCACCGGCCGCGCGGCGTGGGGCAGCGCTTCGGGCGGCGCGCTGCAGGCGGCAAGCAGGGCGAACGACAGGAACGCAGTGACGCAGAGTCTCATGTGTGGCGCGGGCCAGCTTCTACCCGCAGAATGATCGACCCGCCATGTTCGAACAAGACCGCGCCCGCTTCCGCCACGAACTCGACGAGATCAAGACCGCCGGCCTCTGGAAGGAGGAACGGGTCATCCAGAGCCCGCAGGGCGCGTGGATCACCGTCAACGGCAAGCAGGTGTTGTGCCTGTGCGCGAACAACTACCTCGGCCTCGCCAACGACACCGGCCTGAAGCAGGCCGCCAAGGCGATGATCGACTCGCACGGCATGGGCCTCGCTTCGGTGCGCTTCATCTGCGGCACGCAGGACGCGCACAAGACCCTCGAACAGAAGGTCAGCACCTTCCTCGGCACCGAGGACACGATCCTCTAC
>SXGT01282002.1_pt1 | contig 10559 bp, 11 predicted proteins | sample 3176221 | NCBI WGS metagenome assembly SXGT01 (sample SAMN11356862, study PRJNA531348) | freshwater metagenome | isolation source: freshwater sample F1-120 | place: China: Fuxian Lake, Yuxi | collected 2017-12-25
CGAGGTCGTCGATGACGCGGATGACCTTCTGCACCTCGGCGCTGCTGTCGCGGATCTGCGCCACGGCCTCGGTCAGCTGCTTCGTGCGTTCGGCGCCGGTGCGCGCGGCCGTGGTCGCATCCTGGCTGTGCTTGCCGGCGGCCGTGGTGTTGTCGGCGCTGCTGGTCGACATCGACGCGATCTCCTCCATCGAGGCGGAGATCTCTTCGAGCGACGCGGCCTGGTGGCTCGACGAGTTCGACAGCTCGCCGGCGCTGCTGTTCAGGTCGCCGGCGACCTTCTCGATCAGTCCGGCGACCATGTGCATCTCGCCGAGGGCCTTGTCCATGCGGTCGAGGAAGCGGTCGGCGGCGTGTGCCGTGTTGGCGATCTCGTCGTCGCCGGCCATGGCGAGGCGAACGGTCAGGTCGCCGTCGCCGTCGGCCACCGCTTCCATGCGGTGGCGCAGCTGGCCCAGACGCTGCGAGGTGCTGCGGACCATGAAGGTGCCGAGGCCGATCGCGATCAGCAAGGCGAGGATCGAGACGGCGAGCAGCGTCGAACGCGCGGTGGCTCCGCGGCCGGCGGCAGCGGCGGCCTCCTGGGCGGTGCGGTCCCCGATCGCCTGCTCGAGCCTCTGCATCGAGGTGCGCAGCGTCGCGGCGGCGGCGTCGTAGGTGGTGCGCAGCGGCGCCAGAGCCACGATGCTCTGCGCGTAGTCGCGCATGCGCTGCTCGTGCACGGCGAACTCGCGCGTGTAGACGTCCGCGAGCGTCATGCCGGGCCATTGGCTCGGGGCGGGCACACCGAACGTCGGCGTCGACAGCATGCGCGCCGCGGTCTCCTTCTGCTCCGCCAGCGCCTGGTCGATCTCGGCCAGCGTCGCAGTCGCCTCCGCGCCGGCCTCGAGCTTGCCGAGGGCCAGGTACTGCGCGAGCAGGGCGATGCGGTTCTCCATGCCGCCGTCGGCGGCCTCCCAGACGTCCTTCAGGCCGTGGCCCCAGGCCACCTGGCGATCGGGGTCCTTCTCCAGCACCTCGACGGCGCTGTCGCCGACCTCCTCCATCGTCGTGCTCAGCGAGTTGAACGACTCGGTGTGCTCGTGCAGCGCGCGCTCGTGCTGGACGGCCGTGCCGTGCGCGGCGAGCAGCGCCTCGAGTGCGGTGCGGAAGCGGTGCGCGTCCTGCTGCAGCGACGCCAGCGCGTCGCCGGCGGCCAGGCCACTCTGCTGGATGCGTTCGAGGGCGCGGTCGGCCGCGGTGCCGGCACCGCGGATCTTGCCCTGCAGGTCGCCGTCGGCGGTGCTGCCGGCCAGTTGCTGCGCCACCGCGAGCTGCTGGTCGCCGATCGCCTGCTGGGCCGCGCAGGTGGCGGTGGCCACGTCCTTGGCGGGACCGGCGAGGAAGTCGTTGCCTTCCTGCAGGATCGACAAGGCGTGGTAGCCGGTGGCGCTGGCGACGACCAACAGGCCGGCCAGCAGGACGTTGTTCAGGACGATCTTCGTGCGCAGCAACATGGAGCGGTCTCCCGGGCGTTGGGCGATGGTGGAGTTGCTCAGAACAGCACTTCGAGGCGGAGCAGGCCGACCAGCACGTCGTCGACGCCGGTCGCACCGCCGGGATGGGTGATGTACTGGAACTCGGGCTTCAGGCTGATCGCGGGCGTCACCTGCAGCTTGTAGAGCAGTTCGAAGGCGACCTCGTCCTCCGGCGTGCCGGCACTCGGGTCGTCCGACAGGTCGCACCAGAACAGTCCGAAACCGAGCACGTCGTGGTCGCGGCTGTCGAAGGCGCCGATCCACTCGAGGCCGCAGGCGACGCTGTTGGCGCAGGACGAGACGTCTTCGTCGGCCTCGCCGAAGCTGACGAACGCGCCGATGCCCTGGCCGTCGTTCGCGGTCGGGTCCTCGCGCCAGAAGTGCTGTTCGAGCGAGCACCAGAAGCCGGCGGTGCCGCGGTCGGTGCCGCCGTCGAACTTGCTGAAGCTGGCCGAGTGGTAGAAGGCGCCGATCGACGCGCGGCCGCTGCCCCAGCGTTCGCCGCCGGTCCAGGCGGTGCCGGCTTCGACCGCGTAGAAGTAGGCGTCGGACTCGTCGTCGGTGAAGAAGCCCTTCGGCCCGCGCCTACCGGTGTTGATGCCGTTGGCGTTGGCGCCGTCGTACATCGCGGCGCCGACGTAGCTGTTCTCGCCGAGCGAGTAGAAGACGTTGATCGACGTCGCCGGGTTCGGGAACGTCGGGTAGGCGACGATGGTCGGCACGATGGCCGCGGTCGAGTTGACGAACTCGCCGCCGATCTCGTGGAAGGCGAACTCCGAGTTGAAGTCGACCTTGCCGGCCTTGACGCGCAGGCGGTCGCCGAGCCACGTCTCGAGCCAGACTTCGGCGATCTGCTCGACGTCGTTGCCCTGGATGTTGGACAGCCCGCCGAAGTCGCCGACGTCCCTGGTCGGGTTGGTGCCGACGATCTTGTAGACGTCGACGTAGAAGATCGTGCGCTTCCAGCCGAGCAACGTGTCGAGGTCGAAGGCGACGTTGAGGTCGATCAGGCTCGACAGCGACGAGCGGCGGCGCGTGTCGCCGGACCACGGTGCGGCGAGGTCGGAGGTGAAGCCGCCGGCGACCTCGATGCCGAGTTGCTCCAGTTGCGAGCGCAGGCCACCCCAGTCTCCGGTCAGTCGCGTCCACTCGGTGATCGGCGCACCACCGACCCATTCGCGCGGGGCGGGGTCGGTGGGGGCCTGGGCCAGCAGCGTGCAGCCCAGCAAGCAGACGGACGTACGGAGCGAAGTGGTGGCGGTGTTCATGCCTCTCCCGCCGGATTGGCACCCGGCGACCCCGAACCGATCGTCACGGGACGTGCCGCCGCTGTACGTGACTTTCCCCCAGCCGCAGTGCGGGACCGGGTGGAGCGGCGGTCGGAGGCGCCCGGTCAGCCCATCAGGCGGAGCTGCAGCACCAGCAGGCCAGCCGCGTAGGCGGCCGACACCAGGTCGTCGAGGATCACGCCGAACGCGTTGTGCCAGTGGCGGTCGATCTGGCGCGCCGGCGGCAGCTTGACGATGTCGAGCACGCGGAACAGCAGGAACCCTTCGATCAGGATCCAGGGAGTGCGTTCGATCGGCAGGAACGCGTGCGCCAGGATCGCCGTCAGCAGGTAGCCGGCGACCTCGTCCATGACGAAGTTGCCGCTGTCAGGGTCGTCCCAGTAGCGCGCTGCTGCGTTGTTCAACACGAAGTGCACGAGGCACGTGATGCCGAACGAGACCCAGAGCACGGTCATCGTGTGCTCGGGGGCGAAGTGCCAGACGGCGGCGTGCACGGCGACGCCGAGCAGTGCTGCGAACGAGCCCGGTGCGATCGGGAACAGGCCGAGGCCGAAGGCGGTGCCGACGGTGACCACGAGCCAGTCGCTCAGCGAAGTGGGGCGCTTCATCGGCTGCGGTGGGGGAGCTGGGGTTCGACTGCCGAACTCGGCTGGCGAGCTGGGCTGGCGAGCAGGGCTGGCGGTTGGAGTGGAGGTTCCGGCCAGAATCGAACTGGGGTCGATGGATTCGCGAGCCGGGTGCAACGAGCGCCCGCCAGCGCCTCCATCGGAACCGCAGCCGACGCAACTCGCTGCGACCGAAAGGGACCATGCCATCTGGGATGGGTCAAGTCTGGGGAGTTGGTGGCGGCGAAATCGTCGCGGCGCTGCGATCGACGGTCGAAGCGCTCGCATCGGCTTGGCGCGAAGTCGGCGTTGGCGGTGGGTGATCCGACTCCGGCGTGCTGACCGCCATCTCGCGGGCCGAGCTCGACCAGCAGATCCCGACGGCGCAGGCCTACCCGCGCAGCCTGCGCAAGTTCGTGGAGTCGGCTTCCGGCCTACCGGCATGGTTGACTCTATGTGTCGGACCGATCTCTTGAGGGGGGCGTAGTCAATATCCTGACCGCTGCAGGGTAGCCGGTGTTGGCGACTGCCCAAGTCAACAATGACGCATCCGAGCCGGCTAAAGGCGAAGGATCGACGGCGACGAGAGCAAGCCCGGCCGGGCACGGGGCCGATGAGGCCACGCAGCCCGAAAGCGCGACGCAAGATCACAGGGCCACACTCAGCCCGGCATTCGTCACCTTGCTTCCTCCTCTATTTGCCGGACAACGCAGGCGCCTCTACCGCATCGAAGACGACTCGAAAGCCGAGGTTGGCCGAGCCGCGACCATCCTGCAGGAACGAGCGCCAGTATGACGTCGCCTTATCCGGCCCGTCGGTGAAGCTGCCGCCCCGAACGACGAACAGCCCATTCGGGCTGGCCGCTTCCTGTCCACCATGCTCTCTGACACCGTAGTTGTCCAAATGTCCGTCGGCGCACCACTCGCTCACGTTCCCTGACATGTCCCACAGCCCCCAGGCGTTCGGCAACAAGGACATTACGTTCATGAGTTTGCCTTCCGCCTGACGGCCATTGACCGGTCCCGGCAAGATGTTGCAATGCTTGCGTGCTTGCGAGCGAAAATCACCCCAGCTGAACCTCGTCACCGTGCCCGCGCGACAGCAGTATTCCCACTCGGCCTCCGTCGGCAAACGCCCTCCGATCGAGGCGCAATACTCCTTAGCCTCACTATAGGTCACGCCGACCATCGGTAGGTCCTTCACGGCTGTGTCGACGCTGACTTTGCCGCCGGATCCACGCTGCCATTGCTCCACGGAGACTTCGTGGACACCGATGTAGAACGGGCGTTCGATCCGCCGCGGGTGAGCGGGATGGTCGTCGCCTTCACCGAGGTGGCCCATCGTGAACGTCCCCGGCCTGATGTATCGCAGGCGAATACCGGTCTTCCGGTGGACGATCTCATGGTCCGGGATGTGAGGCGAAGAATCGACGACGCCGAGATCGAATCCGTCCGGGCACGGGATCGATGGGGCCACGCAGCCCGAGAGCGCGATGCAAGAACAAAGGGCCACACCGCTCGCCGGCCGGAGAAGGCTAGTCAGGTGCCTGCCAAACTGGGGAAGCTCACGAGGGATCGACGCGAGTTCCATCGTAGCCATGCTCGACTCCGGGTATGCAGAAGATGATTTGTCGGGGTGGGCGGACTACCTGTCAACCTGCCAGGACGCCGGCGCGCGCGTCGTCGACGAGGGGGCGGAGTTCATCACCGCCCAGGGCGTGTTCCACGACCTGGGGCGCAACGTGCGGCATCCCGCGCGCCTTCTGGATCGACATCTACGGCGCCGCGCGCAAGGCGGCGGTGGGCGACGCGCAGACGCTCGCGAACAAGCGGGCGCACATGTTCGCGCACTTCCTGAAGCTCGGCGCGACCCGCGAGGCGATCCTGGCGGCGATCAACGTGCAGGGCGAGGAGGACATTGTGGCCTGGACGAGCTGGCGACGCTGAAGGGCATCGCGACCGCTATCAAGGAAGGCGACACTACGGTGGAGCAGGCGTTCCCGCCGCAACCGAAGGCCGGCGCGACGGCCGCCGGCAGCGGCCCGGAGGACAAGAAGGGCGTCGCCGGTCTGGCGGCGCGTGTCGCGAACGTGAAGGGTGGGGCGGCGAAGGCTGCCGAGGCCCACGAGAGCGCCGGCGGCGACGGTGAGGTGCGGCCATGACGGCCGCACCCGCGCCCGCGCCGCTGCACATCGTCGAGCTGCGCGTCGAGAACCTGAAGCGGCTCCGGGCCGTCACGATCACGCCCGACGGCGACCTCGTCGTGCTGTCCGGTGCCAACGGGCAGGGCAAGACCTCGGTCCTCGACGCGATCGCGATGGCGCTCGGCGGCGGCTCGCAGATCCCGACCGAGCCGATCCGCCGCGGTGCGGACCGCGCCGAGGTGGTGGTGGACCTGGGCGAGCTCGTCGTGCGACGCACGTTCACCGCAGCCGGCGGCGGCCAGCTGGTGGTGCAGAACCGCGAGGGCGCGCGCTTCCAGTCGCCGCAGACGATGCTGGACGCGCTGGTGGGGCGGCTGACGTTCGACCCGCTGGCGTTCTCGCGCGAGAAGCCGGCCCGGCAGGCCGAGATCCTGCGCGAGCTGGTCGGGCTCGACCTGGCGCCGCTCGACGCGAAGCGGGCCGAGCTCTACGCCGAGCGCACGGCGGTCAACAAGCGCGCGGTGTCGCTGCGGGCACGCTTCGAAGCGATGCCGCGGCACGAGTCGGCGGCGGCCGAGCCGGTGGACGTCGGCGAGCTTGCCGAGCGGCTGAAGGCGGCGCAGCTGCAGAACCAGGAGAACGCGCGGCAGCGGCAGGCCCTGGCCGGCGCCCGGGACACGTTGGCCACTCGTCGGGATCGAGTCGCCCACCTGCGCGCGCAGCTCCCCCAGGCTGAGGAGGCCGCGCGCAGCGCCGCCGAGGCGGTGCAGAACCTCGAGGCCGCGAACGCGTCGCTGCAGGACGTCGACACGACCGCGCTGCTGGAGCAGATCCGGGGTGCCGAGTCCACGAACCGGCTGGTGCGTGAGAACCACCAGCGCCAAGCCGCGGCTGCCGAGCACGCGGTCGCCGAGCGTCAGTCCGCCGAGCTGACCGAGCAGATCGAGGCGGTGGACCAGCAGAAGGCCAGCGCGATCGCGGCCGCTTCGATGCCGGTGCCGGGGCTCGGCTTCGGTGCCGACGGCGTCGTGACCCTGAACGGCCTGCCGCTCGAGAGGCCAGCGCCGCCGAACGCCTGCGGGTCTCGGTTGCTGTCGACGGCTCGCGATGAACCCGCGGCTACGCGTGCTGCTGATCCGCGACGCGAGCCTCCTGGACCGCGAGTCGATGCGCCTGGTCGCCGACATGGCGCGTGCCGCAGGGGCGCAGCTGTGGCTGGAGCGCGTCGAGGTCGACGACCAGACGACGGTGCTGATCGAGGACGGCCAAGTCGCTGGCGGGGCTGAGGTTCCGCCTGTCGCCGCTGCAGGCTGACGGGGCAGGGCTCACGCCTGTACTGCAACCGGGGTGTGCTTCTACGCCATGCCACGCCGGCGGGACGATCGGCGAACCTGCGGGGCTCGGCGCGGCCGATCTGTGAAACGAAAGGCCTGAGTTTGTGAAGCGGGCCGCGACCGGGCTGCAACCCGACCGCGGCCCTGGGCAACCCCTGGGTAAACAGGAGCAACCGTGCACCACGCATCGGCATGCGGCGTCGTATCCCCTGAGGCCGGACCATGATCCGCCTCGGGCATTCGTTCTTCCTCGACCCCGGCCCCGAGGGCTGGACCCTGTTCGAGGTCACGGGCAAGGACCGCGATCGCCAGACGCGGCGGTTCGGACCGTTCACGAGCGTGCGCCACGTGCTGCAGGGGCGGCAGGTGAAGCTGCCGAAGGGCGTGAAGGCGGAGCTGGAGGCGCTCGAGGAGGCGGTGGGGGCGGGCGATGAGGCGGTGGGCGAGATGCCGAGGGGTAACTCGTGATGCGCTGGGAGCGCGCAGCAAGATCCACGGCCAAGGTGGCTCAGCATGCAGCCCGGATCGGCCAGCGTCCATGAGGTCGGCCCTGACTGTCCCTAGTCCAGCTGCCTACTCGACCGTCCTTCGTCTCTCGAATGGGTCGTATTCTGCATTCTTGGGCCCTTTGCAACGGCCAGCATGAGCGCTCCGGAGACAAAGGGTGCCAGGAGGATTACGCAGCCGCTCAGGATGTCAGCACCCCCGGCGCCGTCGTAGACAGTTTGGTTCACGTAGACCGAAGCGAATACGAACGACCACATGCCGATGGTCGCGCAGGCGCCGACGAAAGCGATCTTGAGTCTGCGGGAGCAGTCGCCGTAGCGACCATCGTTCGCCCCCAGGCTCACGCCTGCGATCAGGAAGGGAACTGCGTTGAATGCGATATTGAACAGATAGTACAGGAGTGTTGGGTGACCAATTCGCTTGCCAGCCATATCGAGGGCTGCTCGGCATATGAGCTCAGGGATTATTGGTGCACATATGGGTGCTAGTGCCAGCGTTGCGTAGTATGCCAGGTTCTTTGCAGTTGAGTAAGCGGATCTAGTGTCGATGTTATTCAACTCGATCCTCCCAGGCGGTCCACCCAAGCAGCCTCAAGAAGATCCAATAAGTTAGTGGTAGGCCAATACTCCCGCATTGAGACATGCAGTCGTACAGCCGCTGGTCGCAGTCTGCTCGATCTACCCCATGTGAATAGCAGGAGTCATGAAGATAGCAGCAGTATCTGATGCAGTAGTTCCAATCTGGGACAATTATCTCGTTCCATCCAGACCCACACCAGTCTTCATCCGGTTTCCATGGATCAAACCCTGGCACGCTAGGCCAAGTTGAGGCGACGCACCTTTGAAGTTGCTCGCGGGCGAGTGCGCACATGCGCTCTGCCATGCGCTCTGCGTCCGGAGGGGTCAATCTCGCCAATTCGCAGTAGTGATCGAACTGCCTCTTGAAATTGTCGCACTTACTCGGTATGTCGTAAGGTGAGAACTCCGGCCAAGGGTCTTGACGTGGCCGCCGCTTGGGAGGCTCGCGGTAGGATCTAGGAATGGGCTTCGGGCAATCACTCCACGTATTTGCGCAACTGTATGCTTGGTCGTATGCCCTATTGCAGTCGGCGCTAAAGGGATCTGCGCTCATCGAGCAGAGGACGCTCTCGAAGTTCGCTCGGTAGCAGGATGGATGACATCGCGTCGTGGGTGTTTCAGCTGCGAAGTATGGATGTCCATCCATAATCGGCAGTTCTGGGCAAGGGGGGGTGGGGCATGAAGCGGCGTAGTTTCTGGCAAACATGGTGGCGTTGAGTCGCCATTGATAATACTGCTTAACGTCGCCTTCGAGTTCTAACTTCTGCATTCGAGATATGGCGTCGTTGTATCCTCTGCGTATTGCATCGCAATCCGGTGGGCATTCAGACGGCGTTATCTGCATGCTTCCGCCAGTTCGGCTCATCATGCCGGCCGAGTGGCTGTGGGGCCTATGAGTTCCTTGAGGATGTGTCTCGTGGCCAGTCGAAATTCCTGTGCTCCCGCATGCTGCTTGGCCTTTGCTGCCGCAGCCGCAATCACTGCCTCCGCACCCGCAAGATCCCTTGCCACCGCATCCGCAAGAGCCCTTCCCGCCACCGCACCCACAAGAGCCCTTGCCTCTGCGGGCGCCCTGCTGCCCAAACACCTCACTCGCCGGCCGAGTAAGGCTACTCAGGTGCCTGCCGAACTGGGGAAGTTCACGAGGGATCGACGCGAGTTCCATCGTAGCCATGCTCGACTCCGGGGATGCAGCTGGTGAAGTGTCGGGGTGGGCGGACTACCTGTCAACCTGCCAGGACGGCTGGAGGGCGCGGAAGATGATGTAATTGGAGGTGCTGGCGGTGCTTCCGGTCTTGAAGGGGTAGCGGACCCACTGCTTGGCGCTGTTGCCCAAGGTGTTGGTGACAGACGACGTTCCGACGCCGGTCAGCGCAGTGCCCGTCGCGATGGTCGTGGGGATCGCGCCATCCTCTGCAGTGCGCGTCTGGATCTCCCAGCCCAGGGAGATCGTGCCGCCAGCTGCGACGGCTTCCACGGCGAACGTGGCGATGTCACCCCGGACTGGCATCCAAGGAGTGTGGGCCCACGACGCCTCGTCAGTGGGAGCATACGGGTTCGACGTCTGGCCTTCCCATCCCGCGAATAGGATCTCACCTTGAAGTTGGCTCGTCATTGGTGGTGCTCAGTTGGGGTGCCAAAGGGGTTGGGCGACTTGGAAGTGGATCTTCCCTGCCTGCCTGTTTGAGACGACGTAGCGGACAAGGTCTTTTGCGTTGGTGAGATCGAACTTGTAGTTTTGGGGGGTCGTCGAGCTGATTGTCACAGCTCCAATAGGTATGGCTGACGAGTCGGCCTCGTCGCTTGACTTCGTCTCCATCGAGACATCGAAGCTGCTTGTTGCCGTGAGGAGGAACACCTCAACACCGCCAACACCGTCGTTTCCGCCGGCGGGCATCCAGGGGAGTGTCAGAAGAACGGTGTAAACGGCACCGCGAGGACGGGATCCTCTGACCCCGTAGGGAGACCCTCCGATGACGAAGCCGAAGCCTGATGATCGACGAATCCCCGATGACCTGATCGACCAGCTCCTCGCCAACTACGAGAAGCCCGAAGACCTGACCGGCGAGACCGGCATCCTGAAGCAGCTCACGGCGCGCTTGGTCGAGCGCGCGATGCAGGCCGAGATGACGGAACACCTCGGCTACGAGAAGCATGCGCCCGAAGGCCGTGGCATGCCAAACTCGCGCAACGGCACTCGGACCAAGACCCTGAAGACCGACCAGGGAGAAGTCGAGATCGAGGTCCCGCGTGATCGCGAGGGCACGTTCGAGCCGCAGCTCGTGAAGAAGCGGCAGACGCACTTCACGGGCTTCGACGAACGCATCCTGGCGCTCTACGCCCGCGGCATGACCGTCCGCGACATCCAGGGCCACCTGGAGGAGCTCTACGGGGTCGAGGTCTCGCCGGACCTGATCTCGCGGGCAACGTCGGCCGTCATGGAGGACGTCGTCGCCTGGCAGAATCGGCCGCCCGACGGGGTCTATCCGATCGTCTTCCTCGACGCCCTCGTCGTGAAGATCCGCGACCAGGGCGTGGTCCGAAACAAGTCGGTCTACCTGGCGATCGGCGTCTCCGTGCCCGGCAC